>LWDU01000026.1_pt1 | contig 61762 bp, 57 predicted proteins | sample 727161 | NCBI WGS metagenome assembly LWDU01 (sample SAMN04566230, study PRJNA314399) | hydrothermal vent metagenome | isolation source: deep sea hydrothermal plume seawater | place: Mexico: Gulf of California, Guaymas Basin | collected 2004-07-11
CGGTTCAAATTATAACAGGCTATCCCGATCGCACTTCAACCATCACATGGGGGTTTGCGTGAAAAAAGCAAGACTCTGGCCACAATGAAAAACAATCCAATAACCTTTCGAGTGGCTGCGTTCTTAGTCTGCTTGATCAGTGTACCTGCAACCAGTAACGCGGCACAGGCCATACTGCCCGATCCACTTGCCAATTTACTGAATGAGAAGGGTATACCCCCTTCATCGATCAGCATTTTGATCAAAGAAGCAGGCGCATCGGCGCCCCTGGTATCGCACCTGGCCGACACACCGAGAAACCCGGCGTCTACGATGAAACTGCTCACAACCATCGCTGCGCTGGACCTGCTTGGCCCGAGCTATCAGTGGGAAACAAAAATCTATTTAAACGGTACGTTGAAAGCGGGGACGCTTAAGGGGGATCTGGTTCTTAAGGGCAGCGGAGATCCCTGGTTTGTAATTGAACGCTTCTGGAAGTTACTGAAGAACTTGCAGGCGCAGGGCCTTAAACACATCGATGGCGATCTCGTCATTGATGATCATTTATTCGATCAATCCGCGATCGACACACAAACTTTGGACGGCCAGGCGTTCCGAGCCTACAACACGCCGCCAGGCGCAGCGCTGATCAATTTTTCTGCCACCCGGATCGTGATCCGCCCCGCGCTGAACCGACTGACAGTACGGGCCGAGCCCCCGACTAGCACGCTGCAGATCAAGAACAAGGTGCGTGTAATTCCGGGTGCCTGTAACGGGCGCAATGGGGGTATTACGCTTGCCGTTACCGCACACAGCAATAAAACTGAGGTCACCGTAAGCGGTCAACATCCCCCAACTTGTGGTGAAGTCGTTCTGGTGCGGTCAGTACAGCCACACCATCAGTATATTTATGGCGTCTTCCGTCATCTGTGGGAGGAAATGGGTGGCAGTTTAACGGGGACTGTTCGAAAGGGTACTGCAGCACCTGGCAACACCGAATTCGTGAGTTTTCCATCGGTACCACTAGGACAGATCGTAACCTACATCAACAAATTCAGTAATAACGTGATGAGTCGCAACCTGCTGCTGACCCTGGCGGCAGAACACAATGGCACCTCCGCCAAACCGAAACAAGGTGTCGCCGTCGTGCAAAGATGGCTGAATAGACGGGGCTTGAAGCTGGAGATGCTTAACATGGTCAACGGCGCCGGTCTTGCGCGTCGTGCCCGACTGACCGCTCGCGGTCTTGCTGATCTGCTGGAATACGCTCACTACAGTACCTTCGCCCCCGAGTTAAAAGCCTCGCTCCCGCTCGCAGGGTTCGATGGGACGGCACGGCGGTATTTTCGTGATGTGGCGACTAAAGGAAAGCTGCGTTTGAAGACTGGACGACTGAAACATGTTCGCGCAATAGCCGGCTTCGCCGAGACCCCCGATAACAAGACCTGGATCGTTGTCATACTCCACCATCACAGTTCAACCGAGCCCAATCCGGGTTTTGCTGTTCACGAAAACATTGTCAAATGGCTGTATTCACAGCGTTAGACGCTGACCTTAACCTCCCTGCCTGGTCGATTCGCACCGCGTTACGGGACATCACCAATCTCTAATTAACAGCAGATAACTCTGGTTATATTGAAGCAATTTCGCGATCTTTCCCATAAACAATTGTAATTTCGAGTAAAATAAGAAAACAGGCGCGATTCGCAGAGCCAGTTTATGACCGAGCGAGGTCACATTCGCCTGTCAAGGTTTTCTTTTGTCCCCACAAGCGTATAAATAACGTCTGGGGCGGATGACTCAGTAACACTGAACTCATTTATTCATCTCAAGAATTTGGCAGGACTGGGGGCTACCATGACAGAAGCGACACAGCGTAAACGGATTGAACCGGCACAGGCGGTCAGACATTCGTTTACCCTTACAGACAATGAGTCCGGCGAAAGCTGGGAGTTACCCACAATTCACGGTTCGATTGGCCCAAAGGTCATCGACATCCGAAAACTGTATGGGCAAAGTGGTGTATTCACCTACGATCCCGGCTTCACCTCCACTGCCTCATGCTCATCGGAGATCACCTATATCGACGGTGACAAGGGCATTCTCCTGCACCGGGGTTATCCGATCGATCAGCTCGCCGAAAAAACAGATTTCATGGATGTCTGCTATCTGCTGCTGCACGGTGAACTGCCGTCACCTGAAGAAAAGTCTGATTTCGATACAAACATCAATCAGCACACGATGCTGCATGAGCAGCTGGTTCGCTTCTACAGTGGTTTTGTTCGCAGCGCTCATCCTATGGCTATTATGGTTGGAGTCGTCGGTGCACTGTCTGCGTTCTACCATGACAGCACTAATATTAAGGACCCCATGCAGCGTATGGTCGCAGCCCATCGACTGATTGCAAAGATGCCCACAATTGGTGCCTATGCCTACAAGTACTCCCTGGGACAGCCATTCCTTTACCCAGAGAATAAGCTAAGCTATTCGGAAAACCTGCTGCGCCTGATGTTTGGTGTACCCACCGAAGACTATGAGATCAACCCTGTTATAGCCAGAGCACTCGACAAAATATTGATTCTGCACGCTGACCACGAGCAAAACGCTTCTACATCTACAGTACGGCTCGCAGGTTCGTCGCAGGCGAATCCTTTTGCGTGTATTGCGGCCGGCATCGCGTCGCTCTGGGGGCCCGCACATGGGGGGGCCAATGAGGCCGTGCTAAATATGCTGGATGAAATCGGAACTCGTGATCGGATATCAAAATATCTCGGTAAAGCACAAGATCCCCAAGACAATTTCCGCCTGATGGGATTTGGCCATCGAGTCTACAAGAACCACGACCCCAGAGCCCAGGTACTGCGGGTAGCATGCCATGAAGTGCTCAACGAACTCGGCGTGCAGGATTCCACCCTGGAATTGGCAATGGAATTGGAGCGAATTGCCTTGGAGGATGATTACTTTGTCGAAAAGAAACTTTATCCCAATGTAGACTTCTATTCCGGAATTATCCTCCGGGCAATTGGATTTCCCACCAACATGTTTACTGTACTGTTCTCCATCGGGCGCACCGTCGGCTGGATCGCTCACTGGAAGGAAATGCTCGAATCTTCAGAGAGCAAAATCGGGCGGCCACGACAGCTTTATGTTGGCAACAAACAGCGCGAGTTCACAGCAGTAGCCCAAAGGGAACACACCGAAAAAAAGAGCAGCTGGTCGTGGCTCTGGGGTGGAAACAGAAATAGCAACTAGCCTGTAAGGCGAACTGCTCACACCGATGAAGTGTGTTGTTTATAAGGGTGCCAGAAAGTCGGACGCTTACCTGTTCGTAAAGTGCGACTCTGATATTTCCCGGGTACCCTCTGATCTATTGGAAGCCCTGGGCACACTTGAAAAGGTCATGAACCTCGAGTTATCGCCGGATCAGACACTGGCTAGAGCAGACCCTGATACCGTCCGGCAGCAATTACATGACAAAGGGTTCTACCTACAGCTGCCACCAGCCGAAACCGAATCACCTCTGTGACGACAGCGCCACAAAAAACCAACTGCACCTGACATGCTGATCAAAATAATTTTCACGCTGGCAGTGATCGTCATTGTGGCGCTGATATTCCGGACCAAAGCACAGCCAGCGCGGCCCCACCACCCTATAGATGACGATAAAAACTCAGGTGGTGTCTCAGCTCGGTTCGTTGCCTACACACTACTCGCCCTGGTTATTGCAACGTCGGCCCTCGTGTTTGTTCTGCATTGGAACGAACAACATCGAATTATGAATATTCAGGTTACTGACAGTCAGGGGCAATCTGTGACCTATCAGGCCTATAAGAAATCTATCGATGGTCGGCGATTTACCACCCTGGATGATGTGGCGGTGACACTGGGAGCCGATGACCGCATAGAAATCCTCGACGAGAAGAACTAGCTGGCCATAACCAGACAGTCAGGCTTCAATTCGAAAATCTTTCAGGTTAATACCAAGCTCCGCATCACTTTGTAGTGCAACCAGTCGCCTGGCCATACGCGCATCATTACGCCCTTCGTTAATCTTGTTACCAAGACGTCCAGGTATCTTGGCAGCAGCAGACAGCACACCCTCTAAATCACCATAATCGTGTAGCAGCTTCACTGCGGTGTGAATTCCAACCGACCGCACACCCGCAATACCCAGAGACCTGTCGCCAGCCAGGGCAAACAGATCCACCAGTTGTCCTGGCTCTACCCCAAATCTTTCAGACACCCAGTTGTGATCGTGTTCGACGTCAGCAAAATGATCGTAAACCTGAACTCCGAACTCAAGTAATTGACAAAAACTCTTGTCCGTAGAAACAACCGTCACTGCACCACCTGCCTGAGCAACACGGCGGGCGATAGTTGCAATTACATCATCTGCTTCCAGGCCATCAACCTCCGATGCCCTCACTCCGATATTACGGAATGCATCAAGAATTTTAGGCAGATAGTCACGCAACTCATCAGGCATCGGTGAGCGGTTCTTCTTGTAATCGGGATAAGCTTTCAGACGCCAACTCGGACTACGGCTGTCCATTACACAAACAACATGTGTCGCCGAATGAAGCCGCAAGGCTCTTTGCAGGGATAACACACACGATTTGACAATGGCTTCGTGTCCGGACCCTGGATCATCTGCCACCGGTACACCGGCGTAGACTCGTCGAATTAGATTCAGTCCATCAATCAGCAGCACACGCATTCTGCTGTCCTCCCGCTATGGGTGGACAGCCCAGTATACGCTTCAGGTAGCGACCGTGTAGGGAAGGTTTAACTAGACCACATACCCGGCAGGGACTACCCCCGGGAATAGGTTAAAGGATGTAGCGTGACAAATCCTCGTCACCGGCCAATTTTTCGAGGTGCTTGTCGACGTATTCCCGATCTATCGTCACATGGTCACCCGAACGATCCCCCGATTCGAATGAGACTGTTTCGAGCAGACGTTCCATAACCGTATGCAGCCGACGTGCACCAATGTTTTCAGTCGATTCATTCACCTTCCATGCGACTTCGGCAACTCGCTGTACACCGTCTGCGACAAACTCCAGGCAAACGCCCTCTGTTTGCATCAACGCGGTGTACTGTTCAGTTAGTGAGGCATCCGGCTCTGTCAGCACGCGTACAAAATCTTCTGTGGTCAGTGCATTAAGTTCTACACGTATTGGCAAACGTCCCTGCAACTCAGGCATAAGATCAGACGGTTTGCTCATCTGAAAAGCACCTGAGGCAATAAACAACACATGATCCGTGCGCACCATGCCATAGCGAGTGCTGACGGTGCAGCCCTCAACCAACGGCAGTAAGTCACGCTGGACGCCCTCTCTGGACACATCCCCCCCCTGGTAGTCGGTACGGCCAACGATCTTGTCCATTTCGTCTAGAAAAACGATACCGTCCTGTTCGACCCGCTCGACTGCTTCATGCTTCAAGTCATCATCGTTTACCAGCTTGGCGGCTTCCTCCTCCGTGAGCAGTTTCTTAGCCTCGGATATTCTGACCTTGCGTGAGCGCGTCTGCTGGCCACCCATGTTCTGAAACATCCCCTGTAGCTGACTGGTCATCTCTTCCATTCCGGGCGGACCCATAATTTCCACGCCCACTGATGGGCCGCTTATCTCAATTTCTATCTCTTTATCGTCCAGTTTCCCCTCACGGAACAGCTTGCGGAAGCGCTGACGACCGGCACCATCTGTGCTCGCCGAGTCATCCGTAGCGGACACCTCACTGCCAGCATCACGTGCGGGTGGCAACAATATATCGAGTATTCGGTCCTCTGCAGCGTCCTCAGCGCGTGGCCGGACCTTTTCAAACGCCTCTTCTCGGGCCATTTTGACAGCCATGTCCGCCAGGTCACGGATTACGGAGTCGACTTCACGGCCTACGTATCCGACTTCAGTGAATTTGGTCACTTCGACCTTGATAAACGGTGCTTTTGCCAGTCGAGCGAGCCGCCTCGCGATTTCGGTCTTTCCCACCCCCGTGGGGCCGATCATCAGGATGTTCTTGGGCGTGATTTCGTTACGCAGAAATTCATCCGCAACCTGGGCGCGCCGCCATCGATTTCGCAGGGCGATCGCAACCGCCCGTTTAGCATCGGACTGGCCGATGATGTGCTTATCGAGTTCTTCTACGATCTCGCGTGGGGTCATCTGAGACATCAGCTTGAACCTCTTTTAATATCAGCACCCATAGACTCACGCTTAATCCGCTGAACAGTATGATGCCCGCCTGCTGCTGGTTGAGCAGGACCCAACGTGGCGAATAAACCGCTCATCAACCGCCCATTTCCTCGATTGTGACTTCGTGATTGGTGTAAATACAGATGTCAGCCGCAATCGTTAGCGACCGCTCTACGATAGCCCGTGCGTCCATATCGGTGTTCTCCAGCAGCGCAACCGCTGCCGCCTTTGCATACGGACCGCCGGAGCCGATCGACATAATGCCTCCCTCGGGTTCGATCACATCACCTGTTCCAGAGATAACCAGAGATACAGAGCTATCGGCAACCGCCAGCAACGCTTCCAATCGACGGAGCATCCGGTCGGTCCGCCAGTCCTTTGCCAGTTCCACTGCGGACCGCAAAAGATTACCCTGATGTTTTTGTAACTTGCCTTCGAAGCGCTCAAACAAAGTGAACGCATCAGCGGTACCTCCTGCAAAGCCTGCGATCACTTTGTCTTCGTACAGGCGGCGTACCTTTCGGGCATTACCCTTCATGATAGTCTCACCCAGAGTAACCTGCCCATCGCCGCCAATGACGACGTGTTCACCTCGGCGTACTGACAATATTGTTGTGCCGTGCATCTGATGCTTTATGGTCACAGCGTTACCGTTATTCAACCAACGTGAGGTTAGGGCGGCCCGGATTCTTGCCAGCACCGTGTACCTGTTCGGGGTCGAATCTATCTTCTTGCGTGTTCCGTGTGCTGACATCCTGTAACAAAAATGGCTGATCAGGTTTTTCTTGTGGATAAATTGCCATAACGCTGGAGACAGGCAGCAGTACTTCCATCGATTGACCTTGGAAACGGGTCTTGAAACTGATCTGGTCGTCGCCCAGATAAAGATCTACGACAGCGTTGGTGTCTATGTTCAGTACGATTCGCCCATCTTTAACAAACCTGATGGGTACCTGTACACCCTCTACTTTGGCATCCACCAAAAGTTGTGGCGTCAATCCGTTGTCCACTACCCAATCGCGGATTGCGCGAATCAGGTAGGGTACGTTGGATGTTAAGCGGACGTTATCCTTTTCCATATCCGAAATCCAAACATCGCCTGGCCCATTGACGCCCATCGAAACAGTTAAATGCCACGGATCTCCTTCTCCCGTTCACTTAAGCTCTTGGCGAACGACGGTCGTGCAAAAATTCGGTTACCGTAGTCTTCCAGTCGCTTAGCCTGTTTTGGCAGTTTCAGGTTAAACATCGGCAAACGCCAAAGCAAAGGACCCACATAACAGTCAACCAAGGTAAATTCTTCTCCAAGCACATACTTTTTCCCTTCCAGCTGTATAGCCATCGCTGTTAGGCCATCACGAATCAAATCAGTCGTTTTTTTGTCGAGCTTGGTACCCAAATCCATGCTGCGCTGAACATTGTTGAGCCAGTCCCTGTGGATATCAGCTATCACCAGACGTGCCTTACCCCGACCCACAGGATCGATTGGCATCAATGGCGGATGAGGAAGTCTTTCATCAAGGTACTCGTTGATCAGTGTCGCTCCATATAGGACGAGATCCCGATCCTGCAGTATCGGCGTTTCACCATAAGGGTTTAGCTCAGCCAGGTGTTCTACCATCTCACCTGGTTTGGCGTAAACGGTTTCGTGTTCAATGGTTTTTTCCTGCATCACGATGCGGCAGGCATGTCCAAATATACAAAGTGGTCCAGAGTAAATTTTCATCACTATATTAAGTTGTCCTGTTTATGGAGCGACGTACCGTACCTGGCAATCCATATGCCAGACGACGAAAGGTCACAGCTCCAGCTGTAGAATTAGTCAATGTACGTCGCGCCAGTATTCCTTCTTTGTGGCATAGGTCAGCAAAATCAATACCCCCATGAAGATCATCACCCAAACCCCGATCTTATAGCGTACGAGCTTAGCCGGTTCGGCCAGATAGACCATGAAGTTAGTCAGATCCCGCATGGCTGCATCATACTCTTCGTTACTCATTTGACCCGGTGTTTTCTCAACGTAACCGGCGAAGTGTTGGAGGCCACCGGCGGTGCCTTCGAACTCTGCCTCGCGATATCCCTGCAAGCGATAAAGCACGTGCGGCATCGCTACATTGGGGAACAGGGTATTGTTCCACCCGGTAGGGCTAGATTTATCCCAGTAAAAACTGCGTAGGTAGGTATAGATCCAGTCAGGACCCTTCGAGCGCGCAGTCAGACTGAGATCTGGTGGAACCACACCAAACCATTTTTTTGCACCGTCTCCTGGCATGGTTACAGTCATGGTGTCACCCGGCTTTTCAGTTGCAAGCATCAAGTTCTCTCGTAACAACTGTTCGTTTATTCCCAGATCGGTCCCCATACGCTCGTAACGCATGTAGGCGGCGCTATGACACGACAGACAGTAATTGACAAAGGTCTTCGCTCCCCTTTGTAGTGATGCTTTGTCCGCTAAATTTATGTCTACTGGATCCAGCCCCTCACCGCCGCCGCCCGAAGCCATCGCCAACACCGGCAACAGAGACAGAACTGCTATTTTGATGAGATTCTTCATCACCCTGTCAGCCTGTCTGGTTCTGGTTTTGTACGATCAAGTCGCGTGTAGATCGGCATAAGAAGAAAAAACGCAAAATAAATGGCTAGGCCGATCTGTGCCCAGACTAAATTCTTGAACCAGATCAGATCAATATGACCAGGATTCTTGGTCCCGAGGTAGCCCAGCATCACAAAAGTAACCGCAAACAGCGCTAACATGGTCTTGTACATCCAGCCACGGTAACGAATCGACTTTACTTTTGATCGGTCGAGCCAGGGAAGAAAGAAGAAAAGAACGATGGCAAGACCCATCGCCATAACACCCCAGAGTTTCGCGCCACCGGGCAACCATTCGAAGGTCACCGCACGCAGAATCGAGTAGTAGGGAGTCAGGTACCACAACGGCACGATATCCGGAGGTGTCTGAAGAATGTTCGCGGGTTCAAAATTATCTTTTTCAAGAAACCATCCACTTAGCTCTGGCGCGAAAAATACAATAGCGAGAAATATGGCCATAAACACCGCTGCACCAAAAATGTCTTTTACCGTGTAGTAAGGATGGAATGGAATTCCGTCTAAGGGGACACCTTTATCATCCTTTTGTTTCTTGATCTCTACACCATCTGGATTATTGGAACCAGTTTTATGGAGCGCAACGATATGCAGGTAAACCAACAGAGCCAAGAGCAATGGCAGTAAGATGACATGAAAGGCAAAAAACCTGTTTAGGGTAGCATCCGAAATCACGAAATCACCACGTATCCACTCGGCAAGGCCTTCGCCCACTACAGGGATAGCACCAAAAAGAGAAATGATGACCTGCGCTCCCCAGTAGGACATGTTGCCCCATGGCAACAAATAACCGAAAAACGCTTCGGCCATCATCGCGATATAGAGGATCATCCCCAGGATCCAAATCAACTCGCGAGGACCTTTGTAGGAACCGTACAGCATTGCCCGGAACATGTGCAGATAGATCGCCAGAAATAACATCGAAGCGCCAACAGAATGAAGATAGCGAATGAACCAGCCAGCAGGAACATCGCGCATAATGTACTCAACCGACGCAAATGCCAGGCTGGAGTCCGGCTTGTAATGCATTGTCAAAAGGATGCCGGTAACGATCTGCAGGACCATGACCAGCATCAGTAGCGAGCCAAAGTAGTACCAGAAATTGAAATTTTTCGGAGTGTAGTACTTGGAGACGTGCTCCTCCCATACCTTGGTGGCTGGAAAACGTTCGTCGACCCACTCCATCAATCTCGCCATCAGGCTGTCTCCTCCTGATCAACTCCGACAAGTATGCGATTCTCGGACAGAAAGCTATGGGGCGGCACGACCAAATTTGTAGGCGCTGGAACGTTTCGATAAACCCGTCCTGCAAAATCAAAGGCCGAACCATGACAGGGACAGAAAAACCCACCGACCCAGTCGTCACTGATGCCCGATGCGGCACCGGTTTCGAATTTTTCGGTCGGTGCGCATCCCAGGTGTGTACAGACGCCCAGTACGATCAGTATTTCAGGCCTGATTGAACGGTATTCGTTGTGTGCATAGGTCGGCTGCTGGTCCAATACCGTGGAATCAGGGTCAGCTAATCGATCGCGAATTTGGGCCAAATCATCGAGCATTTTCTGGGTCCGGCGAATAATCCATACGGGTTTACCACGCCATTCCACTGTCAGCATACGTCCTTCCTTCAGTGTGCTGATATCCACTTCGACAGGGGCACCGGCTGCCTTCGCGCGAGCACTGGGCGCCATGCTTGCAACGAATGGCACAACCATCGCGCCGGCGCCGACCAGACCGACGCCTGAGGTTACTGTCGTCAGCATACGCCGGCGACTGTTATCAACTTCCTGGGTCATAGGTTCCTCACGCGGAAAATAGAAAGAGCAACTGAAATGATAGAGCATCACACTGGCCACGCCACTGGCGGCTTACGTATCATGCCCCAAACGACGCCGAAGTATAACAAATTCAACCTAAATAACGTGCCCCAACAAGGTTCGAGTGACAACTCAATCGACAGAACTGGTACGGGGGATCGGTACTATAACTCCGGTATGCTCATTCCTACCGGCAAAGACCAGGAACGAAAGCTACCGTTAGGCATTGAGCCCCGAGTGTCGGAGGAACGCATTAATAGATGGCTCTCGTCCCCTGAAAGCCCTGAAAACATCCAGCGGATCCTCAACACCTCCCGTCTCCAACACAAGCTGCAAAAATGCGCGACCCACGGTGGCATTGAAAACACCTTCTTGTTCGAATCGATTGTAGGCGTCAGCTGAGAGCACTTCAGACCACAAATAACCGTAGTAACCGGCGGCATAGCCGCCGGCAAAAATATGCGAAAACGCATGGGGGAATCTATCGAAAGGTGGCGGAGTAACCACTGCAACCTGCTGACGGACATCATCCAGGAGGCGATGAATGGCGTCGGCTGAAATCTGCGTGGTACTCGCATGTAGTCGAAAATCAAACAGCGCAAACTCCAACTGACGAACCATCTGCATGCCCGACTGAAAATTTCTTGCCCCACGTAATTTCTGCAGCAGTTTGTCAGGCAATGATTCTCCCGTGTCCACATGGCTCGTCACAAGATCCAATGCACCTCGCTCCCAACACCAGTTTTCCAGAAACTGGCTGGGCAGTTCGACCGCATCCCACGGTACCCCACTGATACCGGTGACTGACGGTTCCTCGACCAAGCTGAGCAGGTGATGAAGGCCGTGTCCAAATTCATGGAAAAGCGTGATGACATCGTCGTGCGTCAGTAACGCCGGTTTGTCGTTCAGTGGCTGTGTGAAATTGCAGGTCAGGAAGGCGACGGGGGTTTGCACTACATCATCCGGTTGACGATACCGACCCACATACTCTGCCATCCACGCACCACCGCGCTTGTGTTCTCTGGCATACAGATCCAGGTAAAAATGACCCCGGATCCCACCGCCTTCATCGCGAATCTCATAGAACCTCACATCCGGATGCCAGGCATCTGTAACAGCTTTGGTCACCTTGATCCCAAACAATCTATTCACAATCTCAAATAGACCACCCAATACACTGGGCAGCGGAAAGTAGGGACGCAGTTCCTCTTGATCGAAATGGTAGGTCGCCTCCCGGAACTTTTCTGAGTGGTATGCGATATCCCACGGTGCTACAACATTGTCGCCTATTGATCGGCCGGCAAAGTCTTCCAGCGCTTGCAATTCACGCTGTGCGTGAGGCCGGGCCCGTGATATCAGATCGATGAGGAAGTCCTCGACCTCAGCGACTGAAGACGCCATCCGATCGACCAGCGCATACTCAGCATAATTTGAATAGCCAAGAAGCGACGCGAGCTCCTGTCGCAATCCAAGTATCTGCGTCATGAGGGTGGTATTGTCCCAGCGATCGGCCTGGGGGCCCTGATCACTCGCCCGAGTTACGAACGCCTCATACATCTGTCGTCTCAGATCCGAGCGTTCGGAATAGCGCATAAACGGTATGTACGATGGCGCCTGCAACGTAAATTGCCAGCCACTGTGCCCAGCTGACTCTGCCGTCTTTCGGGCAAGAGTGATCACCGTTTCAGGCAGCCCCGCAAGATCAGCTGGCACATCAAGCACAAGTACCCAACCGTCCGTGGCATCCATGACATTGTGTTCAAACTTGTTCGACAAGGTAGCAAGATCGGTGATGATGTCCTTGAACCGTGCCCGCTCCTTGCCCTCAAGTTCTACACCGGAAAGTCGAAAATCACGAACCGCATTAAGTATGACCTTTCGTTTTGCCGCATCCAGGCCAGAAAAGTCAGCGTGTGCCTGGATGTTGCGATAACCCTGAAAAATCGTTTTGTTCTGCCCCAGCGCGGCCCGGTAGGCCGTCAGTTTTTCGAGACTGTTCTGGTAGGCCTCCCTGAGGCCTTCGGTGTCGGCGACAGCATTGAGATGCGAAACGGGGGACCACATCTTCCCTAATCGGTTTTCCAGATCTTCGAGGGGCTGTGCAAAACTCTCCCAATCGGCGCCGTCCGCCACTGTACTTTCCAACTGACCGATAACCACTTGATTCGAAACAAGCAATTCATCGAGTGCCGACCCGACATGTTCGGGACGAATTGCTGTAAAACAAGGCAGCCCTTCGACGTCTAATAATGGATTGTTTTGGGTCATCACGCAGCCTCAGGCCAAACACACAATTGCACAGTCACGTCTCCGGCGAGTGTTTATACACGTCCTCATGTAAACTGACTTTACTCTATCATTCGGCACCAAACTGTTGATTTTCGGTTATCTTGGATAGCACACAGGACACAACATGACTGAACGATACGACTTTCTAGTCATCGGCGGGGGCAGCGGGGGTATTGCTGCCGCCCGCAGAGCTGCGGAACATGGCGCGCGGACAGCACTGATCGAAGCTCACCGTCTCGGGGGCACTTGTGTCAATGTCGGCTGTGTACCCAAAAAGGTGATGTGGAACACCGCGCATGTCGCCGAGGTCATCCGTCAAGCTCCGGACTACGGATTTTCGATTGCAAGCAATGACTTCGACTGGGCGACCATAACAAAAGCTCGGGATGGATACGTTCAGCGCCTCAACGGTATCTATAAGGAAAACCTCGATGCTTCAGGGGTCTCCCTGTACACCGGCTGGGCGTCGTTTCAGGAACCACATACCGTACGAGTCGATAACCATGAGTTGCAGGCCGATCACATACTCATCGCAACAGGTGGACGTCCCACTGTCCCGGATATGCCGGGTGCCCGGCTGGGCATCACCAGTGATGAGTTTTTTGAACTCGGCCATCAGCCGCAGTCCACGCTAGTCGTCGGTGCCGGCTACATCGCTACCGAGCTGGCCGGCGTACTGAACAGCCTAGGAACTGAGGTGACCATGCTGCTTCGCAAGAAGACCCTGCTGAAAGAGTTCGACGCAACCCTTGGCGAAACGCTCATGACAGAAATGCGGGCTGCAGGCATCAAAATACTGACCGAGGTTCGTTTGCAGGAGATCCGTACTGAGCCAGACGGCACACTCAGCATATTTCACGATGCTGATCAAACCACCACTGGGTTCGATTCGGTCTTGTGGGCGATAGGACGGGAACCTTTAACAGCCGATCTAAACCTCGATCACGCCGGTGTACAGGTTGACACGGAGGGCTTCATCCCAACGGATAAGTATCAGTGTACCAATGTAGGCGGGGTCTACGCTGTCGGTGATGTCACCGGCAGACAAGCTCTGACCCCGGTCGCGATTGCTGCCGGCCGCCGGCTGGCAGATCGTTTATATGGCGGCCACGCTAATGCCCACCTTGACTACACAGATGTTCCCTCGGTGATCTTTTCACACCCCCCTATAGGCACCGTCGGACTGACCGAAGAACAGGCCAGAGCCCAACACGGTGAAGACAGCGTCAAGGTCTACCAGAGTCGATTCACCAACATGCAGTACGCAGTTAGCCAGCAGAAACCAGCTACAGTGGTCAAACTGATTGTCGTCGGCCCCAAAGAAAAAGTGGTTGGCTGCCACATGATCGGACAGGCTGCAGACGAAATCATTCAGGGGTTTGCGGTAGCCCTAAAAATGGGCGCAACAAAGTCCGATTTTGACAACACTGTTGCGATCCATCCTACTGCGGCCGAAGAACTGGTCACTCTGCGTTGAATGTACGTAGAGACACTACTGAGGAATTCCATTTCAAATCCTATTCAGTACACTGTTGTTTGAACAAAAGGTAACAGGAGAAACTACGATGGCATGGTGGGGCAAACTGATCGGTGGAACGCTGGGCTTTATGATGGGTGGGCCGCTCGGCGCTCTACTCGGCACGACTCTAGGACACCGGTTTGATGCGAACCGGCGTGGCGGCGGTGTGCGCGCCCTGCCTGGTGGCCAGGAACGAATTCAGCTCGCCTTTTTCACGGCCACTTTTTCAGTCATGGGGCATATCGCCAAGGCCGATGGCCAGGTCTCCCAACAAGAGATCCAGATGGCGAAAAGCCTGATGGACCAGATGCGTTTAGACAAACAACAGCGAAAAGCTGCTATTGATCTGTTCGATCAAGGTAAGCACACCGACTTTCCCCTGAACGATGTACTCCATCAGTTCCGCAACGAATGTCAGCGCCGCACAACTGTGCTGAGGATGTTTATTGAGATTCAGGTTCAGGCTGCCATGGCTGATGGTCGGCTCGACCCCCAAGAAAACTTAATTCTCCTTCATGCCGCGGACGTGCTGGGCTTTGATCAGTCGGAAGTTGACAATCTGATCAATCTAATAAGCGGCACCGCGGGTCACGTCGGTAGTAAGCCCGCTCGATCAATAGATCAGGCCTATAAGATACTGGGAGCGTCAAAGGACGATTCCGATGCCGATATCAAAAAATCCTACCGTCGTCTGATGAACCAACATCACCCCGACAAGCTGGTCGCCAAGGGTGTTCCCGAGGAGATGGTCAAGCTTGCGACAGAAAAAACACAAGAGATCCGAAGTGCCTGGGAGCAAGTACGAGACCATCGTAAAAAAGCAGCCTGAGCCCCAAAACCTTACTGATGTCCCAGTCAGTGACAATTTGAGACCGAGGAGATTCCATGAATCTGTCGTTGCTGTTGAGTGAGAGAGTCCGCACGGATCATCCGATCCGCGTTGCTCTCATAGGGTGCGGCAAATTCGCCACCATGTATCTCACGCAGGCCCGCCAAACGGCGGGAATTCATGTTGTTGGTATTGCTGATCTCGATCCGGCAAGGGCAATGAAACAGCTCGCGACGGCTGGCTGGACAGCCGAGCAATACGCAGCCCGTAACCCAACTGACGCTATGGCAAAGGGCTCAACCTGGCTCACTGAGGATGCTGACCAGCTAATCGACTTCAACGAGATCGATGTTGTCGTTGAGGCAACAGGCATTCCCACAGCAGGCATTCACCACTGCCGGCGGGCGATCGCTGCAGGGCATCATATTATTATGGTCAATGTAGAAGCTGATGTAGTTGCCGGTCCCCTGCTGGCTCAGGAAGCCCAAGCTGCGGGCGTGGTCTACAGCCTAGCGTGGGGTGATCAACCGGCGTTGATCTGTGAACATGTCGACTGGGCGCGGACCTGCGGCTTTGAAGTTGTTTGTGCGGGCAAAGGTACACGTTATCACCCGTCCTACCATGAACTCACCCCTGATAGCGTGTGGGAGGTACTGCAGCAGTACCTGGAAATTGACGACCCCACCAGCATTAATATGAAAATGTTCAATTCGTTTCTCGATGGCAGTAAGTCAGGCATCGAGATGAGCGCTGTTTGTAACACCACCGGACTGACCCCGCAGGATAACGGCCTGGGCTTCCCGCCCAGTTCCCGATTCGATCTCGCAAACGTCTGCAAGCCTTCAGAAGATGGCGGCATGCTCAGTCGTCGCGGCACCACCGAGGTGGTGTCATCTCTGACACGCAGTGGTGAACCGGTACCACATCATCTGGCCATGGGCACCTACGTGGTGGTCGATGGTGCTGGAGACTATGCGCGGCAGTGTTTTCGTGAATACCACATGCTACAGGACTCGACTGGACGCTACGCCGCCCTGTATCGACCCACCCACATGATCGGGATGGAACTAGGCGTCTCTGTCGCCTCGGTGGTGCTCCGGGGTGAACCCACAGGGTGCCCCAAAGGTTTTTATTCAGACGTAGTCGCAACAGCCAAACACGCTTTGACTGCGGGTCAAATTCTCGATGGCGAAGGGGGGCATTGCGTATGGGGTCAACAAATGCCCGCTGCAGACTCAATCGAACGGGGTGCTCTGCCGCTTGGGTTGGCAGCAGATGTCAAGATGCGTTGCAATGTTGCTGCAGGTTCAACCCTGCGCTGGGCAGACGTAGAATTCGATGACAACGACACCGCCGTTCGGGCCCGTCGGGAAATGGAAGTTGCTTTCTCGGATCGTCTCTAGAACGCCTTTGCCGGCGATTTTCACCTGAACTGCGCCGGCCATCGTTGTGAACCGCTCATGCCGCAACGTTACAATGCACGCTAGTACGCCATTTCCGGTGTTTCTACCATCAATCTGACTGAGGCAAACATGTCTACTTACACTATTGCACTGCTGGCCGGTGACGGTATCGGACCTGAAATCATGGACGAAGCGATCAAGATACTGCGCCTCGTTGAATCCCGGAATGCAGTCACTTTTGATCTGAAACCCGCTTTGTTTGGTGCATCGGCCTACTTTGAGACCGGCAAATCTTTTCCGGAAGAATCAGTAGCCATCTGTGATCAGGCTGATGCCATCCTTAAAGGGACCATCGGACTAAACCACGAAGACTCAAAAAAGATTCCGGTGGACGAACAACCTGAACGTGGCGCATTGTTACCCATGCGGCGGCGCTATGATACTTATGCCAATTTCCGACCGGTGTACCTACCGCGCAGCCTGGCCCATTTTTCCCCACTCAAGCCGGAGGTGATCGGTGATGGCATAGATTTGATAATTATCCGTGAACTGGTCGGCGGACTTTATTTTGGCAGCAAAAAGAGCGGAGTCGATGACCAGGGAAGACGCTATGTTCACGAAACGCTGGAATACAACGAAGACCAGATCCGCCGAGTCCTCGAAGTGGCGTTTCAGCTCGCCAGCAAACGCAAGAAAGTACTCCACAATATACACAAGAGCAACGTACTCAAATCGAGCATCTTGTGGAATGAGATCGTCGAAGAAGTCCGTCCGAGCTATCCCGATATTGAGGTAAAACACGTTCTGGTCGATGCAGCGGCCACCTACCTGTGTCTCGACCCGACCAGTTTCGATGTGATGGTGATGGAAAACATGTTTGGCGATATTCTCAGCGATCAGGGTGGCGGCATTCTCGGGTCGCTGGGGCTGATGCCATCAGCCTGTGTGGGTCCTGAAAAATCCTACTACGAACCCTCCCATGGATCGGCACCGGATATCGCCGGTCAGGGTATTGCCAACCCCTATGCCATGATTGGCTCTGTCGCCATGATGCTGGAAATGAGCTTTGGCATGGAGAGTGAGGCGCGCAATCTCTGGCGGGCTATGCAAAGCGTCTTTGCTGCAGGCTATACGACGCCCGATTTGGCACGGCGAGGTAGCTCCGAGAAAAAGATCAGTACTGCCGAGTTTGGTGACCGGGTGGTAACTGAACTCGGGAAACAACCCGTTGGCAACTGACACCGGGGCCTGAGTAACGCACTCACTCGGGTCTGGCCAGTGGAGACGAGTGCTCCTTGCCTTCGGTCTGCCGATGCATTACTAGGTTCAGCATTCGAAGGGTTGCGTTAATACCAGCAAAGACCTGATTGGCGTGTACCCCGCGTGTCTTAAAGCTGTCGTGACCGTCATCCCAGGTGATAAAACATTCAGTCAGGGCGTTTGAACTGCCCCCTTTGGGTATACGGACTTCAAAATCTGCCAATTTCGGAGGAGAAAACCCGATAGGATCCAACACGCTTTTCATGGCGGTTGCAAACGCATCGAATCCACCATTGCCTGACCCGGATGCCTTGTGAATTTCATCGCCCACCCGAACCCGAATACTGGCTATCGATTCGATTTCAAGTCCACTAGTTATCGAACAATTCAATAACTCGATGTGCTGAAAATCCCTGCTTTCCAGAATATCGGCAATAATAAAAGGTAAATCCTCAGGGGTAATGGTCGCTTTGGTGTCTGCAATTTCGACAATTCTCTCCAGAACCTTCCGTTGATTTTCCGGGGACAGTTCAAGGCCGAGGTCCTCCAAGTTCTTGAGTAAAGAAGCCCGGCCGCTCATCTTGCCAAGGGCGTAACTGTGTTTTCGTCCGAATCGAGCAGGGCTCAGTTCGGTCTGGTAGAGACCACCCTTATTGTCGCCATCGGCGTGTATCCCGCTGGTCTGAGTAAACACATCGTTACCCACGACCGGTGAATTCGCCGCTACCCGTTTTCCTGAAAAGTTCTCGACCATCTGACTGAGTGCGTGAATCTTGGATTCATCCAGCCGTAAGCTCATCCCGAGTTTGTCCCGTAAGACCACCGCCACTTCTGCTAGCGACACATTTCCGGCCCGCTCCCCGAGGCAATTTACGGTCACGTGTATCGAGCGCGCACCCGCCTGGACAGCCATCATCGCATTAGCGGTGGCCAGGCCATAATCGTTGTGGGGATGAAAATCGAATGCGAGTCCAGGATAGCGGCTACACATATCGCCGACGCTTTCGAATACTTCTTGGGGACTCATTACACCCAGCGTATCAGGCAGCATCACGTGCGCCACCTCGGATTCTGCGAGTGCTTCGGTAATTCTGTAGACATAATCACGGCTGTCCCGATAACCGTTCGACCAATCTTCCAGATAGACATTGACCAGAAGTTGCTGCGTCTTGGCATAGTCGATTGTCCGCTCGATATCAGCGATGTGTTCATCAAGAGATTTCCTGAGCTGCTCCCTGCAGTGTTTTTCGCTGCCCTTGGTAAGCAGGTTGAGCACGCGGCCACCAGCGCTGACCAGCCAATCCACGCTTCGCTGGTGATCTGTAAATCCAAGCACTTCAACACGCTCGAGGCAGTCATTGTCACCTGCCCATTCGTGAATCTGGGTCACCGCCTGTTTTTCACCATGGGACACACCTGCAGACGCGACCTCTATCCGATCCACCTTTAGGCTCTGCAGTAGCCCTCGTGCGATACTGACCTTCTCTTCAGGAGAGAAAGAAACCCCCTGCGTCTGCTCGCCATCGCGCAGGGTCGTATCCATCAGTAGGACCTGTCGGGACTCAGTCATGTCGGCTAGTCATTTTCTGGCAAAAGGGCGCATATTCTACACAGACTGTGGGTGTTTCATAACCAAAAAGACACCTATAGTTGGTATATCAGCTATACCACGCGAAAGTCCGGCGAAAATTTGTGTCATTTGAACGACAGCCGAGGTACATATTTTGCCCTATAGATTGACCCGACTTAAGATAGCGCGCTTTGCGAGACTGCCTCTCCCAGTTTTAGCGGACAGGCAGATACACCCGCCCGCAGGTGAAACCTCATGCCTGAGTGGCTGGTCGCTCCATCTAAGTGACATCGGGTCCACACACTATGCATTTTGATTATCGCCTCTGGGGCTTCACCCGCGGGGTCAGAGGCCGAATATATTTTGCGGTCCTGATCGGCGTCCTGGCAACGACTCTGGGTGTGGCGCGACTTGCGCTGCTCGGTTGGCTTATCGGCCTTGTTTTCGAAGGTCGTAGCGTCACCACTCTGGTCTTACCTTTATTCGTAACAGCTTGTGTCATGGTACTCAGAGGCGTGTTCGAGCACTGGCGTACCCTGGTCGCGCATCAGACAGCGGCGATCGTTCAGAAAATGCTGCGTCGCCGACTGTATGACCAGATCGTCACGCTGGGGCCTGGATATACAGGAAGACAGCGGTCAGGTGAACTGGTCCTGTCGCTGGTCGACGGAGTAGAACAACTTGAAACCTATTTCGGACAGTATCTACCCCAGTTGCTGGTTTCTGCGATCTCTCCAGTACTGATCTTTGCCTTCGTCGCCTTCCTAGACCTGCCCGTAGCGCTGACGCTGTTTATCGCCGCGCTGATCGCGCTGGCCGCCCCGGCGCTGTGGCATCAATTTGATACCAAGAAATCCCAGGAACGCCAGGATGCTTACGCTGTTTTTGCATCGGAATTTCTGGATGCCGTACAGGGACTGGCCACTCTCAAGGCCTTTGGCCAGAGTCGCCCGCGGGCCGACCTGCTGGCTGACAAAGCACGGGATGTTTTTCGAACCACCATGTGGGTGTTAGCCACTAATTCGCTGGCCCGCGGCATCACAGATACGGCGATCGCCGTGGGAGCCGCGTTCGCGCTGGGTCTGGGGGCCCACCGGGTAGCGTCGGAACAGATGGAACTTACTGCACTGCTGATTATTCTGATGATGGGCGTTGAAATCTTTCGGCCGATGCGCGACCTGCGTACGGTGCTCCACCAGGGCATGGTCGGTCTGTCGGCCGCACAGGGGATCTATCGCATTCTGGATGCGCAACCACCCATCGTGGAAAAAACCAACGCCATTAAACCCCTCGACCCCCAGCCCACGATATCTTTCGAATCGGTGCGCTTCAGCTACCCCGAACAACGACACAGTGTTCACGATCAACTCGACCTTTCAATAGTTCCTGGCGAGCGCGTCGGTATCGTCGGGACCAGTGGATGCGGCAAATCAACAATCGTACGGCTGCTACTGCGTTTTTATGATCCGGACCAGGGAACCGTCAGGCTCGGCGGATACGATATTAAAGACCTTTCACTCGCTGCGCTCAGGCAACAAATATCGGTGGTAAACCAAGATACTTTTCTATTTCATGGCACTATCGGTGAGAACATCCGGCTGGGCAAACCCGCGGCAACCGATGCCGAGGTCACCGCTGCTGCGAAAAGCGCGAACATCCATGAGTTCGTATCAGGCCTGCCTCAGGCATACGACAGCCTGATTGGAGAAAAGGGCATCAAACTTTCGGGCGGCCAGCGGCAACGCGTGGCGATCGCACGGGCGCTCCTACGAGACTCACCGATTTTGATTCTTGATGAAGCGCTGTCTGCAGTCGATGCCGAAAACGAGGCTTTCATTCAGCAGGCCCTGGACGGGTTGATGAAGGGCCGCACCACCCTTGTCCTGGCCCACCGACTCTCCAGTATCATTAACTGCGACCGAATCCTGGTTCTGGACCAGGGCAGGATTGCTGAATCCGGCAGCCACAACCAATTAATGGCGAGCAATGGCATCTACGCCGAGCTCATGTCTGAACAGGCGCATGAGGCAGATCGGGGGCGGCCTGAAGAGCAAGCGTCTTCTGAAATCGAGTTATCGCCTTCGCCGCAGCAGGATCTGACAGAAGACATAAGTAGTGTGCCAACCGAGGGAATAATTAAAGCTGAAGGACTCAACTGGCGACAGGTTGTCACTATCCTTATGGGTCACATCATGCCCTGGAAAGGCCGACTGACTTTAACCTTTATCTTTGGTGTTCTGCGTGTAGTTGCGTTCATCGGCGTTGGCGCGCTGAGTGCGCTGATCGTCCTGGCGCTCAAGAACCACGCGCCTTACACCCATTACCTGATCGGTCTCGCTGTTGTGGCGCCCCTGTCGGGTGTCCTGCACTGGCTCGAATCGTGGATAGCTCACGACATGGCTTTTAGATTGTTGGCAGAAATGCGTGTCGGCGTGTTTCGCAAACTGGACCAGCTCGCACCAGCTTACCTGGCACGACGGCGAACAGGCGACCTGATGGGTATCGCTACTCAGGATGTCGAGTTGGTCGAGTATTTTTTTGCGCACACAGTCGCACCGGCCTTCGTCGCGGTACTCGGACCCGTCGTGGTTGTGTTTATCCTGGGTACGGCCAACGCATGGATCGCTGCCACTCTGGTTCCATTCTTACTTGCTGTCGGCCTGAGTCCGTTTCTAATGCGCGGTAGTGTCGATCGTCTGGGCTCCCGCTCACGAGAAGCAGCCGGCGAGTTGGCTGCACATGCGATCGACAGCGTGCAGGGGCTGGGTGAAATTGTCTCTTACCAGCAGGAAAATAGTCGCGGCAATCAGTTTGACGCACTGGGCGAACACCACATTTCGCTGCGCCTGCCGTTCTTTGGTCAGCTGACCCTGCAACACACCCTGCTTGAGGTATTTACTGGATTGGGGGGCCTGGCTGTTGTGACAACAGGTGCATTCCTAGCCAGCACTCAGTCAGTTAACGCTGGCCTTCTACCATTGCTTACTATTCTTGCGATGGCAGCATTTCTGCCGATCTCCGAGATTGCGCAGGTGGGTCGACAACTCGCCGACACGATGGGTGCCACGCGACGGGTTTATGCGCTGGAGAACGAACCGATCCTAGTGGTAGACGGTCCCGGTGCTCAGGAATCTGAAAATTCGGCGGCTATCACACTGTCTTCGGTTAACTTTAGTTATCCCGGCCGACCACGGCGAGTACTTGCTGACGTGAGTTTCACGATTCCGGCCGGTAAAACAGTCGCCCTGGTAGGACCATCAGGTGCCGGCAAGACAACTTTGGCACAACTGCTGATGCGGTTCTGGGATCCTTCGGATGGCGTCGTTACGCTTGGCGCCACTGACCTACGGGATTACCAGCTGGACGATCTACGTTCCCGAATCGCTCTGGTTGCCCAGGACACTTACCTGTTCAACAACTCACTCAGAGAAAATATCCTCATCGCGAAACCCACTGCCAGTGATACAGAACTGGCACAGGCGGTTGAGCTAGCAGCACTGTCAGAACTCGTGAAGTCACTCCCGCAGGGGTTGGATACCCCAGTGGGAGAGAGAGGCACAAGTCTGTCCGGCGGACAACGGCAGCGCGTTGCAATTGCCCGTGCGTTTCTGAAGGATGCACCAGTACTGATCCTGGATGAGGCGACTTCACATCTTGATGCCCTCAGTGAGCAGGGCGTACGCAAGGCGCTGGATCAGTTAAAAGCCGACAGAACCACCATTATTATTGCCCACCGTCTTTCGACCATACGGGACGCGGACATGATAGTTGTTCTCGAAGACGGTCAAGTTGTTGAAACCGGCACACACGCGGACTTGCTGAATAGCCGACACCTTTACGCCCGACTGGTTTCTCACCAACTAGGCGGGGCGCGTACAACACCGGCTCTGTCAACCTAACATTAGTCTTGAATTGGCCGGCAAGGTTGCCCCCAGCGTACCAAGTCCAGCTGCTGTCACACCCACGGGGCGCATCCATGAGTCACATCATCACCAATTACAAGCAGTTCGGTAATCACCATGGTTGCTGATACGCTACCACGCCGGCTTGCAGCTATCCTCCATCTCGACGTAGTCGAGTTCAGTCGCTTGACGCATGACAACGAAGACGCCACCTATCGGACATTGCAGAACTATCTTCGTGATATGGATACCGTTATTGAAAACCGTGGTGGGCGAACCGTAGATAGGTCTGGTGACAATCTGCTGGCGGTATTTCCAGTTGCCGCCGATTCGGTCATGGCCGCTGTCAGCATTCAGGAACGACTGACTACAAAAAATGGGGCTCTGCCAGCTGACCGCCAGATTCATGCTCGTATCGGCATTAACCTGGGCGACATCATTGATGATGGCCAGAGAGTCTTTGGCGATGGAGTCAACGTTGCGGCCCGCTTGCAGGAAATCGCACCGCCGGGTGGCATCTGCATTTCCGACTCTGCTCGCATTGTGATCGGAAACTCGCTGTCTGTCAGTTTCCAGGCCGTCGGTGAACAACAATTACGCAATATCGCCTCAAAAATCAGCGCCCACCTGGTCATCAGCGATAGTGACCAACCCAGACAATCGACACACGAACCTGATGACCCTCGGCTCTCCATCGCTGTATTACCCTTTACCAGCCAAACAGAAAATTCGGACCTGGCTGGTCTGGGTATGGGACTTACCGTTGATCTTATCAGTGCGTTGTCGCGGTTTCGGCAACTTTTTGTAATTGCCCAACACACCTCGCTGGCCCAGAAACGGGATAGCGTAGGCACAATAGCACTCGGCCGTCAGTTGGGCACCCGTTACCTCGTAGATGGAAGTATCCGTACCGCTGGTAAGGGGTTCCGGGTGGCGGTTCAGTTGATCGATGCAGTATCCGGTGGCTACCTGTGGTCGGAGAGTTATGACGGAGGCAACCAAGAACTACTGTCCATCCAGGATGAAATAACTCAGCGAGTAGCATCGACTCTGGTCAGCAATCTCGAACACAGCGCCGCCCGTAGGGCCGATACCAGACGTACTGATGCTGACTACACTGACGTGATACGCGCGCGACAACTGGTTTACCGGATGCAAGAGCCACGGGACACTGAAATGGCCCGCACTCTGTTTCACAAAGTGATCGGAATCGACCCGCAGTTTGCACCGGCACTGTCCGGCCTGGCACTCACTCATCTCACCGACCTGCTGATGTCATGGTCTCCTGAACCCGACACGTGTGTGCCCAGAGCCACACAGTATGCCCAACAGTCACTTGAGCTCGACTACACGGACAGTCTAGCGCACGCCGTGTACGGAATTACCGGGCTATGGCGAGGACAGCACATCGAAGCAGTGTCGCACCTGGAACAGGCTCTGGAGCTGAATCCAAACCACGCGGATGCGTTCGCGGGTATGGGACTGGCTTTGATATTCACCGGTGATCCAGTTGCCAGCATTCGACAGATCGGCCTTGCATTCGAGCGCAATCCATTTCCACCATCGTGGTACCGCTGGGCACTTGCCATCGCACAGTACAACAGTGCTCGCTACCATGAAGCAGTACAAACCCTGCAGGCAATCCCGGATTTAAACAGATTCCACCGGCGGGTCCTGTCTGCCAGTTACGCCCGACTCGGCGACTTAGACAGTGCACGGAGACAGCGCGAGATTGTGATGGCTGAAACTCCAGGATACACAGCAGCGGATAGCCGTCTGCATCAACCGTACGCAAATCCCGCGCACATACAACCTTTCATCGACGGCCTAGTGCTCGCTGGATTTCCAGCCGGCGACCCCAGCTAAATGACTATTTTGAGAAGCGACACACAGTCAAGCCATCAAGGCATCAACCCATCGGTCGCAGCCCTGGCGGACCGGATCAAGGACCAGACGTCCTGTGGCATCGGCAGTTTCCGATACAGCACGTTGCGCCTGATCATCATCTAAGTGTGCCGTATTCAAAGCAATACCGACGGTCACCGGCCGAGGATAAATACCACAGGCTGAAGCCACATCTTCGTAGAGCGCAATGACTTCATTTAGCGGTGGTACCTTGACGGTAACACCGACGGTATCGAGTTCAGTCATACCAGCACGATGACACAGTATCAGATGGGTTGGACAGGCACCGCGCAGCAGTGGCAGTGTGGAGGAGCTCCCGGGGTGAAGCAAAGAGCCTTGACCTTCAATGATCGCGAGTGCTGCGTCGGCTGCATCCAGAACCATCCTTTCCACCGCACCGCCTGCATAATCTACGCGTATGGCATCAAGGGGTATGCCTCTGCCACTGATTGCGATACCGATCTGCCCAGTCGCCAGAAACTCAGCCTGTATGCCCTGCGCTCGAGCAGACTTCCAGATTTCTAGCCCGGCTGTCATTTTGCCCACCGCCATATCGCTACCCACCAGCAGCAAACGACGGTTCGTCAATTCCGAGGCCCGGGCCCAGGCGATACCCAGACCTTGAGGCTCCTCACGAATATCCCAGATCCACTGTCCCGCCCTAAGATTGGCATAGCGCTCTGAGATACGCTCATGCAGTCCATTAACCACACACAGGCCAGCAGCCAGTGCCTGCTCGACTTCCGTAACCATTGACTCGGGCAGGCGGCCACCTGAGGGCGCCATGCCGAGTACCAGGACCTCCCCGCCATAACCCAGCGCCTGCTCAACGTTTGAGACCACCGGCACATCGGGACCGAACTCGAACAGATCACGAGTTGTTTTACCGCCTTGGTTGAAGTCAATAGCACAGGCTATCGGATTCTCGGAATAACGCAGAATACCGTGACCCATTTTTCCATTCAGCTTGTCAATCTGCTCGTAGAAATGAATAACCAGTTTTTGTTCTTTTCTCAGCATGTCAGTGCAACCCCATGGCCATGTATAGCTTCAGATACAGTGACCACACCGGATTCCATGCTCAACCCAGTAGCAGGATCGGGAAGGAGATTGAGATGAGAATCCAGATCGATGTGGTCGAACAGTGCCGCCATCGAAGCCCCCGCGGCGATCGCGACGGATGATTCACCCATACAGCCGATCATGGTGTCCAGACCACTAGCCCGGGCAGCTGCAACAATCCGCAGTGCTTCGGTAATCCCACCGCATTTCATCAACTTCAGATTGATCCCGTCCACACAGTTCGCCAGACGGGAAACATCCGTAGCATAGCGGCAGGACTCATCCACAAAAATGGGCAATGCGCGACCAGAATACAGCTCGGGCAGTTGATCATCAGCATCATGATGCAGCGGTTGTTCGACGTAATCACAACCACGGTCCTTCAGCCATCTCATCATGGCGCTTGCACCGGCAAGGTCCCAACCCCCATTGGCATCCACCCGAACCACCACATCACGGTTACGGGCGGCTTCGACGACCGCAGCGTACATAGACTGATCTGCGTCCAGCCCTTCAGGACTTCCCAACTTGACCTTGAGATAACAGGCGCCGGTTCGGTCCAGAATCTCAGGGACCCGTTCGCGTACCACCTCAGGAGGCAGGATCCCCACTGTTACCGATGTCGGTACCGAACGTCGTGGCAGGCCCAGCAGACGATAAAGCGGCAACCGAGCGCGTTTTGCAAGCAGGTCCCATAATGCAATGTCGACCGCTGCCCAGGCGCAGGAGGTAACCTCTGCACTGCGCGCGAGTTGCCATCCTTCATGGGGATTATCTAGTGCCTCCGGACAATCTTCGAGGAAAGATGTCAGTTCGACCTGGAACGACTCGGCCGTGTCCGTACCGATCAGGCTGCCAGGGGCAGCTTCTCCCAGACCTTCCAGGTCGCCGGATCCTACAGAAACAAACAGATTGACAGATCCTGAGAATTCACCTCGGCTGATCCGCAGCGGATAACGTTTATTGAGTGCAACACTGCGAAAAGAAACATCCATCTCCACCCCCAGCTTAATCGCGTTGTCCAGGCCTCGTCAGCCTTTTAGTAGCCAAAAGGATAGCAGATTCCCGAGTCCGGCCGCATGAGTGTCGCGAATTGGGTCAACTCAGACGCAACCGAGGCGCCGCTGATGCCGCTGTCCACAACCAGCAAGTCCAGGTCACTGGCGGTCAGGCGACATCTGTTTTCATGTCTCGAACTTATAGGGTATTGTCTTGTAACGTGCCTTGTGAGTATAAAGTCCCGTCTCGTCTCCTGTGTGACTGCGAACAAGAACCAGAACACTTCAATACCAGATTCTGCCAACGCATTGGCTTCGAAGAATCCAATCCATCAAGCACATGACTTTATCCCCTTACCTACTCGCCATCGACCAGGGAACCACCAGTTCCCGCGCAATCGTTTTTGACCACCTGGGTAACAACTGCATTACAACCCAGAAGGAGCTCTCTCAGATTTATCCAGCTGATGGCTGGGTGGAACACGATCCCGAAGAGATCTGGCAAACCACGCTTGCTGTGTGCCGCGAAAGCCTTTCGGCCATCGAACAGAGTCCGGCCGCAATCGGGATCACAAACCAGCGCGAGACGATCGTGCTTTGGGAAAGAGCCACCGGCCGAACTCTGCACAATGCGATCGTTTGGCAAGACCGCAGAACGATCAAACGGTGTGAAGAATTGCGAAACAATGGACACGAACCTTTTATAAAGCAGAAAACCGGACTGTTGTTGGATCCTTACTTCTCGGCAACCAAGATCAGTTGGCTGCTTGATAACGTTGAAGGGGCGCGCATCCGGGCTCAAGCTGGTGAACTGGCTGTCGGTACCATAGATTCATTCCTGCTCTGGCGCCTTACCGGTGGAAAGGTTCACGCTACGGATGCAACCAATGCGTCACGCACTCTGCTTTTCAACATTCATTCGCAGCAGTGGGACCCTGAGTTGCTGTCACTGTTTAACATACCCGAATCATTATTACCTGACGTTCGCAATTGCGCCGACGATTATGGCTACACCAACCCGGACCTACTGGGCAGTACCATTCCGATCTGTGGTGTTGCAGGAGACCAGCAGGCCGCACTGCTTGGTCAGGCCTGCATTCAACCAGGCATGATTAAGAGCACCTACGGCACCGGTTGTTTTGTTATCGTCAACACGGGCCCGGTCGCACTCTCATCACGGAACCGGCTGCTAACGACGGTCGCATATCGTCTATCGGGACAAACCACTTATGCACTTGAAGGCTCAATATTCGTCGCTGGCGCGGCAATACAGTGGCTTCGAGATGGCCTGGGTGTAATTCAGTCTGCTAACGAATCGGAAGAACTAGCCGCCGCACTGACCTCAAACCGGGGGGTCTACATGGTGCCTGCCTTCACCGGTCTGGGAGCCCCCTACTGGGACCCCCATGCGCGGGGGGCTCTGTTTGGACTCACTCGCGACACCGGGATCAACGATCTCGTTCGCAGCGCTCTCGAATCCGTCTGTTACCAGACCGTTGACCTGCTCGAAGCCATGATCAACGACAATGTTCCGGCAATTTCCACGCTCAGGGTAGACGGCGGAATGGCGAAAAACAGCTGGCAGATGCAGTTTCTTGCAGACATTCTGAATATACCGATTCAACGACCGACAACAACTGAAACCACTGCGCTGGGTGCTGCCAGCCTGGCAGCGCTGCAAGTCGGTATTATCGGATCACTCGATGAACTTGCAGATCGCTGGCAGGAGGACACGCGATTTGAGCCGACCATGAGCGACCTGGACCGGCAAACACTGCTCCGTCGGTGGCAACGTGCAGTAAGGAGTACCCGAACATTTGGTGAGAACTCATAGGCACAACTGCTCAGCTGCTCTTCATAGCGTCCTGACGCAAACAACCTATCCGCTAACACACAACCGGACGATCCCGCACCGATAATCACCTAGTCAAACTGCGGTTGAGACTTTGCGTCGATAGTTTGTTTTTTGAAGAATTCGTTTTTCACACTGCCGAGGATAGGTCACTCCGTCAGCATAGACAATCATGCTGATCTTTAGCAGCGAGGCTCCGCCACGTCGACCAGTTACTGTTGGACAGTCAGTCGAATTCGAATCGATAGAACGATTCGTTTAGATATGCCACGATGTCATCGAGCTCGAATTCATTGAGTCCCGCACCGGCCTGGTCATTGCAGAAGGTGACCATGCCCATCAGCCCTTCCACTGTCTGCACCCGGCGATCCGCACGCGTGTAGAGCTTCGATCCATCACCCCCGAATAGTGCAACATGGCACCCGCTGCACTTGAGCTGGTGCAGCGGGTAACCGTTTTGAGGGTCTCCCGGTAACAAGGCAGACACTGCGATGGGTAACAGCACCGCAATGCTCAGAAGTGCAAGTCGTATCGTAATCATCCCTAACTACATGCGATCTTCAACACAGCCATGATGAAGTCGCCCTACACTTTCCGGGCGACAAAACGAATGCCACCCAGCTTGCCTGCGGTGAAATAACGCACCACCAGATCGTAGAAGTCGTCCATACTGGCAAACACGGCTTCACCGTGCACATCGATGTGCCTTGCTTTTTGTTCGCGGTAAGCTGCCATGCGCTCACGGGTAAACGCAGTCCATTCATCTGACATCTCCTGACAGCTGACCAATTCAAATCCAGCTCTTTCAAGATCCCGGCAGTAACTTTCATAATCAGGTAGGTAATTAGCGAAAAGTTCCGTGGCCAGTTCAGACCGTTCACTGTCCGTGAATTGCCCACGGGCGTAAAGATCCTCAGCATGGAGATAGCCACCTTGATCCAGGAGGCCATAACAACGTTTCAGCAGCACGTCTCGCTTAGGTATGTGATAGAGGGCAAGCCAGCTGACAATAGCATCGAAGTGCTGCCCGACCCAGTTGTAGGTCAAAAAATCACCACAGGCATGGGTCACTTTTTCTGCCAGCCCACAGCGGGCAGTGAGGTTTGAGGCAAGTAGGTTCTGGTCGCTCTGGAGTTCCAATGCCGTGACCTGTGCACCAACTGTTGCGGCGATATGACGGGCCGGACCGCCCAGCCCCGATCCGATCTCGAGGACCGAGCTGGAGGCGCTAACACCGGTAGCCCGAACGGCATGATCGACTGCTTCTGTACCGTGATAATGCAACTGATCAAATGGTGTCAGTTCATCGACGGACAGCGGTCCCTCATCTTCTTTGCCCATCTGTCGAAGCTCAGTGAGTACCCGATCAACGTGATGGTAGAGCTTCATGCTCTTGATATCGGCATTGGCCCTGTTTGATTCGCTCATGATCATTCAATCCACAATGTGCAACTCACGGGGGAAATGGGTCAGGCACTTACAACCTGTCGACGTGATGTGTACGGTCTCGCTCATTTCCATTCCCCAACCGTCCAGCCACATGCCCAACATGACATGGAGCACGGCATCTTGCGGTATGGTTGTCTGCTCATCAGCGCGTAAACTGATTGTCCGTTCGCCCCAGTCTGGCGGATACCCGACACCGATCGAATAACCGATACGGCTGGGTTTTTCCAACCCGTAAAGATCCAGCACGTCCTGCCAGGCTCGGTGCACTGTACCGGCTGTCACACCCGCCCTCAGTACACCCAGCACCGCATCAAGCCCCTCGTTCACAGCCGATAGTGTCTGCGTCAACTTAACCGGAGGCTTGCCAAGGTGCACTGTTCTCGCCAACCCGGCGTTGTATCTTTTCCGTGTGCCGCCGATCTCAAATGCAACAGTCTGATCTTTTTCAAAGCGTTCGTCGGTCCATAGCGGATGCGCTGTCGTTGCGCCTTCTCCAGCCAGAATAAGTGGACAGATCGCCGTCTGGTCACCACCAAAATCGTCGGTACCCCTGATCTGGGCCGCCATAATCTCTGCCGCAAGATCACACTGTCGTCTACCGGGCTTAACCAGATCCCAAGCTGTTTGCATGGCGTGTCCAGCAATTGCCGCGGCCTGTGCCAGCATGTCGACCTCCACCTGGCTTTTAACCGTGCGTATCCAGTTCACCAATCGGTCAGCATCGGACCACCGGGCGTCGGGTAGTCCTGACTGCAATCCGGAAAGTGCTCGTGGAGAAAAAAAGTAGCTGTCGCTTTCGTAACCGATGTGCTTATCCCCCAGGCCTACATCGTGTAGCCACGCGGCCATGAATTCAGATGGATGGGTATCGTCGCGCTGCACCAGTGCTTCCGGATAAGGGACAACGCTGCGTACATCCAGATGCGTAGTCAAACTCACTGCGCCCGCATCCATTTCCCGACCGATCCACACGGGTGGACCATCAGGAACCACGCACATCACCTGAGGCACATAAAATGACCAGGCGTCAAATCCGGTCAGCCAGTTCATATTCGCCGGATCTCCGATGATCAAAACGTCCAGCTGACGTTCGTCCATGGCGGCCCGTACCGATGTCAGCCGACGATGGTATTCGGCCGGGTGAAATGGGGCGGGCATCAGTTGCTCCCCAATGGGCGTTTCTGCAGCCCGGCAGGCTGAACAAGACAAGCGCGCAACACGACGTAGGCCCCCGCCAAGGCATCCCAGCCAGAGGAACTGCCTATTCGGTCAATGTGGTGCAGCCGAGTGGGAATCATCTCCAGGTTGCCTTCGATCACTGAATTGATAGCCAGGTGCAATGTCTCAAGCCCCTGGCCGGCACTCGCAGCGGCCAGATGCGTGCGACTGATCGGACCGGTCCTAGTCAACAAGCGCGGACATAAGTCGGCATAAAGCAACGCGGCAATATCCTGACGATGAACTAGAGAAAGTGCAATAAGAATACCCCCGAGAAAGTCGTCGCCGGAGGGCGTGAGCCCGGGGCCCAAGCCGATCAACTGTTGGGCCGATTCTGGCACACCCTCTAGACAGCGCATGTCAACCAACCGATTAAGCAACCAACTTTCGAGTTCGAAAACAGGAAGCGCGCCAACATGCGCTTCTCTGGTGTCTGATAATTCAGAACCACGGCCGTATAAAAACACACTCAGTCCCTGCCTCGGGGCCCGACCCCTGCTGATTGCATTGAGCGCATCAAGACCACGTATCAGCGACTCCTTTGTCCACTCGGAAACCAATGGGGGTGACCAGACTTTGGCCGCCGTCTCTATGATAAGGGGTCGCTTGCCAAGATGCACAGCACCAGCACAAACCCGCACAGGCTGGTCGACTACTAGATCGGCGAATACGCCCGAGTAAGGTGTGGGCTCAAGTAACAGGTTGACTGGCCCGTTACCAACCGTGGCATCACCGATACAGATCCACTGGCTGCCCAGATCAACGTAAACACTACGATCGAACACGGCAGCAATCCGTCCGGCTACCGACTGACTGATTTCACGGACAGCAACAGCGCCGATGCTTTGGGCTCTCAACACAGAGCCGAGAACTGGTCGCTGTTCTGTGGTCGACCAAGGAAAAGTAGTCCTTGCATCTGAGTATTGGGATACGCTGACTTTCAATTTCTGTTACAAGTCTTAGCCGATTTTTAGACAAGCCAGTGCCAGCTCTGCTGCATCCGCATTGCTGGGCGCAACCACAACACCCGCCCGCTCCAATACACTGACCTGTTTTGCCCGGACCTGCGGATCTTCGTCTGTACCCGTGACAGATGCAATAACGACCGAACCGGAACGACCGTGGCGATCTAACAGACCAGCAAGATGGCCAGCTGGATCCGGATGGGCGCCAAAACCTATGACCACATCCAACAACACCGCGCCTACATCAGGGTCTGACAGCGCCGCACAAATAGGCTCATCACGTACAGCCGGGTCAATCATCGGGTGTGGCCGCCCACGGGTAAACCGGTCGTCGCCCAAATCAATCATGATGTGGTTTGTGCGCTCTGACGTAAACAAGCCTGCCCCGGGTACTGGCACATTCGATAAAACAGGCTGTCTGTGCGAAAGAAAGACGACCTGTGCCTCTGCAGCGAGCGTACCACCGCTATAAAGCCCTCTAACGTAGCTGCCTGCCGCCGGTGCTTGCAGGACAACCGGCAGTGCTTCCAGTCCTTTGCTGTTTTTTACTGCAGCCGCCGCTGCATCTTTTAAAGTAGTCGTCAGCTTCGCATTGTCGGGTAACGCCAGGTCATCACTACCAACCAAACAGACGGTGTAGCTTTTTGAACTCCTGCGAATGAAATCAGTGATCTGGTCTACAACACTAGGGGCCGGTGGCTTGGAAATGAGCACGATGTGGTGGGTTGCAACATCTCTTTCGAGCCAGTCAAGCACGGTCAAAGTGCTGATAGCGCCAACCGCTTCGGTCAGATCTCGGCCACCAACACCTATTGCGTGCGAGATACCTTCACCGGCGCGGGCAATCAGGCAGGACACCTCCTGTATCCCTGTGCCTGAAGCGCCCACGATTGCAATATCGCCGCGCGGCACAACATTGGCAAATGCCAGCGGCACCCCGTCGATAATCGCCGTTCCGCAGTCAGGACCCATCACAATAAGTCCCAGATCACGAGCTTCTCGTTTGAGCGAGATTTCTTCGGCCAGAGACACATTGTCACTGAAGATCATGACATTGAGACCGGCCCTGAGCGCTTTACGTGCTTCTGCCCCGGCGAAGTCACCGGGCACCGAAATCAAAGCGAGATTCGCGTCCGGCAGCTGGCGGCAGGCCGAGCGCAACGTCAGCGGACGAAGTTCTTGCGAAGTGTTGTTCTGTTGCGCGGGGCGTTCCATCAGTTCGGCTGCCCGCTGCAGTGTCGAATCGGCAATGGCCTGATCCTGTGCGCGCACCGCGACCAGCAGGTCACCGGGGCCGGCCATAGTGTCCTCGTCCAGAAGGCCTGCGTCAGAAAGAATATCCCAATTGGCTGGAGTCGCCATCATCAGGGCCGCATCCTCCACACCCTGAATCGCTGTCAATTCCCGTGATATCTGCATTAGCACAACTGAGTCGAGAAAAACCCCGGCGCGTACTATGTTGACCGTGACACTCATGAAATCCCTAGCCTTTCTCCAAGCGCTCGAAGCGCTTTTTCAAAGCACGCCATCGGTGCTTTGACCACACCGGCACCGACCTGCCCGATCCCGGGTTCTCGATGAGCGATACCGGTATTGATCGTTGGTACGATCCCGGTCTCAACCACCAGTCGGATATCAATACCTGTGGGTACGCCTTGATAATTCTCACTCACGATCGTCCACTCGGGATGTTCGCCCAGCGTGATCTCCCGCATTCTGGCGGTAATGCCGGCCGCCTCGGCAACAGATCCTGCGCCCACAAATCCGGCAACCGCGGGCGCTGCCGCCATTGCAAAACCACCCAGTCCGATCGTCTCGATAATAGTTGAGTCCCCCATATCCGGGTTGGCATCAGCTGCGCTGAATCCTGGGAAGTAAAGTCCTGCCGGCATCTCAACCGGCGCCGTAAACCATTCGTCGCCCAGTCCACTGATACGAATTCCGAAATCAGTGCCATTTCGCGTCATTGCAGTGACCACAGTAGACTGTTCAATATTACGAACCGGGTCCATGATGGACTTACCCATGGCCATGGCGATGTTGAGGAAAAATTGATCGTTGCTGCCCATGAATGCCAGCATTTCAGACAGATCACTGTGGTCTGCCACTGCCGACGCCAGAGCAGGTGCCAGTTCGCGCAGGAGCAAGCTTGAACAGGCTACATTGCGCTGGTGCATTTCGTCTCCCATCGTCAGCCCGCGGGCAACCAGCGGCCTCAGTGGAATACCGCCGCAGCACTGCAGCGCGCTGCCCAGGGCCGGTCCCAGCGAATCGCGAATCCAGGCCAGTCTGTCCCGTACCGACTCGTCATTACCACCGAACCGCATCACTTTGCCCAAGCCCTCGTTGACAGTGCAATAGGCTCGGTTGCCCGCTGCGCGATTCTCGACCACCAGCAAGGGTTGGCTGCAGGTTGTCAGTCCAGTCATCGGACCTACCGCAGAAAAGTGATGGTTTGGATGAAAGTCGAAACACCCTTTTGACGCCTGAACGCCGGCTTCGTCAAGATCTCGAGCCCAGCCTTCGAATACCGCCACCCCTGCAACAGCACCCCGCATGGGACCGCACATCCTGTCCCACTCGATGGGTGGGCCGGCGTGCAAAATCGTGTGCTCTTTCAATTCCGGGATGAGATCCTTGGCCGGCACCACATCGATCAGTACCGGGTCACCCTGTAACAGAATCTCCAGCGCTTTTGAGTTGGCCCACCGAATCGCAGGGGCGAGCGCCGCAGTGTCCACCATTAATCTGCCAGCATTGAGAGCAAGCGTGCCAGGTCTTCGTCCCCACCCGCCGGGGGGCGCCAATCAACGTGAACAACGTCGACATCCTGAGCATCCAGGTCGATTGCAAAAACAGCAAGCCCTACGTTGATGACCCGGGGGCGTGACTGCAGCAGTTCAGCACATACCCGACCGATGGCCGGTGAGTCGTTCTCGTCAGACACCACTGTAGACCTCATAAGCCGCATCGACAGCCGCCCCGGGAGTGGCCACATAGCCATTTCGCCGCAGTACAGTTTCCAACGCACTTAAACACCGCAGAACATTCGTTTTACGACAGCCGTAACCCATCGTGCCAATTCGCCAGATCTTGCCATGCAATGGACCAAATGATGTCCCTATCTCGATGCCAAAATCGTCCAGTAGCGCGGCACGAGCAGCGTCGCCATTCTCGATCGACTCGGGTATGTAGACACCGGTCACATTGGCCATTCGATGCTCGGCATCACCAAACAGGTCAAGCCCCATCGCAACCAACCCCGCTCGCAGCGCCTGCGAAGTCAGTCTATGGCGCTCGAAACCGGCTTCCAACCCTTCCCCGAGGACTACTCGAGCACATTCCCGCGCAGCGTACAGCATAGAAGTCGACTCGGTGTGATGATTCAGACGCAAAGGACTCCAGTAATCCATCAGCATGGCAAGGTCGAGGTAGTTGGATTGAATGATCACACCTTCAGCGTCGACACTTTCCGCGACTCGAATACCGGCCTCGACATGCTTGCGGGCGTTGATCCGATCCACAGCGTGTTCACTCAAAGTAACGGGTGATGTGCCAGGTGGTCCCGACATGCATTTCTGCAGTCCCGACGACACCGCATCCAGGCACCAGGCGTCAGTTTCCACCGGGCTACCGCCGAGTGTCGCGGTGGTGTCGGCATAAACCAGAATGCCGGCCTCACGACAGAAGCGTCCGACATCTCCCAGCGGTTGCAGCATCGTCGTTGACGTATCACCATGGACCATCGCAACCAACTTGGGTTGATGCGCGCGAATCGCGTCAGTGATCTGCTCGGGGTCGAATACCGTACCCCACTCAGTTTCTATGTTAACCAGATCACCACCGGCCCGCCGTGCGATCTCGGTCAGCAGGTGTCCAAAACGGCCAAAGATCGGTACCAGCACTTTGTCCCCGGGCGAGATCAGCGAAGTAAGACAAGCCTCGATCCCTGAGCGGGCTGTCCCGTTAACCAGCAGGGTCCACTGATTTTCAGTACGAAACACCCGTCGGTACAGCGCCATCACCTGATTCATATAGGTGGTGAACTGTGGATCAAATTGCCCAAGCATAGCTCTGGACATTGCTTGTAGAACCCGTGGATAGACATCGACGGGACCGGGTCCCATCAGCAGTCTTGGTTCTGGATCAAGTTCTTCAAACAGGGTGCTCGACCCCGGATGTGCGCTGTCACTCATGATTGTTTTCCAGATCTTTTAGGTTATCAGTCGTCAGCAACGACGTGGGTGCCGGCATCTCCCATCAATGCGGGCAGTGCTTGCTCGAGGTGCGCAATGATCGCACGTCTGCCGCCCCGCTCAATAAATCGTATTGCGGCTTCGACCTTGGGTCCCATGCTGCCCGGGGCAAAGTGCCCATCCTTCTGGTACTGCCTCATCTGTGAGACCGAACATTGGGCAATCTCCTTTTCATTCGGCCCACCGAAATCCAGCGCCACCCGCGGTACCCCGGTCAGGATCAACATGTGTTCGATACCCAGTACATTGGCCATGTGCTGTGAAGTCAGATCTTTATCGATCACTGCTTCTATCCCCCGGCGTATGCCGTGGGCATCTCTAACAACAGGTATACCGCCGCCACCGCCAGCAATCACAATCGTACCCCGACTGGCCAGTCCATCGATCAGCGAGATGTCGCAGATGTGTTTGGGTTCAGGTGAGTGCACGACTTGGCGCCATCCACGGCCGGAATCTTCGTGCATAACCCAACCTAGCTCAGTTTCAAGTTCCTTCGCCTCCTGCTCGGAGAAAAAATATCCTACGGGCTTGCTTGGGTGTCCGAATGCAGGATCTGCCGGATCAACCTCAACCTGTGTAACCAAGCCGATAGCGTGTCTTGGGTTACCCGCACCACGCAGCGCATTCTCGAATGCCTGCATCAACAGATAAGCAGTTACCCCCTGTGTATTGGCAACACAGATATCAATCGACATGGGGGTAACCCGATGTCTTGCCAGAGCCTGACGCATCATTGTTTTACCGACGCCTGGACCATTACCGTGCGTAACAATTAGTTCACGTTCCAGTTCTAGAATGGGCAACAGCGTCTGGGCTGCACTGGCGGCTGTATCCATTTGCTCTTCAGGCGTGCCTTTAATGCCCTGAGGATGAATCGCGTTCCCCCCCACTGCGATCAACAACCGAGGAGGAAGTTCCCGTGAGGGGGTAAATGAAGTCATTGCGATTTAACCGTCTGCATCGGTGCGCATAAAAGTAGCCGCTACATCTTTTTCAGCCGACAATGCCAATGAAAGCAGTAGTGCAGACTTGTGCGGGTTTAGGTGGCGCGAAGCGACGATGTGGTGCCCCTCTGTCAGGGTCATGGTTTCAGGCAACACCACAACGTCAGCGACACGGGACGATACAACAATGGTTATGCCGTCGTCCGCCAGCCGGTTAATCTCCGGCACCAGCTCGTCAGGAATCTCTCCGCATCCAAAACCAGCTATCACCAGACCGCTGCGCTCTGTCCAGTCACGGGACAACAGGTCCGCGTGCGAATTGCCAGCGGCAACATAGTGGATATCTACAGCCGGCAACGCCACGTCGTTGGACAGCGCACCACCAAATGCTCCAGCCAGCGCTGCTTTAGTCGAGTCAGAAAAAAATAAGGTGCGGCCGGAATAGACCCGCCCCAGCGGCCTGGCGGGCGATGAAGTGAATGCATTTGTGGCGATGGAATGGCGCTTGACAACGTGCAGTGCGGGCAGGATCTCACCGTTCATCACCACCATGACACCCCGGCCACTGGCATTTGCCGACGCACACACCTGCACCGCATGAAAAAGATTGGCAGGTCCATCCGGGCTCAGTGCTGTTGCGGGGCGCATGCTGCCGGTCAACACGATTGGTTTATCGATGCTGAGCGTAAGATGCAGAAACAGTGCTGCTTCCTCAAGTGTATCGGTACCATGAGTAACCACCACACCGGCCACGTCTTTTCTGCTGGCTTCCTCGCTGATCGTCCTGGCGAGCAACTGCCACTGGGCAGGGCCCATATCCTTGGAATTCAAAGAAAACAGGTTCTGCCCACTGATCTGCGCGACGTTCGCCAGATCGGGAATGACCTCCAGCAGATCAGCGACCGACAATTGACCGGCAGTGTATGCGAGGTTCGTAGCCGAATCGGCGCGGCCAGCGATGGTTCCGCCGGTACCGACGATGACGACCTTAGGTTCTGACGGCATTTGCTCAGCGCCCAAAGATTTAGGGTCAGTTTAATCCGACGATATTGGCGATCAATGACATACGCAATGGCACTGAGAAACCGATCTGCTTGAAATACAGTTCGTGTGCCGTCTGGTCGATTCCAAAGTCGAACTCTCCTTCATTACGTGGCAACGAGTGCATAACACCCACTGTCTTTCCACTTTGCTCGCGGATTTTTTCTAGCCCGTCAACGGTGAAATAGTATTCCTTCATCTTTTTCATAAAGTCATCCCGCCCTGGATCACCTTTCTTGACTGAACAACCTGGCAGATACAACAGATCTATACCTTCGTCGGCAATCAGATCCTCCTGTTGCCGAATCGTCAGGTCATTGTGTTCCACATACGTCGCATCCATCCCGTCGAGTTTTTCACGGATGACATCCGGTGTACGTAGGCCGGTCGTACCGGAATACACAATCCTGGCACCCATCCGAGCCAGGCCCAGGGCAAAGGACTGCCCGGAACGCGCGCGCGACAGGTCGGGCGTGGCGATCATCACACTCATGGTCGAAAAATCACCGCCCAACACCCGCCACGCGGTGTACATGTCGAGGAGGCCCTGTGTGGGATGCGTCACATTGCCGTAGCCCCCACTGATAATCGGTATTGTGTCACCCGCCAGAAGTTCTATATCTGCCAGCACCCTTTCATCATCGGGGTGTCTGAGTACAAGCACATCGGCATATTGCGAGATCACCCGGATCGAATCGTACAGGGACTCATTTTTTGCTGCAGACGAACTGACCAGCGGGTTTGACTCCGTCAGAACGTTGCCACCAAGGCGGTACATGGCCGTCTCATGACTGAACCGAGTTCGGGTACTGGGCTGAAAAAACAAAGTACACAAGATCCTGTGTCGAAGCAGTTCCAGACCGCTTCGCCAGTAAGGCTCGAACATTTCCGCGGTTAGAAAAACGTTGTCGAGTTCATCTGAAGACAGGTCGTCGATAAAAGTCAGGTGGCGACCTTTGATCGAGGTTTTTTCTACCTGTGCATAGATATCTCTCGGGCCAAAGTCCGGCGTCAATACCATAGTTGTGCTTCCTCGCTGATTCAAAGTTACTGTGCAGATCGCGGTGTTAACTGCCGTTAAATCCTGGGCCAGGATCGATTGCTATGGCAGAACCCCGGGCAGGTTGGAACATAAGCTGTATTCAGAAACGCTCTAAAAATTCAGCTGCAGCACTGTACATTTTAAGCGAACTCCCCCAGCAGTCACCACTTGACCTATTAGACAGCCCAATGTGTGCTGTGCTCAGCATCTACTGTCAGTTGTAGCATTCGATCTCCTGCAGCCTGAGCCAGGCTATACGATGCACCTGTCTGAGCGCTTCGGCAAATTCATCGTCCCGGTCACTGTCGATTCGTTTGCGGAAATTCTCCAGCACCTGCTGTCTATTACGACCGCGTACCGCAAGAATAAAAGGAAAACCAAATTGTTGGGTATAGGACTGATTGAGGGACTGAAACTCCGCGTATTCAGCTTTTGTACACTGGTCCAGTCCCGCACCGGCTTGTTCAGATCGGGACTCAACTGTCAGGACACCACCCACGCCCAGTTTGCCGGTAAGATCAGGGTGTGCGCGCAGCAGTCTGATTTGAAGTTCCGGACCGGCCTCCTCGACTATTGCGACCAGGGTCCGGTGCAGTCCTTCAGGCGAATCTTCGGTACTCGCGAGACCTTGATCCCAGGCCTGCTCAACAATCCAAGGAGATTTCTCATAGATATGACCGAACACTGCGATGAAATCCTCGCGACCCATTTCACTGGACTTGCGGTGATTCTGCAACCGATCATCCGTCACTGTTAAACCGGCACAGCCGGGTGGTGTTGCCGCCAGTGCCGGGCGATATCGACCCTTCGACAGAACCACACACCCTCGTGGCGCTGGGCGTGATCGATAAACCGTTCCAGCGCTCGAATACGGCCAGGTCTACCGACCAGACGGCAATGCAGACCGACCGACATCATCCGTGGTATACGGGAACCTTCCTCGTACAAGGTGTCAAAGGTATCTCTTAGATAGCTAAAAAACTGATCACCTGAGCTAAACCCCTGTGGCGTTGCAAACCGCATGTCATTGGCATCCAGCGTATAGGGCACGACCAGGTGTTGATGACCATTCACCGTTGTCCAAAAGGGCAAGTCATCGTTGTAGTCATCAGCGTCATAAAGGAAACCGCCTTCCTCAGCCACCAGGCGACGGGTGTTTTCGCTGGTCCGGCCCGTGTACCAACCCAGTGGGCGTTCACCAGTCAGCTGCACAATGATCTCGATAGCTTTGTGAAGATGTTCTCTTTCCGTCGCCTCCGGTACGTCCCGGTAGTCAATCCAGCGGTAGCCGTGTGAGCAGATCTCGTGCCCTGCACTAACCACAGCGTCGGCTACCGCCGGGTTCCGCGCAAGCGCCATCGCGACGGCGAATACTGTGATCGGAATCTGTTTTTGTTCGAAAAGGTCCAACAGACGCCAGATCCCGACACGTGAACCGTATTCATAGATTGATTCCATACTCATATGTCGCTGGCCAGGCCATGGTGCAGCACCGACGATCTCTGACAAAAATGCTTCTGACGCCGGATCACCGTGTAAAATACTGTTTTCACTACCTTCTTCGTAGTTGACCACAAACTGAAGTGCCAGCCTGGCTTCATCAGGCCAGTTTGCAGCAGGCACAGATCGCCCGTAGCCAACAAGGTCACGTGGGTAGACATCCTTTGGGACCATCGCTTTTACCTGTCTCCTTTAAACCCACCGCATTGTGATGGGATGTGATGCCTACTGGATTTCGTGAATTCCAAGTCAAACATGTTTAAAGTTGCAGAAAAGACACGGCTGGTAGCCAGGTTTCCAGTTACCTTGCCGTGCGTATCGGCGCTTCTTCGCAACCGATAGGACTGACTGTAGCCGGAGCAACTGAATGGGACAACTGACAACTCATGTGCTGGATACGGCCCGCGGAAAACCTGCGGACAATATGAACTGGGCCCTGTATCGTGCCGACACCGAACGCACCGTGCTTGCCACAGGACGCACCAATGCAGACGGGCGGAATGCCGGACCGATCTTAGCGGGTACAGCTCTCGTGTCAGGCATATACGAACTGGTGTTCTATGCTGCGGAGTATTTTCGAGACGCCGGCATTGAACTGCCGGACCCAGCCTTCCTGGATGAGGTGGTTATTCGATTCGGCATTGCTGAACCGCAGAACCACTATCACGTGCCTCTACTCATTTCACCCTATGGGTACAGCACTTACCGGGGGAGCTGAACCCTCACCCCGTCGGACAATCAGAACCATGCAACCCAGTAGAGATAAAGTCCGCTTTGTTCTCGGCAGTACGCCGCTTGAAATCAGTCTGGAGGATCCCGGTCTCACACTGCTGGATTACCTCAGAAACCAAGCCTGCCTGACCGGGACCAAGGAAGGCTGTGCCGAAGGCGACTGCGGGGCTTGTACCGTGCTGATCGCTGAACTGTACGACAACAGCCTCAAGTACACGGCAGCCAACGCGTGCATCCTGCTACTGGGCATGGTGGATGGAAAACAAGTGCTGACGGTTGAGCACCTGGCGTCGGACACCCTGCACCCGGCCCAACAAGCCATGATTGACCATCACGGCTCCCAGTGTGGCTTCTGTACGCCGGGCTTCGTGATGTCGATCGCCGCATTGCAACTCGATGTGCGGCACGGGGATTCAATCCAAACACCTGATCGAGAACAGATCGACCAGCAGCTCGCCGGTAACCTGTGTCGGTGTACGGGCTATGGGCCGATTATCGATGCGGCCCGCCAGGCCTGTACCCAGCCGTTACCGGACTACTGGTCACACCAGCAGACCGCCGTTCAGTCCATACTTGGCCAATGGCAAAAACAGGATGACACGCTGCATGTCGAGTGTGAGTCGGGCCTGTTTGCAGCACCCCGCACAGAAGCAGAACTCGTCACGTACCTTTCCGATCAGCTCTCACCCCCGACCCTGCTCGCAGGTGCCACTGATATTGGTCTTTGGATCACAAAACAGGGGCGGCAACTCGCTACGCTGCTCTATCTGGGACAGATATCAAGCCTTAAAACCGTCAATCGCCGAGAAGATGAGCTTGAGATCGGCGCTGCGGTTTCACTACAGCGTGCAGAGCCCGAATTGACTCGCCTTTCACCGGACCTTGGGCTCCTGTTACGCCGGTTTGGCGCACGCCAGGTCCGCAGCCAGGGCACCATTGGCGGCAACATTGCGAACGGCTCGCCCATCGGCGATCTACCCCCTGCACTGATCGCGCTGGGCGCAACACTGCGAATCGGGTGCGCTAATGGTCAACGAGAGATTCCGCTGGAAGATTTTTTCGTCGACTATGGACAACAGGATCTCGCAGACAACGAATATGTGGTGTCGGTCGTGCTCCCAGCACACCCACAGCCACTCTTTCGGTGCTGGAAGATCGCCAAACGTTTCGACCAGGATATCAGCGCTGTTCTTGGGGCATTTTCCCTGACACTGGTCGACGGTGTTGTTCACAACGCCCGCTTTTGTTTTGGTGGAATGGCCACCACACCGCGCCGGGCTTGTCGTTGCGAAGCCGCAATGGAAGGACGCCGCCTGGATGAGGACACACTGGCCGAAGCGAAAAATGCGCTGCAACAGGATTTTGATCCTATTGCCGATCTGCGCGCGAGTGCCCGCTACCGCCGGACGGTCGCCTCAAACCTGCTCGACAAGTATTTTCAGTTTCTGAACGTGACCGACGTGCCATCTGTTTATGAATTTTCTTCGCCACAAGCCTTCACCCATGTCTGATAGCGCATCGATACTGGGCGCAGCGCTCAGCCACGACAGTGCCATAAAGCACACGACCGGGGAGGCGCTATATATCGACGACATACCAGAACCCCGCGGTACGCTGCATCTGGTCCCAGGGTATGCCAACGCGGTTTGTGGGCAGCTGCGCAGTGTAGATCTGTCTGCTGTTGAATCTGCACCAAACGTTGTTGCTGTACTGCGCGCAGACGATGTGCCGGGAATCCTCGACATCAGTCCTACACACGCGGGAGACGACCCTTTATTAGCCAAAGACCGCATCCGATTTTTCGGTGAGCCGATATTTGCGGTGGTTGCTCGAGGATACCAAGATGCCCGCCGTGCGTCGCGCCTGGCCAAGATAGAAATTGATTCACAAGACCCGATCCTGACGGTCGAAGATGCTCTGAATGCCCAGAGTTTCGTCAGCGAATCCAGGCAAATGCAACGTAACGACTGGCAAGCCGCCATCGAACAAGCACCCCATCGCCTGCGCGGCACCACCGTCAGCGGCAGTCAGGACCACTTCTATCTGGAGGGTCAGGTTTCTCTGGCGATCCCACAAGAAGATGGCGGCGTGCACATCTATGCCTCCACCCAGCACCCGTCGGAAATTCAGCACGCCGCGGCACAGGTGCTGGGCCTGCCGGATCACACTGTGACCGTAGAGGTGCGGCGAATGGGGGGCGGATTCGGTGGCAAGGAATCGCAGGCTGCCCAATGGGCGGTGCTCGCTGCTCTGGCTGCCGCCAAAACCGGACAGCCCGTGAAATGCCGGCTGGACCGGGACCTCGACATGATCATGACGGGCAAACGGCACGACTTTCACAGTGAGTGGGAAGTCGGCTACGACCCGGATGGGCGGATAGCCGGCGTTGACATTCACATGGCTTCTCGCTGCGGCTGTTCGCACGACCTCTCCGATCCAGTGAACGATCGGGCGATGTTTCACGCAGACAACGCCTATTTTTACCCGGCCGTGCGGATCCGGTCCGACAGATGTCAAACCAACACGGTATCCAATACGGCCTTTCGTGGTTTTGGTGGTCCGCAGGGAATGCTTATCGCAGAACAGATCATTCAGGCCATAGCTCACGAACGCCGCCTGGATCCCCTGGATGTGCGGCGGCTTAACTTTTACGAGCACAACGACCGCAACCTGACGCCATACCACATGCAGGTGGAAGACTTCGTGCTTGATGAACTCGTTGAGCAACTGGAATCGACAAGTCGTTACCGTGAGCGCCGTCAATCTATAAAAGCGTTCAACAGTACCAACCCATACCTGCGGCGTGGGCTCGCGTTAACACCAGTTAAATTCGGTATCTCTTTTACCAATACACCGCTCAACCAGGCCGGTGCGCTGTTACACGTGTACAAAGACGGTAGCGTTCTTTTGAACCACGGTGGTACAGAGATGGGGCAAGGGCTCCTGATCAAGGTCGCACAAGTGGTTGCCGCTGAACTGCAGATTGACATCAGCCAGGTCCAGATCTCGTCAACACACACGGGCAAAGTACCCAACACCTCTGCCACAGCCGCATCGTCTGGGACAGATCTCAACGGCATGGCCGCACAAAATGCCGCGCGCACAATCCGTCGACGGCTCACTGCTTTTGCGGCCACCCATTTCGACGTCGCAGAAAATGAGATCGAGTTCCAGAACGGGAAGGTCCGCATCGCTGACAGTTGGATGACATTTTCTGAACTTGTGCTTGAGGCTTATCTGCACAGGGTTCAACTTTCCGCGACCGGTTTCTACCGCACACCGAAAATCTGGTGGGATGCCGAAACAGCCCGCGGACGGCCGTTTTACTATTTCGCCTACGGCGCGGCTGTTTCTGAAGTGGTGGTAGACCTGCTGACAGGTGAAAACCGTGTCGTTGCAGTCGACATCCTCCACGATGTCGGCCGTTCACTGAATCCTGCAGTCGATGCCGGACAGATTGAAGGCGGTTTCATTCAGGGTATGGGCTGGTTGACCACGGAGGAAGTGTGGTGGGACAGTGATGGTCGGCTGATGACGCACGCGCCGTCGACCTACAAAATACCGGTGTGCAGCGACCGACCTACGCACTTCCGACTGGACATGTACACGGGCAGTGAAAATATCGAAGCGACCGTTTATCGTTCGAAGGCGGTTGGTGAACCGCCACTGATGCTGGCCTTGTCGGTACACCAGGCCATCGCGGATGCGATCTCCAGTACCAGCGATCACGGTGAATTGCCGCAGTTGCGTGCGCCGGCAACACCCGAAGCCGTACTGGATGCGATTCAGTCATTGCGTCCATCGTAACTACCAATGAATACCATCAATTTTTCATCGATGAGTACGTGTGGGCCGATTGACTGGATCGGGGCGGCGCGGCGCCTGATCACAGAACACCGGCGTGCGGTGCTGATCGTGATCACCGCGGATAAGGGATCGACACCCCGGGACAGTGGCACCTGGATGCTGGTCTCAGACGACGGACAGTCCGGCACCCTGGGGGGCGGCGAACTTGAACGACTGGCCGAAGAAGCGGCCCGTGCCATGCTGGCTGGACAGGGTGACTGGCAGCGCTGTTCACTGCATTGTGCACTGGGCCCGGATCTCAGGCAGTGTTGTGGGGGTCATGTCACACTGATGCTCGAACCCCTCGACATGACGGCAACTGACTGGCTGGCGCAGGCCGCTGAATCGGTGCGGATAGCTGACAACCAATACAGCGTACTTTTCCGGCCAAATGAGCCTGCTACCACACCTCGGATCATCACAAACGATGGATCTATATCGAGTGCAACTGGCGCACATCTTCAGCCGCTCACCGACACCCGTATGAGTCTGTTTTTGTTTGGTGCCGGTCATGTCGGTCAAGCCGTCGCCGCCATATCGGCACAGCTGCCACTTCGCCTGACTGTCATCGATGGCAGAGCCAATCAACGAGCACTCATTTCGAATGCAGACAATATTCAAGTCATGGGTATGGACTCGGCCGAAGAAGCCGCGACTAGGGTGTCGTCGGGTTCGGCTGCGCTCATCATGACACACAGTCATGAACTGGATTACACCTTGTGTCATGTCCTGCTCACACAAAATAGTGCCGGCTTTGTTGGCCTGATCGGCAGCCGATCCAAAGCGACCCGATTCCGTAGCCGCTTAAGAAAAGACAAGATTCCGGAAAAGTCCCTGGCCCGGCTGACCAGCCCCATCGGTAGTTCCGGCCCAAAAGGAAAAGAACCCGGCGTGATTGCGCTGGCTGCACTGTCTGAAGTGCTCACACTGAACATAAAGCCGGCTGAGCCTGACCTGACACCTTCCGTGCAGAACGCCAACATCACTTACACCGCGAACCGAACGAATCATGGATCAAGACAGTCATAACCTTTATATGCAGCAGGCGGCTGAGATATCACGGCAAAAAATGCTTGCTGGTGAAGGCGGACCATTCGGGGCCGTTGTTGTCCGTGACAAGAACATCATCGGTGAGGGATGGAATCGGGTGACGTCTACCGCTGACCCGACCGCCCATGCCGAGATTGTCGCCATACGGAATGCCTGCAGTCGGGTCGGGTCTTTTACCCTGGAGGGGGCGGTGATCTATACCAGCTGCGAGCCCTGTCCGATGTGTCTTGGTGCGATCTGGTGGGCCCGGATCGCCCGCATCTATTATGCTAACACCCGCGCCGATGCTGCCCGGATTGGATTTGATGACGCGGAAATCTATCAGGAGGTCGCCAGTGATCTACCCGACCGACGCATTCCACTTGTCCATTGCCCTAACCAAGAGGCAGCGCAGGCGATGCGTGACTGGGCAGAGAAACAGGATAAGATCCCTTATTGATTTGTTGGCTGCTACCGGGCCGTACTCAAGCGTCGCACTGGAATGACCAACACACCCAGCACCACTGACCCAGGATCGAACGAGTGACTGAACAAGGGCTACTGTCACTGACGGGTGTCTGCAAATCATTCCCGGGTTGCATCGCCAACGACAACATCGATCTGGATGTTGCGGCCGGCGAAATTCACGCCCTGCTCGGTGAAAATGGCGCCGGCAAAAGCACCCTGGTCAAAATCATTTATGGCGTGTTGCGTCCAGACCAGGGAAACATTCGGTGGCAAGGCAAAGTGACGCGGATCGAAAATCCGGCGCAGGCAAGATCACTGGGCATCGGGATGGTGTTCCAGCATTTTTCCCTGTTCGAAGCGATGACCACACTGGAGAACATCGCGCTGGCCCTGCCCCCCGAAGATCCTGAAGCTTTAAGAGCACGACTGGAGGAAACGGCCAGTGCCTACGGCCTGGCATTGCAACCTGACCGCCACGTCTATGATCTGTCTATGGGTGAACGACAGCGTATTGAGATCGTTCGCTGTCTACTACAAAACCCGCAACTACTGATACTGGATGAGCCCACCTCAGTGCTCACACCACAGGAAACCGAGATCCTGTTTGAAACCCTGCGTACGCTGGCTCAAGAAGAGAGGGCGATTCTGTATATCAGCCACAAGCTTGAAGAGGTCCGGGCATTGTGTGATCGGGCGACAATCCTGCGCGGTGGACGCCGGGTCGATGATTGCCTCCCGGCGCAGGAGACTGCACGATCACTGGCCGAGAAAATGATCGGAAAAAAAGTCCAACAAGTCTCGCGTCAGTCACCCATCGACAGCGGTGCATCAATGCATCTGGCCGTGGCAGATCTCAATGTACGCTCCGATCTGGCCCATGGTGTGGACCTCACCAACATCAGTCTGGAAGTCCGCGCCGGAGAAGTACTTGGCATCGCCGGAATTGCCGGCAACGGACAGATCGAACTGATGGATGCCCTATCAGGGGAAACCGGCTCACCGCTGGCTGGATCCATCAGGATTCTCGGCACGAACGCAATCGGCCTTAATCCAACAGCACGGCGGTCCCTGGGTGCGGTGTTCGTACCGGAAGAGCGAATCGGTCACGCGGCCGTCGCCGACATGACACTGGTAGACAACAGTTACCTCACCGGTGATGCGCGCATGAACTTCTCCCGCCGGGGTCTGATCGACTGGCCAGCGGTCACACGTTACACGCAAAACGTGATCCAGGACTTCGACGTACGCACCACAGGCGTCGATGCACTGGCCAGCAGCCTGTCAGGCGGAAATCTGCAGAAATTCATTGTGGGCCGGGAGATCCTGCAGGAACCCAGCCTATTGGTGGTGTCTCAACCCACCTGGGGTGTAGACGCTGGTGCTGCTGCCGCGATACACGAGGAAATCCAGCGGCTGGTCAGTGCCGGGGCCGCGGTGCTGATGATCTCTCAGGATCTCGATGAGGTTTTCCTGCTATCCCACCGGATTGCTGTCATCTCCCAGGGCACGCTCTCGCCGGCAATGGCTAGCGATGAGATCACGCCTGAAGATATCGGTTTATTGATGGGAATCCGACACGAAGTCCAGCCCGAGGCAGATCATGTTACGGCTTGAACCCAGAAGTACACAGTCGTTTGCCGCCGCTTGGCTGTCGCCGGTGATGGCCCTCGTGCTGACAGTGTTTACGGGTGGCGTGATCTTCCTGGCCATGGGCAAGGATCCCTCGACAGCGCTCTATATCTACTTTGTGGAGCCACTAACGACCACCTCGGGACTTTCTGAGGTTGCAGTCAAAGCAGGCCCACTCATTCTGATCGGAATCGGACTGTCGTTCGGATTCCGCGCCGGTGTCTGGAACATCGGTGCCGAGGGACAATACATTGCCGGAGCAATTGCCGGCGGCGGTCTGGCAGTTTACTTCCACGAAAGTGAAAGCACCCTACTGCTCCCGGCGATGCTGGTGCTCGGTACGCTTGGCGGGATGGCCTGGGCTGCAGTGCCTGCGCTGCTGAAAACCCGATTTAATGCCAACGAGATACTGGTCTCACTGATGTTGGTCTACGTCGCAGAACTACTGCTCATTCACCTGGTACAGGGTCCGTGGCGTAACCCCCAGGGTTGGGGATTTCCAGGCACCCGGATATTTCCGGACGTTGCTACCATGCCACTTCTGTTTTCGGGTAAGCGAGTGCATCTGGGCACGCTGATCACATTGGCTATTCCCTTTATCGCCTGGTTCATCTTGGTCCGGACCCGATTTGGCTTCACAGTTCGGGTTTTTGGATCAGCCCCACTGGCCGCCCGCCACGCGGGCGTTCATAGTCACCGAATGATCTGGCAGTCACTCCTGATTGGTGGCGGATTCGCCGGTCTGGCCGGCGTTATCGAGGCGACCGGCACCATTGGGCAACTAATGCCAAATATCTCTCCAGGCTACGGTTTCACCGCCATCATTGTTGCCTTCCTGGGTCGCCTTCACCCGGCGGGGGTTCTGCTGGCAGGTATCGCGATCGCAGTGACTTACATCGGTGGCGAAGGGGCTCAGATATCAGCAGGACTACCCAAAGCCGTAACCGGCCTTTTCCAGGGCATCATCCTGTTCTATCTGCTCGCATTTGATCTCTTCACCCGGTACCGGATCATCGTAAGCTCGAGAGCCACGGAGTAACCATGCCTGATCTCATTATTGCTTCCGTGATGACGATGATGACCGCGGCAACACCGTTGATGTTCGCCGCAACCGGCGAACTCATCTGCGAGCGTTCTGGGGTGCTGAATCTGGGTGTGGAAGGCATGATGTTAATTGGTGCAGTGTTTGGTTTTGCCACAGCTGCCGTGACCGGGAACGCGCCGCTCGGCCTTCTGATGGCCGGGGTCGCAGGACTACTTGCATCACTTATATTCGCAGCCCTCACACTCTCGCTACTTTCGAATCAAGTCGCGACTGGCCTCGCACTGACCATATTCGGCACAGGCCTGTCGGCGCTGGTGGGTTTCGATTATGTCGGAGAAACCATCGACCGAATTGCGGCTATTCATCTGCCTGTGCTTTCCGATTTGCCAGTTGTGGGCCGGTTGTTGTTCGGACACGACCCCCTGGTTTATCTAAGCCTTGGTCTTCTGGCCGCTGTGGCTTGGTTCCTGCGCCATTCACGCTGGGGAATGATTTTGAGAGCCGTGGGGGATTCAGACGTATCTGCCCATGCCATCGGATATCCCGTGGTGTTGATCCGTTACGCCGCTGTGGCCTTTGGCGGATTGATGGCGGGCCTGGGAGGTGGTTACCTGTCGCTGGTGTATACGCCGTTGTGGGCGGAGAATATGGCGGCCGGGCGTGGTTGGATTGCCCTTGCCCTGGTTGTTTTTGCCAACTGGCGACCTGAAAGAGTCCTGTTTGGTGCGATTCTCTTTGGCAGCATCACAATTCTCCAGCTCAATGCCCAGGCAGCCGGCATCGGCATTCCTGCTGCTTTTATGTCCATGCTCCCTTACATTGCAACCATAGTTGTATTAGTCTTGATCTCCAGGGATGCCATTAAGATTCGCCTCAACGTCCCAGCCTGCCTGGGCCGGCCGTTCCGGGCCGAGCGTTAAGTAGAATGGCACCTGTTGGATTTCTCACCATGAATGGAGGACATTGAAAATGAAGTACCTCGTCAAACTGGTCGTAGTGATGTTTGCAGCCGTGTTGAGTCTCGGCGCGATCTCTACTGCGTCTGCAGACAAGTTGAAAGTTGGATTTATCTATATTGGCCCACCGGGGGATCATGGCTGGACCTATGCCCATGATCAGGGCCGCCTGATGATCGACAATATGCTCGGTGATCATGTGGAAACGACCTACGTTGAAGGTGTGCCCGAAGGACCCGATGCCGAGCGTGCAATTGCCAAGCTAGCTGAAACTGGGCACAAGCTGATCTTTACCACTTCCTTTGGCTATATGGAGCCGACACTCAAGGTCGCCAAGCGATTCCCCGACGTCAAATTTGAGCATGCGACGGGCTATAAGCAAGCCGACAACGTTGCAACCTACTCAGCACGTTTCTACGAAGGCCGTTATGTACAAGGCCAGATTGCCGCCAAGATGTCCAAGAGTGGCATCATCGGCTACATCGCTTCGTTCCCGATTCCTGAAGTCGTGCGTGGCATCAACGCGTTCATGCTCGGTGCGCAATCGATAAATTCGGACATGAAGGTAAAAGTCGTGTGGGCTTACACCTGGTTTGATCCACCGAAGGAAGCAGATGCCGCCAAGGTGCTAATGGACCAGGGCGCCGACATCATTACGCAACATACGGACAGTACTGCGGCGCTTCAGGCAGCAGCGGCTCGCGGGATCAACGCTTTCGGACAAGCCTCTGACATGATCCAGTTTGCCCCAGATACGCAGTTAACTGCAGTTCTGGATGATTGGGGACCGTATTACGTCAAACGAACGGTTGATGTCTTGATGGGAACCTGGAGTTCCGGCGATACCTGGAACGGAATGGGACCCGGGATGGTTGGCATGGCACCGTTTACCAATATGCCAAGTGACATCGCCATGATGGCGCGCGAAACGACAGAGTCGATTCGAACAGGTGCATTTCACCCGTTTACCGGCCCTATCTACAACCAGGCCGGCGAACTTGTGGTTGCAGCTGGTGAAGTAGCTCCGGACTTCCCAATGCTGGCGACCATGAATTTCTACGTACAGGGTGTTGACGATAAGTTACCCGAGTAGGCATTTACTTGTTGTCTCAACGAAAACCCGCTCCTGTAGGAGCGGGTTTTTTGTCCTGAATTAAGCTTCTGGCGTAGTCATCATGTCTCGACTGTGGATTCGAGACCCGCTCGCAATCTTTGCCGATGGCGCCGAGCGCGGTTTCGTCGTTGAAAATCAGCTCATCACAGAACTTATTGGCATGGGAAAGGTGCCCGCAACACCGGTGGATACCACGTTCGATGCCTCTTCCCATGTTGTGCTGCCCGGGCTGATCAACACCCATCACCATTTTTATCAGACGCTCACACGCTCGCTACGAACAGCCCTGAACAAGGAACTGTTCGACTGGCTTGGTGCCCTCTACCCAGTTTGGGCTCACCTGGATCCGGAAATGCTCGCGACAGCCACTGAACTGGCACTCGCCGAACTGCTGCTGTCCGGCTGCACCACGGCCGCGGATCATCACTATCTCTTTCCAAGCGGTCTCGAAAAAGCTATCGATATCCAGGTCGAAATGGCGCGGCGCATCGGACTGCGGGTGGTACTGACACGCGGTTCAATGGACCTTTGCGTAGACGACGGCGGCCTCCCGCCCGCCAGCGTCGTTCAGGATCCGGACACCATTCTGGCCGACTGCGAACGAGTGGTGGCTACCTATCACCAATCAGATCCAGGTGCGATGACACAGATCGCGCTCGCACCGTGTTCGCCGTTTTCAGTGTCTCTGGAGGTCATGCAGCAATCTGCGCTTCTAGCTGAAAAACTAAACTTGCGGCTGCACACCCATCTAGGTGAAACCCGGGACGAGAACGACTACTGCCAGGCCCGTTTAGGTATGCGACCGCTAGACTATCTTGACCAATGTGGTTGGCTTCACGCCCGGACCTGGCTGGCCCATGGCATTCATTTCTCAGACAGCGAGATCACCCGCCTTGGCCAGGCGGGCGTGGCGATCAGCCACTGTCCGCACTCCAATATGCTGCTGTCCTCAGGACTCTGTCGTGCGTGCTCTCTGGAACAGGCCGGCAGTCCAGTCGGTCTGGGCGTAGACGGGTCGTCATCGAACGATGCCTCTAATGCCATTGAAGAAGTCAGAGCAGCCCTGATGCTGCAACGACTCAACTCAGGCTCTGCCGCAGTCAGCCATACAGATGCCCTGCGCTGGGCCACGGCAGGTGGCGCCCGGTGCCTGGGGCGCGATGACCTTGGACGCATTGACGCGGGTCTACAGGCCGATATCGCACTGTTCAAACTCGATGAGTTACGGCACTCGGGACACGACGACCCGCTTGCAGCACTGGTCCAATCCGGCGCACACCGGGCTGATCGCGTCATGATCGCCGGTCAATGGCGCGTGGAAGACGGCCGGGCCAGCCACATCGATGAGGCCGATCTTGTTGCACGACACAGTGCACTGGCCCGACGGCTGCGCAGCCGGGCGGGGCTTGAATGATAATCAGCATCGTCTCAACTGTACGACGTTCAGCCTGGCTGCAGCATAACAACAAGGAGATGTTTGATGAGCTATTTTTCTGATCAGGAAATGAACCGGCGGCTGGCGAACCTGCGGCGCGCCATGGACGAACAAAGCGTCGAGGCGGTTCTGATCACCTCGGTCCACAACACCCTGTATTACAGTAATTTCTGGATGATTCCCTGGGGCCGCGAACAAGGGCTGGTGATTCCCAGAGACGGTGAACCCGCCGTGATTGCACCGCGCATCGAATACGATCGACCGGCCAAAATGGTCGGCGACGGCAGTGGCATCAGGGACATCCGGATCTACGCCGACAATGCCAGCGCAATAGACGGCTGGGTGGGGTTGGCGCAACAGGTCCTACGCGATCGTGGCATTACCAGCGGGCGGATCGGCATTGAGGAAGACAATGTCAGTATCACCCTGCACAAGGCATTGTGCGCTGCGCTTCCTGATCTCGAATTTGCCGAAATGGGCTATGCCATGATGTGTGAGCAGATGCTCAAATCCGATGAAGAGATCACGCTGATTCGCGATGGCGCCGAAATCTGTGATCTCGGTGCGCAGGCTTTTATCGATGCGGTTCGGGATGGCGTAACAGAAGTACAGGTTGCCCGGGCGTCAGTGACCGCCATGGAAGAAGAAATCTGCCGCCGTTTTCCGGGCCATGAATGCGACGGCACCTTCTGCTGGGCACAGTCGGGCCCTGAAAACACCAAAGTCGCGCATGGTCTTAACACCGATCGGCAGATACACAGCGGTGATCTGCTCAGCCTGAACGTATTTCCGATGATCCTGGGCTATTACCACCTGCTGGAACGAAGCCTGGTCTTCGGACCGATATCAGCCGAGGTACAGAAGTACTTCGAGATCCAGGTCGAGGTCCATCATGCGGGGATTGCTGCGCTTAAACCCGGAGTACGGCTCGGTGACATCGATGACGCCATCATCAATCCCATCTACGAACAACACGGCCTGCTGGAGAACAGGACCTTCGGCACGGGTCATTCATTCGGCATCATGGGATACTGGTATGGGCGCGATGAACTCGGAGAAATCCGCCCTTATAACGATTACGTTCTACAGCCCAATATGGTGATGTCGATGGAGCCGATGATCTCTGTAGACGGTATCGGCGGGTTCAAACACGCCGATATGTTTCTGATCACCGAAAACGGCAACGAGCCACTGACTCGATTCCGTAACGACGTGATCGTGATCGACTGACCGCTTCAGTCCAACAGGTTGTTGAGAATACCGGCTGCCTTGGCCGGGCCGCGTCGGCTGCGCATGTGCGCGGAAGTTGCTGCCAGCCTGGCCTGCATCGGCTGATCATTCAGTAACGTCCTGATGCAGTCAGCGAGTTCCTGATCATTCCACTCGTTACGGTGCAGGTGGAGGCCGTGACCGGTCTCTTTGACGCGGGTTGCATTGTCGTGCCCATCCCATACGTAGGGCATGATCAGGGCGGGTTTACCGTAGTAAAGGCATTCGTTAAATGAATTGTTACCGCCATGGTGGATTACTGCATCGACCTGCGCGATGACAGAGGGCTGTGGGTACCAGGATGCAATCGATACGTTTGCTGGAATATCGGAGTACTCACTTTCGTAGTCACCCACATTGAAAAGAGCCCGGACCGGTAGCTTGGATACGGCGCTCATCAACCGTTTCAGTAACGTGGTGTCACCCGACCCCAGGCTGCCAAAACTCACGTAGAGCAGCGGTGACTCGTTGTTTGCATCGAAGGTCGGCAGTTCATAGTCCACCTCATCGCGCACACAGCCCTCCAGATATTGAAACTGGGCCGGGTCCAGGGGCTCGCGCCGGTCGAATTTAACCGCTTCGGGGTAGAGCAGCAGATTCATGTGTGGAGACGCCTCGAAAAACTCACCAAGCGGGTAAGGTTGTTCACCACACTGCTGAAGAAAGGAATTGAACTGTTCGTGAATCGGACCCACGATCTCGTTAAAGCGTGACAGATAACGCGCGTGACAGTTATGGTCATCCGCACCACATCCGGACAGGTGAGGCGGTATACCCGGATCGGGAATCTCGTTCTCCGAGCACGAGATGATGCGCACCCAGGGTTTATCGTGTGCTTGTGCGTAGCGCTTGATCGCCGGAAAAAGGACCACATTATCCACACAGACCATATCGGGCTTGAGCGCCTCAAGAATATCCGGCAGTTCTTTCTCCGCCCAGATCGACGTATCAACAATGGCTTCCCAGCACTCTTTCACGTAGTTATCGATCTGCTCGTACGGTGAAAGATCAAAATTTGGAATATGGCCGTTGATAAAATCCGACCAATACTTGGCCATTTCTTCCGGCGGCATGGGCTCGGACATGTTGACCAGGTGTTCGTCATAACCGTAGCCCTGGTATACACCCGCCATTCCCGGATCGGTTAGAAACACAGCTTTGTGCCCCAGTTTTTCGCAGGCCTGCGCGATGCCAACCGAGTTGAGCGCGGGCCCAAAGGCGGCCTCCGGGAAAAATGCGATCAGTTTGCTGCTCATACTTGGGAGGCCTCCTATACTGTCGATCGTCGAATGACGGACAGGCCGCTGTGCTTTGCATGCCGTCGAGTGTTGTTCTACAGTCCAATTCTAGAACATCCTCTGCGTGCCCAGGCAACCCACCGACCCGGAGCAGATTAACTATGGAAATCGCCTGGCAGGATTGGGCTGGACTTTTGATCCGCTGGTTACACCTGGTCACGGGTATCGCCTGGATTGGTACCTCATTCTATTTTATCTGGCTGGACCAGAGCCTGCGGCGTCGCCAGCAAATGGCGCCGGGTGTCGACGGCGAGTCCTGGAGTGTCCACGGCGGCGGCTTCTACCACGTACAAAAGTACATGGTTGCCCCCGAACAGCTGCCCGAACAGCTGCACTGGTTCAAGTACGAAGCTTATTTCACCTGGCTGTCAGGCTTTGCACTGATGGCGGTCATGTATTACTTCGGCGCAGAAACTTTCCTCATCGATATACACCGTGCAGATATCTCGGTACCGATCGCGGTAATTACCAGTCTCGCCTTCCTCGCCGGCGGCTGGCTGGTTTACGATCTGCTCTGCCGATCACCGATAGGCAGGCACACGGCCCTGCTCGCCCTGTCGGTATTTGTTCTGATCGTACTGGTCGGTTGGGGCCTAAACCAGCTCTTCAGTGACCGGGCAGCATTCTTACACGTGGGCGCGGTCATCGGCACCATCATGTCGGCCAACGTGTTCTTCATCATTATCCCCAACCAGAAAAAAGTCGTTGCTGACCTCAAAGCAGGCCGGCAACCAGCTACTGAACTCGGGCAACAAGCCAAACAACGGTCGCTGCACAACAATTACCTGACCCTGCCGGTACTGTTGTTGATGGTCGGTGCCCATTACCCCCTTCTGTTTGCAGGCCAGGCCACCTGGGGGTGGCTGGTGATCGCGCTTATTCTGCTGATTGGCGGTGTGGTTCGGCATTTTTTCAATACCTGGCACACCGGCGCCCGTGGTTCTACCCTGTTGTGGCAGTGGCCCCTCGCTGCGCTGCTTGGCGGCGTGCTCGTGATCTTCCTATCGACACGACAGACGATACCCCTGACTGAACCGGTCTCCGATGAACGCGCTCTGGCCCTCATTCAGATGCATTGCGTCACCTGTCATGCCGCAACGCCCAGTCACAGTGGATTTAAGAGCCCGCCCGCGGGGCTGACACTCGACACCCGGGAAACCGTTATCTTGGCAGCTGAACGGGTGATGGCACAAGCCGTGCTGAGCAAGGCCATGCCGCTTGGCAACGCCACCGGCATGACGGACACCGAACGCGCCGAACTCGGCACCTGGCTGCGCCAGCAGCGACGACCCTAAGGCTTTAACTCACTGTACGATCACCTGGCGTTCACCAGCGCCGGTATTCGAGCGCCAGTGGGCTCAAAAAACCCAGGCATTTACCACATTCCAATCACCTCAAACACTGTAAAATAGGCATATACATCGACGCACTGGTACGGCCGAATCGACAGGATTCGTCTGGCCCTGCCAGAGCAGCTACACAAAACAAAGACCTTTCACCGGAGCATCAACATGAAATCAAACGGCCTCGTCATCGGAATTATCAGCGCCAGCCTGCTGCTCGGCGGTTGTTCAACCACCATCAATAAACAGCAATCTGGTACTGCTGTCGGTGCCCTGTTGGGCGCCGCACTGGGTTATGGCCTGGGCAAGGGCCACAAACACAAGAACCTTGCTGTTATGCTGGGGGCTGCTTTTGGCGCAGTAGCCGGTGACAAGATCGGTGCACAACTGGATGAAAAAGACCGTCTGCTTGCCGGAGAGAACCTGCAGGATTCACTCGAGGGTACAACGGACGGAGCCACATCGACCTGGACCAATCCGAACACTGGCCACAGCGGCAGCACCTCCCCGACTAAAACCGTGGTCGCCTCGGACGGCACGCCCTGCCGAGAATTCACCACGGAGATTATCGTTGGTGGTGAAACCCACCAGGGTTACGGCACCGCCTGCCGTCAGGCAGACGGCAGCTGGAAGATCATGAACTGAGTAAGCGTCGACCTGCGTTCACGGACCTAAGTTGTACCGGACGATACACCACAGCGCTCTGAAACCGTCGCGCCAGCCGATCTTTTTGCCTTCTTCGTAGGTGCGTCCTGCATAGGAGATGCCCACTTCGAAAATTCGCAGCCGGCTGCCGTCCGATTTTCGGTAGCGCGCAAGGCGGGCGGTAACCTCCGGCTCAAAACCAAAACGGTCCTCGCGCAACGGCAGATCCTGGATGATCTCCCGGCGAAACGCCTTGTAGCAGACCTCCATGTCGGTCAGATTCAGGTTGCTGAACATGTTAGACAGCTGTGTCAGTACCCGATTACCCACGGAATGCCAGAAATAGAGCACCCGGTGTGACTCCCCGCCAGCAAAGCGCGAGCCGTAGACCACATCTGCGCGACTGCTTTCGATCGGTTCCAGCAGTTTCAGAAAATCATGCGGGTCATATTCGAGGTCGGCGTCCTGTACCAGGACCACATCACCGCGGGCCTGCTTAAAACCACTTCTCAGTGCCGCACCTTTACCCTGGTTGGTCGCGTGATAAATGCCGACAATATCGTCGTCGCGTGAAAGTGTCTCGACCAGTGACCGACTGCCATCTGTCGAACAGTCATCGACCAGGATAATCTCTTTATCCACATCGACAGCCCGGACCCGGGCCACAATCTCTGGCAAAGTGCCGTGCTCGTTAAACACCGGGATGACCACACTGACTTTCATGTTCTCTCTGAGTTCCTGAAATACCGCTAGAACCGCTATTGTGCCATCACTCAACCGGGCATATAGATAGCGCCAGACTCAATGAATGCCATGACCTTGTTTACAATGCCCCGTATGGGCTTAGAACATAGCATCAGAACAATTGAAAAGGACAACCGCTCACGCGTTCCCATGGTATTCCATCAATTAACGAGATCATCCATCCGCTATCGAGGTTTTACCCTGATAGAACTGCTGGTCACGTTGGCAATCGTCGCAATCGTCGCCGTAATTGCTGCACCGTCCCTGCAGAATTTTGTGCTGAACAATCGCATTCGGTCACAGGCAGCTGCGCTGACCTCGTCACTGGCATTTGCCCGCACGGAAGCTATCACGCGCAGTACCCGCGTGGTGACGTGTCCCGGCACCGCTAGTGGATGCAGCGGTGCCCAATGGGAAGACGGTTGGCTGGTGTTTGTCGATACGAATAACGACGCTGTACTCGACGTGGAGGAGATCCAGCTAGAGGTCCATGTTGCTCTCGATGGCAACAATACTTTACGCAGGCCAACGGAGATTCTCGACACCACATCCCCGCATGACTATGTGTCCTTTGATTACGACGGTCGTGCACATCAGACGGGCACATTCCAACGCGGTTGGGGAAGCGATGCACGTGCGATCGAAGTGCTGCCGACCGGCCGCAGCCGAAACCTGATCGCCACTGATTCGTCTGTGAGCAGTTGCAAACCTGCATCATGACTCCACTGCGGCAGAAAGGTCTGAGTCTGATTGAGGTGATGATCACCCTGGCGGTTTTTTCTTTTGGCCTGCTGGCGCTCGCGGCACTGATGGCGAGTGGACTCAAGTACAACACCAGCGCCCTTCACCGCTCCTATGCCACCAGCCAGGCCTATGACATGGCAGATCGAATGCGGGCCAATCGTCTGGGGCTGGATGCGGGGTATTACAACGATCTCAGTGAGAGCGATACCGATCCGGACTGCATCGAGAGTGGTTGTACACCCGAGCAGATGGCCCACTATGATACCTGGCAGTGGAACACCGACAACGCGCGGCTGTTACCAGAAGGTGCGGGTACGGTCAGCCTTAAATCCAGCGACTCCGGCATCTACACCATCACGGTCGCCTGGAATGACGACCGCGATCCTGATACCGCACCTGACAGCTTTGTCTCCGAGTTCCAGCCATGAGGTTCCTAAACAAACAAGTGCCCCAACATCACCCACACCCTCGATCACAGCAGGGCATTACCCTGATCGAACTCATGATTGCACTTGTGATCGGACTGCTAGCGACCGGCGCCATGCTGAAGGTCTACGTCGACAGCAGTCGGCTCTACCGCTTTAATGAAGGTCTCGCCCGCATCCAGGAAAACGGCCGCTTTGGCCTGGAATTCATCCGCCGCGATGCGCGGATGGCGGGGTTCTGGGGTTGTTATCACGGGGCGGACCTGACCAACCGGATTAGTCCGGGCAGCACCGGCTACATCAGTTATGAATCAAACGATATCACCGGCACCAACAACGATGGACTCAACAGCTCTGACAGCATCACGTTTTCTGGAGCTGGAAACAGTGTAGCAACTGTGAGCAGCAACATGACATCGGCCGACAGTGCCATACCAATCAGTAGCACCGGAAATTTTGAGCTCGGCGAGGCGTTGCTCATCAGCGATTGTGAAACAGCCGATATTTTTCAGCTGACATCGATTGGGGGCAGTGCCCCCAGCCTGACACTGATACATGGCACTGAGGGCAACACCTCGGCGGAGCTCAGCAAAGCCTACGCCGCTGGGTCGAGGCTATATCGTGTACAGCAGATCACTTTCTGCATCGCGGAGGGTGCCAATCCTGCGCAACCCTCGCTCCGCCAGCTCGTAAACCCAACATCCGGCCAGACCTGTCAGGACCATGGCGATGAACTGGTCGAGGGCATCGAGAATATGCAGGTATTGTTTGGCGAGGACACCGATGCTAACGATGACGGTACCAACAGTGACGGAACAGCCAATCGTTATCTATCTTTTGGTGCCGATGATCTGGACATGGACCGTGTGGTAAGCGTGCGGATCTTCTTGCTGGCGAGATCGCTAAACGACAATCTCACAACAGAACCATCCCCTTATTTTTTCGTTGAGCAGGAACCCGCGCCCGATGATAAGCGGCTGCGGAAAGTATTTACGACCACCATCACCTTGCGCAATAAATCCGGATAGATTGACCATGCCATCAATCCAAGGAGATCTCAATCACCCAGATAATCAACGCGGCTGGGTCTTGGTGGTTGGGTTAGTCATACTGGTCATGCTGACCATCCTGTCGATGGCCCTGATGAAAACAGCACGTCTGGAAGAAAAAATGGCCGGTGCTACGCGCGATATGAACCTGTCGTTCCAAGCGGCTGAAACTGCTTTGCGCGGAGCGGAAAACTTTATCGAGTCACAGATAGAAGAATCTATTTTTATTACAACGGCAAATGAATTCTACAGCCAGGAAGACGACGAGCCCGATGATCTTTTTACAGAAGTCTGGGATGATGAGAATTCAAGGGCAATGTTCGCCGATGAAGATGAGGCATTACAAGGGGTCTCATTAAGCCCGCGCTACATGATCAAAAAACTGAA
>LWDU01032016.1_pt1 | contig 61709 bp, 48 predicted proteins | sample 727161 | NCBI WGS metagenome assembly LWDU01 (sample SAMN04566230, study PRJNA314399) | hydrothermal vent metagenome | isolation source: deep sea hydrothermal plume seawater | place: Mexico: Gulf of California, Guaymas Basin | collected 2004-07-11
GCGATGACATTGCTAACATTAGTGATGAAAGTGCTATTTTGGTTGAACATTACAGGCAAATCCATACTTCCATTTAGTGTTGCATTTGCTGTATAGAGATCGTCATTCCAATATTTGTAGCCTGAACCATTTCGGTTATTTGCTAGGTCTAAGACAATCATTCCACGTTGACCGAGTGAATTATTCGCCTTTTCGATGAGACCGAGTGCAGTCTCCACAGTATAACCAGTCAGCCTAGTTATCAAAAAGAAACCATGCTTTTCTCGGGTAAAAGACTCGAAGCCATCCCCATTGAACGGCCCATATGAATGTTGGACCCACCAATCTGTGTCAATACTGGCCTTCATATCCCCTTCAACTAATGCCAACTCATTATCGAAAGAAACTTTTGAATTGCCGCCACTGACTCGTAATGGGATTCCCTTTGTAGTAACCAAATAATTAATGTCAGTTCTACGATGTTCACTTTCATTCAGCCATTCTCTAAACGGTTCGACGAAATACTGATTGAACTGATTTCGATTTATTGTCTCGCCAGTTGGAGTACTTTCATTATCGAATAACAAAACATTCTCCAAAGAGATATTTCTTGCTGCAACAAAAGCCCAACCAATGGTTCGACTGGCTGAACTTTGATTGTTAATCAGTACTCCAACATCGCTGTAATCCATATATCCAGTTTGAGAAAAGCCACCTTCAACAGCAATATCTCTGAATGGAGTCTCATTCCATGAATCCGATCTTGCTACAACAAATCCATCGAATATTAAATCAAAATGTGCTTTTGGCTTTTCGCTTTCATCAATGCTACCTATCCAAGGAGACATTAGCAACATCAGTAATACTGATATGACTCTCATTCTGCCCATTGGATAACACACCCGTCTCTGACGGGTGAAGCCATTGTCCATGATGCCTTCGCTCTATGGTGCAATAAAAATTTCTGCTTCAACATACATTAGCAATTACAAAATCGGAGGGGGGGTGGGCGATGAGGATAAGTAGAGTGGCCCCCCATCCGCAGGTCAATGGTTGAACTCTACATGGCGAGAACCTGCCGTTATGGTATGCTCAAGGTGATTGGTGGGGACCTACACAAGCAGAGTGGGGACTTGTTAATCACCCCAGCAAATAATCGCCTTTCAGGAAGAGAGGCAATCGATGCCCTTGTCCATAAAGAGGCAGGAGAAGAATTGAGAGAGAAGTGTCGAGAGATTTCTGTCCATCAACGTACTTTGAATCTACCACCATGTCCAGTAACCACCTGTGTTCTCACTGAACCGTATAATCTAAAAGGCCAATTCAAAAATATTCTTCATTTGGTTGGTCCAGATTGTCGTCGTCCAAACCAAGATGAGGCGAGAAGGGTTCTAATCAAGGAAACTTATGACACATTATTCGAGCAACTTCGCGGCATGAAGAAGGTTAAGAAAATTATTGCACCTGCAATTTCAATGGGTATTTTTGCCTATCCACATCGAGAAGGAGCAAAGCGAACTCTTGGGCATTTGCTTGAGTGGTTGGATACCGATGATACGAATAATGTTGAAGAATACATCATTATCGTCAAAGAAAAGAATTTCATCAACAATATGAGAACTGTATATCGAGAGACTGAGGATCAATTGCCTGGTCGCGATACAACCAATGAATAAGCAGCGTGCTTAACGTTTCTAGACACCCAATGCGGATTCACTTTCGGTGTGCAAATTAACTAGGTCATCAAGAATACTCGGCCTCTTACTCCCTTCAGTTCTACAAGTTAATGCAAGGAATTTATGTAACGGCATTCCTTGCTCCCAATCGATGAACGGCTTGCCATTTCTTGTCAAAGGCAAAGGGGGTATTCTCCTTTGCAGCATCTTTAATCTGCCATTTAGAGTTGTAGTTTCTACCCTGAATATTCGCCACGAATCACCTCTTACTCCCTTCAATCTATGAGCATAAAGTGGCATCAGCCCACAGCGGTTTCCCTCTGTTTGCATCGACTCGTATTGGTCCCATGTCCTTCCTGAAAGATACAATTTCCTGGCTTTCGTGGTTTTAACTTCGATGGGAAAACAAATGTCACCTCGAAGTGCTAACAAATCTCCACTGCCTTCCATTCCACTTCCTGCTGCCCTAACTACCAAGAATGGCCTATGAATTACTTGCATTGCCTTGGCTTTTTCTAATTCCGAGCACGAACGTGTTACTGCTTTGACTCCGGATTCTAAACCTGCAAGGACGCGCCGAAGTTCTCTCTCATATGAGGAGGTCATTGAATGCATAGTATTGTCAATAGAATAAGAGGTTAGGGGGCGTATAACCTGAATTAATCCTGTTTTTGCCTTAACCTTCAATAGCCACCGGTTCAAGGTATAGTTGTGGAAGTGTTGGTCGTGAGGACTGCTGATTTCCGTCTTGCTTACCGTTTATGCGATGAACTACGACGAAGAAATATCAAATTTGAAGTTCTTGGCGAGGGTGAGCGTCTGCCAAATATCAACTCGGTTTGGATGGGCACCCCTGAAGAAGTTGCAATTGCCCGAGAGGGCAAGGGTGTTGGAGTCAATACTGAAGCAGTAGAGTTGGGTGTTGAAAGAGCCTTGCAATTTGCCATGGGACTTGGAAGGATGCAACATTTGTCCTTTGGAATTGACCCCGGTCCACGCCCTGGTCTGGCTTGGTTGGCAGATGGTATTTTGATTGGCACCGCTCAATTGGAGAGAATCGATGATGTTGCAGAACATATCAAGGCCTTGACCAAAGCTTTGGTTCACGATAGCCTATCTGTGATGATTGGTGATGGTGTGCCAACAATGCGCAATAGAATAATCAACTGTTGCTTGGTTCGGAAATTACCAATTCATCTAGTAGATGAAAGGCGAACTTCGCATGGAATTCGCCGACACCACCACCATAATGCAGCAATTAAAATCGCTCAGATGGAAGGTAAAAAGATAGGTAAACGGATGCCAGTCTCACCAACTGAAGGGGAACTTCGCGAAGTTCAACGTCGCAGTAGGAAAACCAGCCAAGGGCGATTAACGATTTCTAGTGAATTGGCAAAAGCAGTTGCGGTTGGTCGTTTAACTATGCACGAAGCGATTGAAAATCAGCGCCTAAAGAATCATAAAAACTGATTAAAGCAAGTACGGAATTGCCAAAGTTACTAAGAGCATCATCAAAACAAATAGACTTGTGAAAGAAACTGCTTTCGATGCAACATGTTCAATGCGCATTGGATGCCAACCTTTGCTTAGTTTCATCTTCTTAGCAATTCGATCAATCTTCGTCAGCATATCATGAATCATATCTCTAAAGAGATGTCCACCATCGAATGGTAGCATCGGGATTAAGTTGGTAAATCCAAGCAGAATATTTACCCAAATCAACCAAAATAATAGATTGACAATGAATAACATTGCACTAACTCCTAGAATTCCATCTGTGGTTAATTTTGCCTCTTCCATTGGGTGGATTGCCACACCACCTAGATCAAATGGAGTGATTAACACTGTTAGCATGTGAAAGGGTGAATAGATAATGCGAGAAGTTGTTCCTCCATTCCAATCTGGGCTGAAGGGTCCAGCAAGGCGGTCAATTCCAATCGTTGGCTCACTCAGGCTAACAACTCCAAGAAAGGCGCTACCATTGTCTATACCAGCCGCTTCGAGTTGTTCTTCTGTCCAGCCTTCACCCAGATGATGTTGGTATTTATCCCCAAGTGTCACTGAAATGGTTTCTTCATCTCCTGAATCGGCTCTTTTCACTTTCATTAGAACGACTTGCCCCGGTTCAAGTTCTGACATTGCATCAGAAAATTGGCTCAGGATTGCAGTGGAAGTTCCATTTATCATCAAGATGGAATCGTAGGGCTGAAGGCCGGCTTCATCTGCTCCCGCACCTACAACCAAGGATTGAGCATGAACTCCTGGGACTGCAGCAACAAATGAGGTTGCGCTGAGACCCAAAATCAACAAGCAAATCAATGCCGCAAAAATATTAGTTGCTGGGCCTGCAGCGAATAGCCGCTGTCTTTCCCTGCTCGGTGCTTTCATCAATTCTTCAGTTTGGGGTTCAGCAAATGCACCAAGGGGCAATGGCCCCAATAGTAATATTCCAAAGGAACGGATTCTCATTCCGTGAGCCCTTGCTTGAATACCATGTCCAAATTCATGAATAACGAGGCTTACGATAAAGGCTAATGCACCCCAACCCAATGGTATAACCGGATTTAATCCAGGAATTGCCACTAACTCTGAAGCCGGTGGCGGGTCTCGTTGTGGTGGGAAAAATAATGCGATGAAGAATGAAAGGAGAACTAGTCCAATTACCAGAAGCATCGCTACTCTACATACCCAAAGAGAAAGTTCCCCATATGCTCTCCAAGCCGCCCTAGGCTTGGAAATTCGTTCAAGAACACCTTTGCCACGTTGAGTTCTCAACATCAGGATAAATCCCAATGCCTTACCAGCATCCCATTTGTCGAGAGTTCCATTCCTCTCCCAAATTCTCAAAATAATAATCCAGACAATTATTCCAAGGATAATTGAACGACCATTAAACCAATCCACATTCATCCATTCTGAAGCCATAATATTCACCTCCTCGGTGATATTGACAGAGTTAAATCAAGACGAATCAATATTCGTCTTCATCCCATTCTTCCTCGTCTTCATCTGAATCTTCATCTGAATCATCCTCGAAATAATCCTCGTCAAACATAGAAGAGTTAGTGTTCAGAGCGGTTCTTCTGCTGATTACCAATGCGGTGGTTGCTACCATTACTCCAACAATTGCAAATATCCAAGCAAGAGGTTGTTCACGCACATTATCCACCCAACCAAAGTAAGAGACATATACAATTTCCACTCCGTGTTCTGCAGTATTATCATCTTCATTTACTTCGATAACTACATTCTCTGGGTCAACGGTTGCCCTAACTCTATCAACGCCTTCTTCCGCTTCCCAGAGGACTATCAATTCAACCGATTGGCCGGCCTGTAATGAGTTGATTGACTTTGATTCAAAGGCCTTACTTGAATCTCCTGAATAGAAAGCAACAGAGAATGGAGTACTTGCTTCGCCACCGGTATTCATCACAATCACTCTGATTTCTACTGTTGAACCTGGTGCAATGTGTGAATCACTAAGGCTGATGCTAGTCAACTTCAAGTCTGCAACTTCGGCTCCCAAATAGACCCAACCTAATTCATGGTCAGTATCAACACTCACTAGTTCCTGAATTGGGTTTGATGGGCTGTTTCCAACTTCATGGAATGGATTTCCCGCAGAATCATAACCGGTTATCCAGAAACCTACGATGTCTCCCATTCTCGGTGTTATCCTTCCTGAATCTGTCAAATCAACAGTTCCGGACCAATTGACTTCTTGCCCATTTTGCTGCATTCCGAGTACGGATGAGCCTGAGCCAATAGTAACCGTATTCATGTGATCCCTCATTATCCAATTGACTATTTGTATACTACCAGTCAAATCATCATCCTCCCAACCTTTGAATTCTACCTCAAGATTACCAAGGTCTGATTTGGCACTGATATCGATAACATCTATTGGAAAAACTCTAGTTGTAACTCTTGGAGGTGAATGGTCTACATCGATTCTTAGGGTTGTAGATACACTTGCTCCAGTCATATCCTCGCCACGGCCTGGAATTCCAGAAATTGAAATCAAACAGGTTCTTGTTGAGGCACTGGCAAGCGAAGTTGCGTGGTCAAGTGGAACCTCGATTGAATAAGCCCCATCCACTCCTAAACTTCCATCTGACCAAATTGACTCTCCATCAAAAACATCGATTGTAATCCCTAAATTACGGGGTGCTTCAACATTGGAACCCTCGTAAACAACTCGACCTTGGAAACTCAATCTATCATCGGCCCTGACTTTACTACCATCGGCAATCGGTCCAGTTCTTGGTTCGCTGACATCGAGAACCTTGAAATCACTTGATGATAATACAAGGTCATTTTCGACGCGGAAAGTATAATCAGAGGATTCATGACGTGTTGCTTCTTCATTCCCTAATTCCTTATAGACTAATGCCAAATCTCCCCAATCCTCATCTGGCCAATCCCAAGTAAATTGGAAGTTGAAGTTTACATGAATCCATGGAAGGCCAGAGGTGTTGGTTTGTAAAATGACGTGACTTGATGGATCGAGAATGATATATTCACTATTGCTCCACCAACTATCATTAACTCCACTATATGCAATGACTTGCTGATCATTCTCTGGATTTGGACCTTCAAAGTCGAAGACCAGAGATATTTCTTCAAAGTCAATAACCGTATTAGCATCAATAAGACCTAGAATGATTGTCTGTTCTTGACCTGCATAAACTGGCATGTCATCCCAGTGCCCAACCCAATTTAGGCCTGTGAAAATTGCATTTGAATCCTTTCTGGTCAAATAGGTCGCGGTGTCAAAGCCAAATCCTGCCTCATGTTGAATCAACACTGACGACTCGTCAATAATTAATTCTTCAGACAATACATTGCCAGCAGGGTCATTCCCTTCAACGAAGTAACTCACTCTACCCATATTTGGGTTTCGTGAATCATCAATGTTTGTGCGATACCATTTGACATCAGCATTGCTGCTATTGGTCATTACTCTGCCAACGTATTCATCCACATCGGCTTCGCCATTACGATTTGAATCATGGTCTGCCTCAACCCAATACCAAAGTGTTAGTTGCTGTGGACTGCCCACTGCATCTTCAACTTTAATTTGGATTTGGTGCTCATCTGAAGCTGCTTCATAATCTCCCTCTTGCGGCGATGAGGTGATGAATTTTGGTGCCGTGGCATCTACCTTGAAAGTGCGCCTCCAACTTTGATTGATTGGCATAACCATTGTTGCATCGCGCTCATTGTAAGTTTGCACTTCAAAATCAATTCCATCTTCAATATCGATATTTGGCATTTCTACGCTGATATAAAATGTCCCATTCGGGTTAGAAGTATCTCTCCAAGCAGAATCAACATATCCATTACGTGCAATTCTCATGTCGAAAGCATTGTCCTTCGGAGTATCCCCTGTTCCATCGAACCAGAGTTGGCCTTGGAAGTGAACCATATCTCCAGCCGCTACCCACATTCCATTAGGAACATCATCCCAAGTAACCGCACCCTCGTTATCCCTGACCATCATCCAGCCAAGTCCATAACTTTGGTTGACCTTCAATTCAACATTTGAAACTAATGAAATCGGAGCGTCCTCTGGTAAAGTCACATCATCGATGCAATTAGTGCTAAAATGTACACCGTTCTGTTCCGGCATATTTGATGTAACTCTGAATCTCCAATCTATTTCCAAAATACCATTATTTTCTGTCCATGAAGATGTGGGGTCAACGATTACCCAAGACTCTGGGTCATTCTCTGTTGGCGTTGAATCTCCATAAGTCCAAGTTAATGTTGGGGCTGCAGAAGAAGGTGATGCCAAGAAACGTAAACTCGCTTCGCTAATAATTGAAGCGTCTTCACCGATAATATGTCTCGAAATTATCGAATATGGTTCATTTCGTTCATGCAAGACATATGACTCATTTACTTCTAATTCTAAATTTACCGTTTTCATTACATAATCAATACTGAAACTCTCAATCGACATTATTCCAGCAGAGGAGGAAGAAAGGTCGATTGGGATTGAAACCATACCTGTTCCAGTATTGGGAATCAACTTATTGAATGCACTGACCAAGGCTGAACCACTAGCAGTAGTTGTACCAAGGAATAGGCCTGCTAAACTCCATTCCTTACTGCCATCTCCACCTACGTCTAATCCTACATTTTGTGGTGCATTTGTAAAGAATGTAATATTGATATCATGCAAAGTTGGAGTTTCAGTATTTCCGGAACCGGCATAGAATCGAACATAAACATAGACGTAAGAAGAAGTTGAAGAAACAGTTTTCACCTGTCCATTATCAGAACTTGACCATGTTTTTGTTCCTGATGTTTGAACTTCAATTGACATTGATGATGAGCCAGGTAAAGTCGAATTCCAGAATATCTGAACCGCAACAGGTTTCAATGTATTGTAATTTGAACGAAGATAGAAATAGCCATTTTGAGTATAGGTTGTTGTATAAGATAATACGACCAAGTCTAATACCGGAGTTTCAGTAGAGGTGCCATTAAGGTATGCTCGCCATTTCAATTGAATCCCACTATTGATAAAACTGGTTTTTCCAGTAGGGACAATTGATTTCCAAACTGTTCCACCATCTACACTTACCTCATATTCAACACTAGTATTGGTTGGCATCCAAGCAATACCTGCTTCCAATTCTACTTCTGTAATCGCCCTAGGCAAAGTAGTTGTAGCACCGGTCACGATACTTGAGGAAAAATTTGCTTCTCTGAGATCGAATGGAGAACCTGAACCACTGAACATAATCTTACGAGAAGATGAACTGCATTGAGATGAATAGAAACAGGTGTAAGCGATTGTTCCATCTTCCATATCTGTCAATCCATAATGCCCTCTAGCCTGAAGGGTTTGAGTTCCAAGACGCTCCAGCCACATCCCATCAAAGTGGTAATGGTGGTGAGTTGAGAATGAAGAAGAATAGGTGTTCAGAGTAACTCTCGGGCCGTTGACCTGCAAACCTGCAGCAGTTCCAATGAAGTCTTGGTTATTTCCGAGTAAGTAGGTTCCATTGACATTTGTTGGGTTGGTCTTGCTTACCTCCCACAAGTAATGGTTGTAATTTGGGAATTGGTTTTGAAAGATGTATAACCACATTTTTCCTGTTGTCTCGTCGATATCTACCCCTCCGATATAATTTGGATACTGTAATGTCCATTGTTGTTGACAAGACCATGTGCCACCACTGACAGTCCACTTCAAAATTGAATAATAATTGTACGATACTGTCCAAACGGTGTTTTCTCCATCCTTCGCCATGTCATGAGTATATCTTAGGTATGAGGAAGAGCAAGTGCCATAGTTTAGGGTTGCAACGCCAATATATGCTCCAGTACTTGCATTCCATCGATAAATTGTTTGAAAATAATTGGTCGATGATGAAGTGCTCATCAATACATGATATTCATCACCCATTTTGACAACACTTCCTGGATATGACCAAGTGCCACCACTGACACTATCTGAGGTTGGTTTTTCTGAAACACTGATGAATCCTTGATCACCATTGGCAAGGAAGGCTCCTGTGGTATTGTGTGTGGCGGTGGAACTGGCAATTTGTGCTGTCTGATCCAATAATACCGATTTCAAGGTTGGTTGTCCAAGTAATTGAACTTCATCGTTTTCCATCTCAACATTACTCTTGTATCCATATGCCATACCAGGAGGCTGGCCTGACCATGATGCAGAACCCTTGCCACCAAAGTCTGTATCTGATGTCAAGTTGCTATATTGCGCAGAAGATGGGTCTCCTCTGAGATTGAAATTTGCTGCGCTAACTTCGGCTCCATATGGGATGTTAATTTGGCCAGCAGAACCACTGCCTTGACCATTGAAAGTATGAGTGTAAGAAGTTTCACCACCTACAAATTGAGTCTCTGTTGTAACTCCACCTGCCAACGGAGAAAATGTCGATATCAAGAAAAGTAGAATGAGTGCTATTGCCTTGCGCATGATAATCTCCGCTCATTGCAGTGGATAATGGCATTTGAACTATCCCCCCTTTGAACACCGCCCCCTAAGGGGCGTTTTGCCGATTCCATGACTAGGAAGTAGTTTCGATTGCAAATCAAATCACGCAATGCTTGATGAATGACTTGGAGGTGTGCCACGTTGGGGAAGAGCGCATGGCAGGGCGAGCAAGGAAAAAAGATGGGGCCTTCAAAAGATGGTGGCAGGGAAAGAGAGACAAACATTTACAAATTCTTTCAGCCATATTTTTGGGAGCAATTGCAATGATTCTATCCAGCCTTGTACAATTGGTTTTACTTCGTCAAGATGCTGCATGGGTCGATTATACAACCCTAGCGTGGACGCTTCTAGCACTCTCGAGCCTGATTGCAATTTGGGTTGGTCCGGAGTTCGTTCATTATATCGGCCAATATAATCTCCTCAACGAAGTGCTAGAACTAGATTCTCACTCTGAAGTTTCACGTCGCCGACAGGGGGCAGAAGCGGCTGCAAAGATTCTTGGCAGCCAGCATATCGCAAGGCTTGATGAACATCTTGTCGAACTCGGCCTCAAGCGGGCAAAGCGTACTTGAGCAGGTGGTTGGATGAGTTGGAATTTGCTGCGCGAAGCCTTTCTCGCGGTAGGTATGATTGCAGTATTGATTCTGTCTCTATGGGGGATAACTGGACAAATGCCACCATTGGTTGTGGTTGAATCTGATTCTATGGTGCATGATGCAGAGTCTGGAGAAGTTGGTTCAATCGATGCTGGGGATTTGATTTTGGTTCACCAATATCAAACAACCAAAGTGATAACATTTGCAGAAGCCAGCCAGCCTTTCAACAGTTATTACGGCTATTCTAGTCATGGAATGAATGGCGATGTCATCATCTATGAGAAAAATGGTGAGGACGGTACACCAATCATTCACAGAGCGATTCTTGAGGCTGTACCCTCACTGACTCAAGCGGTAAATGATAGCACTGAGTGCAACACTTCCGTTTACGATTCAAGTCTCAAAGCCTGTATCCTCAGTTGGGATGTTCCAGGAACTACCCTGCGCAATGTGAGCAGTATTTCATGGGTTTTTGATGGCGATATGACAGGTGAATACGACTGCCAAAGGAATTCTCAATTCAACCATGGCGAAGTAGGCATGGCACAATTTCTAACAATTGAGGATTGGAAGCCACAAAGAGCGGGTTTCATGACCCTTGGAGATAACAACAAATGTTCTGTTGACCAAGGTTGGTCTCCTTCAAAGGGTGGTGTTGTTGGCGCCACTGGATTATTTGATTCCGATGGATTCGGGGTTGATGCAGTCTCTCGCAGTCACCTCGTTGGCATTGCAGGTGGAGAGATTCCTTGGCTTGGCACTGTGAAATTGATGATGTCAGGAAATGGCTCGCCTGGCACAAGTCAAGTTCCTAGTGCATCTTGGGGCTGGTTGTTCGTTAGTATTGCAAGCGTGTTAGCTCTGCCAATAATGTTGGAGCCACTATTGAATCGGATTATCAAAGGCTCACCAGAGGTTGCTGAGGCTGAGCAAGAGCGCCATTATGCGGAACGGTTTCCGGCCAACGTATCTTCAGCATGAGTGATTTTTTCGTTGATTTGGTCCTGTGCCTCAACTAATTTTTCGATACTGGCTTGTTCTAACATTCGTGATACTGCATCTCTATTTCTCTTCACTGCTTGGACTCTCTTGGTATGGTCGCGATTCTTTTCTGTACTCCCTCGCATACTCATCAGCCATTCCTCTAATAGTGATGACAGTGCATGGGGGGTTTTCATCATCGCTGACAAAGTCATGTTCTGCCGCCTGAAACGCAACTTGATGGTACCATCCGAAAGACGGTTTGCTTGAACTGAGCCAGGATTCCATTCCTCGACCCTGATAGCCACTTGCCTTTCAGTTTCCAATACATTGTCTTCACTTGCTTTCAATCGAAGGATTACAACCATGTTTGAATATTTTAGAAGGACTTCATGAACTCCATCAACTGAAGACCAATGGGTGATTTCCATGGGTGCTTGACCCCATGTCCGCATCGACCAATCATCGACAGCGTCCTCATCGAAATCATCAGCCATTGAATGATGCATGAATCCTTGTCATTTCAAGCCATCCACTCACTCTTCACTTTGATTAGGGATTGAAAACCTCAAGAAGGAGGGGTATGGCCCTTCCATACAGGGGGGTTGCGCGCGTCACTTTTTTCAGAACACGGACTCCTCAATGAGCAACTCAATACTGCGTTAGCAAATCTTGGTTGGGCACCTACTCCAATTCAAAAACTGGCGATTGACCCCTTGGGTAGAGGGTTGGATCGACTAATCATCGCCCCAACAGGTTCCGGAAAGACGATGGCTGCGGTACTTCCATTGCTTGAGCGTTGTAAAAATGAAGGCTGGGAAGGCTTGTCAATCATCTATATTACTCCACTAAGGGCATTGAATCGAGATGTCGATAGGCGCCTTCAAGATATTGCCACAGCCATTGGCCTACGCGTAGGACTCCGGCATGGAGATACGACCCAATATGAGCGTACGAAGCAAGTGAAAAATCCACCACATTTGCTTGTGACAACTCCTGAAACTTTCCAAGTTATGTTCACTGGCCATCGTCTATTGGCAATGCTATCAAATGTAAAAGTAGTTGTCATCGACGAAGTACATGAATTAGCCTCTTCAGAACGTGGATGGCAACTTAGCCTAGGCTTAGCGAGATTACAAGCCTTAACCGGAAATGATGTTCAAAAAGTAGGGCTCTCTGCTACAGTTGGCAATCCAAATGAAGTGGCGGCTTGGTTATCTCCACAGGCTGAAGCGATTTCAGTTGGTGGCATGAGGGCCACAGAATTAATCGTTGAAAGTGCTAATCCAGATGTGTCAGATGAAGCCTCAGGTCTAGACCTTGGTTTATCCGCTCGTGCCCATGCAGCACTGCGTTTGTTAGCAAAAAGAATCGAGCATTATTCCCCTTGTTTAGTATTTGTAAATTCTCGAAGTTCAGCAGAAACTGTCGCTCAAAGGCTCGAAGCCATTGCTACTCACCTTCGAGTTGGAGTCCATCACGGCAGCCTTGCAAGTGAAACAAGACTACAAATGGAAGATGAACTAAGGGCAGGCGCCTTACATGCACTGGTTTGTACTAGCAGTTTGGAACTGGGCATTGATGTGGGAAGCATCGCTCATGTCATCCAAATTCGCTCTCCTCGTTCGGTCGATAGGATGCTGCAAAGAGTTGGAAGGGCCGAACATCACCTCGATGGAATTGGGCGCGGACGTTTGATTTCTTGGGAAGCCGATGATATTGCTGAATCAGCAGTCATTGCCCGACGTGCTTTGGAGGGAGCCCTTGAGCCTGTTTCTTGGAGAGATAGGCCCTTGTCAGTAGTTGCAAATCAACTCGTTCAAATGGCAAAGTGCCATGGGGCCGTGAGCATTGATGAAGCTACAATGATAATCTCCAAAGCCCCTCAATTTACCAATTGGAAAAGGGAAGATACAATAGAAATTATCCGAGTGCTTGAAGACGGTTGGCTACTGCGCTTTGTTGAAGAAGGTGAGAAGGCGCCTTGGTGGACTTGGCATCGTAGCATTTGGAGTATTGCTTATCTTCAAAGTAATGGAGAAATCCCAGAGGAAATGCCTCAGACTGAAAGTGCTGAAGTTCCAGAAGGATTTGAAGAATTAGAATTGAAAATCCCTGAACACTTCAAAAATGGCTGGTTTTCCCCTGCTGGAAGAACAAGGACTTATGCAATGAATCACTTTTCTATGATTCCAGACAGCCAGTCATATCGAGTTAGGGATGCCGTTACTCGGCGTAGCCTCGGTTCTGTAGACGAGGCATTTGTTCTATCTCTTGATTCAGGTGGAGATGACGAAGATGGTCAACGTCGTCGCTTCGTCATGGCTGGAAGGACTTGGCAAGTTATCGATGCCGACCCAGAAAAGGAGGAATTGTTGGTTGCTCCTGTTAGTGATCAAGGCACTGCCCCAATTTGGGCTGGGGAATTGCCTCCAACACCTGAGAAGGTCGCTCGTGAGATTGGTCGTTTGCGGCATTTATTGGCGGTCGATGTGGGGGCCCAGATGTTAGAGGAGGAGGAGGCTGACCAATTTGGTTTACTTTGTATGGATGAAATCAATGCAGGTGATTATCCACTCGATGAAGAAGCGCGAGGTTTGTTATTCGAAGAAGTTCTAAACCACCTTGATACAACTGGAATACTACCTACTGACCGTTGTATCACCATCGAAAACAGAGATGAAGCAATCGTAGTCAATTCCTGCCAAGGTAGTAGAATAAACGAAGCCTTAGCGCACCTTCTACAAGCCATGGCCTCAACACGTTCAGGGAAAATGGGGCGGATTCTAGTTGAGCCTACTCGGTTCTCATTACAGATGGGAGGTATCAGCCCAGAGGATGTGAAAAAATGGCTGATGGAAACTCCACCCGATGCTGTTGCTGGAATATTATCGGTAACCTTACCAAATTCTAGACAAGTGAGATGGCGTTTCGCGGAAGTAGCAAAGGTGTTTGGGGTTCTACGCAAAGGTGTTGACCCAAGACGAATTAATCTCCACGGCCTACTAAAAAAATATCGTGGTACTGTAGTAATGCAAGAGGTGCTCTCTCGTCTTTTCCACGAAAGAATGGATGTTGACGGCACAGGCGACGTATTGCGAGGAATTCAAAGTGGAATAATTAAAGTTGAAATCACTGCTGCAGGGCCTTTGGGCTTATCGCCACGTGGAGAAAAGGATTTACTGATGCCAAACTGGTCAAATGCACAAGTTAGGGATAGGTTGAGATCTCGTTTGATGAATGAGCGTGCGGTCTTGTGTTGTTTAAAATGTGGAGGAACCAAGACCTTTCGTGTTGCGAAATTCGCTGAATTGGAAGTTGTCTGCAGATTCTGTAAGGGCAGAATGATGGCTTGCTCTCGTGAAGGTTTGAGGGAAATGCTAGAAAAATGGGTAGCCTCAAAAGAAAAGTCCGATAAAAACAGAATGAATCGTTGTGCTGAAGCCATCAAAAGAAGAGGACTTGATGCTGTTCTTTGTTTGATGGGGAGAGGAATTGGTGAAACTACAACTACTCGGCTATTACGGAGTGTGCCACCAGGTAATCTGGATGCCTTATTAGAAGCCATTCATAATGCTGAAATTCTCTATGCAAGAACGCGGCGATTTTGGTAATTTTTCCTATTGGTAAAATTAAAAATCTAATTGGACTATAGATTCTGTCCACGCGGGTCTTTAGGACCATCGGTGCTTTGAATTTCAACCCCATGTCTCTGAAGGTATTCTATGCCGTTGGCTCCACCGAATCCCCCATCAACAACAATCACTTTAGAAATTCCCGCATGATGAATTATCTTAGCGCACATCATGCATGGTTCACCAGTGACGATTAACCAGGCTTTGTTGGTTGAAACCCCATTAGCCGCAGAGTTGCAAATTAAATTCATCTCAGCATGATGACAACCAATTTCCACTCTTGTTCCAGATTTAACATTCATCGTATCTCTCAGGCATTCATCTCCACCACAGAGATCGCCTCCACCTCGTGGGCCACCATTGTAGCCATCCATCAGTACAACATTCCTTTCTGGATCTACAAGTAATGCTCCAAATTTGGCACGAGGGCAATTACTAGCCTTTGCAAGAGCGAGACATTGCTCGATACGAATTGCCAGATGTTTGTCTTTCATGTCGCCACCAACTACCTGCTGTGCCCTATCTTATGTGAACCTGACTTAGAGCAAGGACAAGTCCTCATCACTATCTTTTCCAAGTATTTCCAATAAATTCCCCTGTAGATATAATGAACCACAAGAAACGATAAAATTACCTTTTATTTGATTGAGTGCGCTTCTTGGAGTGGAGATGCTTCTTCCAAATGGCATCAATGAGGCTTTGATTGCTGGATAGCGGCCACCTTGGGGTTCTGTGCAGACAACATCAATTGGTGGGTATTTTGCCATTATTTCCACTAATGGCTGGATGAACTCTTCTAAGTCGTGTTGTGGAGAGCACCCAAAAATCAAACTCCATGGTTTATTTTGAATCAACTTTTCAAGGACTTCTACAAAACGAATCATGCCGCTTGGGTTATGAGCGGCATCCAATAAAAATTCAATATCATCTATCTGAAAATTCTGCATCCGTCCCGGCCAATTCAGTTTTCCAAGAGATTCTTCTACTGCCGAGGCCGCATCATCAAATCCGCATTCGAGTAGAACCGCCTTTGCTAATATTGCTGCTTCATTTGTGAAATCTACGTTTGGAACCAAAACCCATTGAACTTGGTGGTATTTCTCCACCTCATCAACCAATAATGGGTCGTGCTTCATCAGCAAAGGAATTGATTGTGAGGCAATTGCTGCTTTTTCTAAAGCGATTTCTTGAATTGTTCCTCCAAGTATTTCTCTGTGTTCCAATGATATTGAAGTTACTAGACAAGACATCGCATCACAAGTTCTAGTCGCATCAAGGCGCCCACCAAGGCCAACTTCCACCACCATGATGTCTATATCCATTCTTTCAAAAACGATACAAGCGGCCAACCATGTTGCTTCAAAGAAAGTCATCCCTTCATCAATTTCCATTAACCGAAGTAATGCATCATCGAATACAGAGGCCGAAACCGGAACTCCATTTATTCGGATTCTTTCCTCTATTCTAGAAACATGAGGGGAAGTGAAGGTTCCAACTTTTTGATCCGATAAAATCAATGCAGCACTTAAAATTGCACAAGTTGTTCCTTTACCATTACTACCAGCAACATGTATTGCTTTGGAGATTTTTTGGGGATTTCCAAGTATTTCCAAAGCCCTATATGTCATCCCTAATCCAAGTGACATTCCTCGAGTCCTAAGGCTCTCTAACCATTCTCGAGGCATGATAATGATAATTGCAGTAGGTATCTCCACTTCAGCCCTCGCCCAGCCTCGTCAAGCAAAGCCATGAAAGGGAATCAGTTGCTCGCCATGGCCATGAGCACTGATGCTACCGCATCTAATGACAATCCGGCCCAACGGAAGTCAGAATTGCAATATGTCATTGAGGCAATGAAGGAACAATGGGTTTCCATGGTTGGAATGATGGCTATGTTTGTAGTCACCATTGGGCTTGGAATGCTTCTACAACCATTTTACAATCAAACAGATGAATTACGGGCCTTTGGTACAGAAGGAGCAAGTCAGGGCCGTTGGATTATCATGGAATTAGCGATGATTTTCGTGTTCACTGCAGTCATTATTTGGTTAGCAAAGAAGAAGAAGGAATGGGTAATAAAATTGGGTATCTTGGCAATTCTATGGTTAGCACTAGTCTATGCAACTGTTCCACTAGCACATCTTTTTCTCGCTCCTGATATGGGCCCAGAGCCCTTCGTTGATGAACGAAGCGACAGTGAAGAAGCAGTTGAAGAAGGGGTCTTTGTTATGCACCACGGTGCTGAAGGCTATATGATGTATAATGTCATTCCAACCCTGAATGAAAGTGGAGAGCAAATTGTTGATGATAAGAATAACAGTTTATCATCTCATATTTTGAGTATGGAAAATGGCAATTCTAGTTGGACTTGGCATACAGATAGTACCATCAGCCAATACAACCTACGAGTTACTCCTCAAGCTGAAAATTTCATAATATCGGGAGGTGAGGACCTCTGGATTCTAGACTTAAATGGAAATGAACTGAGTAATGATACCTGCTTACGAGCAACCTACCCTACTGCCTGTTCTGTCAGTTTTACCCATAACTACAATGATTTGAATTATACCTATACTATCACAGATGAACCTCGCATTGTCAGATTTAATCCCTTTGGATATGGTAACCAAACTAATCCCATCAAAGATGGTCAATGGTCCGTTTCAGAAGAGTTGAGCATGAGAGATACCCCTTTCTTAGCCCATAAATTAGATGATGATAGATTCATGATAGTTACGACAAACTATGCGGTATTGTTCAACATTCCTGAAACTACCTCCCCCCCAATTCCAGGCAGAGACACACCTACGGACTTTGTTGAAGAAATATGGAATTACAGCACTCCAGAAGGAGTCAATATCAGCGCTGCTGAATGGGGAGTTTCACCATGGTCTGAGTCCACTCTTGAAGAGCATAATGGTAGAGAAATGATGCTAATCATCGGCACCGATGCAGGGGATGTAATGTCTTGGAATTTCAACCTTGATAATAATGAGGTAGAAGAAGAAAATAGGATGGATTTGGCCGATAATGATGCAGTAGAAGGTAGTATTCATGCTATCAGATTGGGAGATTATGGTGATGGAGGAGTAAATGAAATTTTTATCGCAAGTGGCGACACCTTACACATGTTCTTCGGCACAGGCCTTGTTGATTACATGCATATCGACCTTGAAAACCCACCCGAAGCGATTCATATAATCGCTAAAGGTGATGGTGCCGTAGTTTCATGGCTCGGTGAAGAATCTTGGGCTGGAGGTATGCTCGATGGTAGCATGTTAAAGCAACAAGGAATGCGTTTGGACAACCTTTCTTCGATGGTAGGGCTAATTACTGCAACTCTTCTCATGGCTTGGCTGATATGGAAACCTGAATGGTATGTGGTTAATACCACTGGAATCTTAGTGGGCTCAGGTGTTGTTGTCATGTTAGGAATTGCTTTTGTGCCTTGGTTAGTTATCTTCTTCATGATACTGGCTGCAATTTATGACCATTGGGCGGTTCACAAATCCAAACACATGCTGGACCTTGCAGATACTATGATTGGTCTAAAATTACCGATATTACTGATTGCTCCTCAAGAAAAGGGATTCTCGATGCTTGATGAGAAAGAGGAAACTCTTGCTTCAACTCCTGATAAGGTCGATGAAGAAACAGAGGAGATTGAATACACTGAAAAGGATGATGCTATCGGTGAGGCAGCAGCAAAGAAGGAAGGTTTCAAGGCAAAGTCAATCGCTGCTAATGAAGCAAAAAAGTCTGGCAAGAAACCAGCCAAAAAGGGTAATTCAGAAGCGATGTTCATGGGCTTGGGAGATATAATCTTCCCAGGGATGTTGGTCATCTCAGCAATGACCTATCTAGCACCAATCGGTGGTGAAACTGCTGCACTTCTGGTAGCAATCGGTGTAATAATTGGTGGATTATGTGGGTACCTCTTCTTGATGACCAGAGTTGCACTGGGTATTCCTCAAGCCGGATTACCATTACTAAATGGTGGAAGTATCGTCGGTTTCTTCGTTTCAGGATTGATATTCATTGGTTGGAAGGCCTTTGAGTTCAATGTCACTTTATGAGGTGGATTAAATGCTCGACATGAAATTGTTCAAAGAACAAGTGGAGTTAATCCGAGCCGACCATGAAAAGAGGGGCATTTCTTGCAAGCCAATCGATGCGGTGCTTGAACTAGAATCACAATTGGTCAATGCAAGACACCAAATGGAGATGGCTCGCAAAGAGAGAAATACAGCAGCCAGAGCAATTGGTGCGGCTAAGAAAAGCGGCGATGCCGTAGAAATAGAAAGGGTGATGGCGGAAGTCAAAGACCTCGGGAGGCGCATTGATGAACTCGACGAGGCTGCAAATTCCCTTATCGAGCAGAGAGATAATATTCGAATGAGCATCCCAAATATCCTCCACAAAGAAGTTCCTGTCGGAGCCGACGAAGGAGGAAATACTCAACATTCCCTACACGGAGATAAGCCCGAATTTGATTTCGATGTCCGCACCCATAACGAACTTATTGAAATTAATAAATGGGTGGAATTAGAACGTGCAGCGAAGATAGCAGGTAGCCGCTTCTTCTTCCTAAAAGGCGATTTAGCAAGGATGGAGTTGGCCCTACAATCATATGCTGTTGACTTCATATGCAAGCGCGGATATACTTTCATCCAACCTCCCGTAATGATGAATCGTCAAGCCTACGAAGGAGTTACCGACCTTTCGGATTTTGAGACTGTTATGTACGGAGTTGAACCAGATAAGTTGTACATGGTTGCTACCAGCGAGCATCCATTAACAGCCATGTATATGGATGAGGTCATCGATACTGCCTTGCTGCCGATCAAGATGGTTGGAGTCTCTGCCTGCTTCCGCCGTGAAGTCGGTGCCCATGGTTTGTCGGACCGTGGTATTTGGAGAGTCCATCAATTTACTAAAATTGAGCAAATTATCATTTCAGACCCTGAGGATTCATGGCAACATCATGAAGATTTACTTCAGAATTGCATAGACCTTTGGGATAGCCTCGGCCTACATTATGAGGTTGTCAATATCTGCACTGGGGACATGGGTACAGTTGCTGCAAGGAAATATGACCTTGAGGCTTGGCTACCGGGTGCTAATGCATACAAAGAAATTGTCTCATGTTCAAATTGCACTGACTATCAGGCAAACCGGTTGAAAATTCGCTTCCGCAAAAAGGATAATTCCCATGCTTCAGTTCACACCCTTAATTCGACTGCAGTTGCAACTTCACGGGCTCTCGTTGCGATAATGGAACAAAATCAACTTGAAGATGGTAGAGTCAAGGTGCCTGAAGTTTTGGTTCCATACATGGGCAAAGATATTCTTGAGCCTTGCTCATTCTGATTCGCCTCAGAGAGTTTGTGCCCCTTCTTTGATGGCTTCGACAACACCTGGGTCCGCCAAAGTGGAAATATCTCCAAGCGCATCAGGCTCACCTTCTGCAACCTTACGTAAAATACGGCGCATTACCTTACCACTGCGAGTCTTTGGCAATCCTGGAACATGTTGGAAGAGGTCGATTTTTGCATGCGCACCGATTTGCTTTCGACAAAGAAGATTCAACTCGACTGCGAAGTTATCATTCCATTCAGCACCGGATTGTAAAACGATGTAAGAATAAACTCCTGAGCCCTTGATTGGATGTGGGAATCCTACCACTCCAGCCTCTGCAACCGCATCATGGCTAACCAATACTGCCTCGAATTCTGCTGTACCCATACGGTGTCCTGAGACATTAATAACATCATCAACTCGACCTGTAATCCAGTAATATCCACGCTCATCACGCTTACAACCGTCACCAGTGAAGTAGAGACCAGGAAACATTCCAAAGTAAGTTTCGACAAAGCGGGGGTGATCACCCCAAACTGTACGAGCCTGTCCTGGCCAAGGATGTTTGATGCAAAGCAATCCTTCGCTTGGCCCTGTCAACTCATTACCATCAGAATCATTGAGCAGTGGCACAATTCCGGGCATCGGCAAGGTTGCAGAACCACCTGTAGTTGGAGTTACAGAAGCGATTGGAGTTATGCAAATTCCTCCTGTTTCAGTTTGCCACCAAGTATCGACGATATTGCAACGACCTTCGCCGACCACATCATAATACCAATTCCAAGCATCAGGATTGATGGGTTCACCAACTGTGCCGAGTACCCTTAGACTCGAACGGTCATGTTGTTTTACGAAATCATCGCCTTGAGCAGCCAAGGCTCGAATAGCAGTTGGTGCGGTGTAGAAAATGGTGATTCCATGTCTTGCAACCATATCCCAATAGCGTCCAGCATCAGGATAAGTTGGAATTGATTCAAACATTAGTGAAGTTGCACCATTAGCGAGTGGCCCATAAACGATGTAAGAATGGCCAGTTATCCATCCAACGTCGGCCACACATGCATAAACGTCATCTTCTCTCAAATCGAAAACGGTTTGATGAGTGTAGGAAGTATAGGTTATGTAGCCCCCACAAGTATGTACCAATCCTTTTGGTTTACCTGTTGAACCGGATGTATAGAGGATGAATAATGGGTCTTCAGCATCACAAATAGTTGCAGGACAGTCCGCTGATTGCTCACCGACGAATTCCTGCCACCACACATCTCTGGAATCATCCCAATCTACATCTCCTCCTGTACGTCGATAAACCAACACCTTCTCAACAGGATGCTCGCCTTCAAGCGCCTCATCACAAACTTGCTTCAATGGGATTTTTCTGCTACCTCTCAAACCCTCGTCTTGGGTGATGATGACCTTAGAATGACAATCCAAGACTCTATCACGAAGTGATTCTGCTGAAAAGCCTCCGAATACCACCGAGTGAACTGCACCTATGCGGGCACATGCTAGCATGGCGATGGCTGCTTCTGGAACCATTCCCATGTAGATAATTACACGGTCTCCTTTTTCGACGTTCAATGCCTTCAGTGCATTTGCTGCCTTGCAAACTTCATCATGAAGTTCAGAATAAGTGATCTCTCGACAATCATCTGGCTCATCACCTTCCCAAATAATGGCTGTTTTATCGCCTCGATTCTCCAAATTACTATCTAAACAGGATTCTGTTACGTTTAATTTTCCATCTGAAAACCATTTCAATGGTGCTTCTGGAACTTCAAGAAATGAACCCTCTATGCCAATTGTTGGTGGACTTTGCCAAGTAATCCGTTGACGTGTTTCATTCAGCCAAAAAGTATCGAGATTTGCTAATGCTGTATCGTACATGTCTTGATACTCATCCATGTCAGTGATTGGATTTGGACTATTTTCGCTGACTCTCTGCGGCACTTCACGTAGTGGCTCCATGCCACCTTCACGTCTTTGTGCTGATGATGAACATTACTCCGTTGCATCTAACTCGATGAGCACAAAGCCTTGTTCTACTTTTTGACCTTCAGAACAGTGTACTACAGAGATGGTTCCTGATTTTGATGCGACTATTTTATGTTCCATTTTCATCGCTTCCATAGTCAATAGATGTTGCTCTGCTTGCACTCGGTCACCCTTGATTACGAGGACTTCAAGCACGGTTCCTGGCATCGGTGCGGTCATTCCACCTTCTACTTCATTTGCTGAACTTGAACCTGGTTCGATATACTTCAAACGATAAGTCCTTGCAGAAAGATGGACCCACCAATCATCTGCTACTTTGGCTATTGTAGCCTTTCGTCCATCACTGAGGATGACATCTCCTTTTCTCAAGGTTGCCGAAACTGTCGATTCAATGGACTGTTCTTCTTGTTGCATAGAAACGATATTGAAAGTGCCATCCTTTTCTGAGATTGAAACTGCCCAACGCAATCCCTCGGCATCGACATAGATAGATTTCATGATATTCACCTATGGGAATCTCCTGCCGATTCTGATGAAGGGGTTCATCGGGTCATTGCGTATTTGGTCGCCAAATTGAGTATCTGTTGAGATGGATATTTTACTGTGGATGCCACTGGTTTGAGCAATTGCGGCTGTAAAAATGACCTCTAGACTAGTTTGGGTGTTACTCCAACCATTTGGCCAATTTGTTTCAATGAAATCTGTAGTAGTTTTGCCGGCCCGATATGCGGGATGTGAAATTAAATCTTGAAGGAAATCAATATTGGTGGTTGTTCCGAGGATGATGAATTCAGAGAGGGCGCTCTTCATTCGGCGGATTGCAGCCTTTCTATCACTCGCATGAACAACGAGCTTTGCCAACATCGGATCATATGATGGAGTCACCTCGTCGCCTTGCCTAACTCCTGAATCCAATCTAATTCCGGGACCCGTAGGGGGAGACCAGACCGCTAATGGACCGGTTGCTGGAAGGAATCCGTTATTTGCATCCTCAGCATAAATTCGGACTTCAATTGCATGGCCATTGACTTTAATATCGGATTGCTCCCTACCTAATGGCAGGCCAGCAGCGATTCGTAATTGCTCACAGACAAGGTCGATTCCTGTTATGCATTCAGTGATAGGATGCTCAACTTGGATTCTGGTATTCATCTCAAGGAAATGGAATGTACCATGTGGAGTAACCAAGAATTCTACTGTCCCTGCGCCCTCGTATGATACGGCTTTGGCAGCATTGACTGCTGCTGCCCCCATTTGGGCTCGTAAGTTTTCTGAAACTACTGGACTAGGAGCCTCTTCGAGGACTTTTTGATGACGACGTTGAACACTGCATTCTCTCTCACAAAGGTGGATGACTTCGCCAAATGAATCGGCAAGAATTTGAATTTCTATATGTCGAGTAGATGTAATCATTCGTTCAACATAGACTCTGCCATCACCAAATGCCGATAGCGCCTCTCTCCTTGCCGACATAGCAGCACCCCTAACCTCAGAAAAGTCATCTACCATTCGCATACCCTTGCCGCCGCCACCAGCACTTGCTTTGAGCATCAAAGGTAAGCCAACCCGCTGAGATGCTTCATGAATTGCAGCCAATGCTGCTTGTTCCTCGACCTCATCAATTTCCTCACCGGGGATAACAGGAACTCCTGCCTTTCGCATCAATCGCCGAGCAGTCATTTTGTCCCCCATCGATTCTATGGCTTGGGCAGATGGTCCTATCCAAACCAATCCTGCCGATTGTACCGCATTGGCAAAATCTGAACGCTCTGAAAGAAACCCAAAACCAGGGTGGATTGCTCCGGCTTGGGTGTTTTCGGCAATTTCAAGGATTTGTTTGATGTTGAGATATGTCTCTGCAAGACTGCCTCCTTTCAGTTCTACTGCTTGGTCAGCCATTTCCACGAATAATGATTCTCGGTCATTAGCAGCATGAATTGCTACCGACTTCAAACCTAATTCTCTGCAGGCACGGATTATCCTACAGGCGATTTCACCTCGGTTGGCGATTAGCACCTTGGTGTATGGGCGGCTACCACCTTCCATCCACCTCAAACTCATTTCTCCACCTCACTTTGAATCAGGGTGCCAATTTGGTTTCTTAGCTTCAAGGAATGAAGAAAGCCCTTCTTGACCTTCAGCACCGCCTCGCATCTTACTAGTGAAATCCAAAGTCCAGTTTCGCAATTGCTCGTCATTTTCTTGCCAACGGTCAAACCCTAATGTCAACTCCTTCGCTGATGAAACTGCCATTGGTCCGGTTGACAATACTTCTTCGATTAGTGATTGCACCTTATCATCGAATTCATCGGCTGAAGAAACGACTTGTTCAATCATGCCAATTCGAAGCGCTTCTTCTGAATCAATTCTGCTGGCTTGCATTGATAATCTGCGAAAACATGCACTGCCTACTCGTCGGTAAACATAGGGCCCAATCACGGCAGGAAGGATTCCTAGTTTTCCTTCTGATAATGCAATTTTTACATTATCTGTAGTAATGACATGGTCTAAACAGGCTATTAATCCAGCACCTCCACCCAATGCAAGACCCTGTACTATTCCAATAGTGAAACACGGATGAGACCATAGTCCATTGAACAATGCATCTAATCTTCGGGAATCTTCACGGTTTTCTTCTGCAGTTTTACTACCTGCATCCCGCATCATGTTGATGTCTGCACCGGCACAGAAATGTTTGCCAGCGGCTGAAAGAATAATGATTCTAAGGTTTTCAGAATTATTCTCATCAAATAACTCACCTTGCTGTGAAACTGAATGCTTTGCTGACCAAGATAACGCCTCGGTGATTTCTTGAATCATTTGCTGATTCATAGCGTTATATTTCTGCTCTCTATCGAGGCGGATATTGCAAACTGGGCCATTTATTTCAACACTGATTAGTTCGTATTCTGGAGCCGTCTTCATTAAATCACCTTTCAATTAGAATTGTCATTTTTTCAATTGCTAACTCACATTCGGAATATGCCATAATCCTGCTCTGGCATTGGAGCATTTAGGCTGGCGGCAATACACAAGCCCAAGATGTCTCTAGTATCTCTGGGGTCGATGATTCCATCATCCCATAATCTAGCAGTTGAATGATAGGGCGAGCCCTCACTTTCGTATTTGTTGAGAATTGGCGCCCTGAAGGTTGCAAGTTCCTCACCAAACATCGGATCCTTGCCTTCACGTTCTCGCTGGTCCTGCTTAACCGTGGTCAGAACATCTGCTGCTTGTGGCCCACCCATAACAGAAATACGTGAATTTGGCCACATGAAAAGGAAGCGAGGGTCATATGCTCGGCCACACATACCGTAATTTCCTGCACCATGACTGCCGCCAATGATTACTGTGAATTTTGGGACCGGAACACATGATACGGCGGTGACCAGTTTTGCACCATCCTTGGCGATGCCGCCAGCCTCGTACTTTCTACCGACCATGAAGCCCATTATGTTCTGAAGAAAAACCAAGGGAATTCCTCTCTTGCCGCAGAGTTCCACAAAGTGTGCCCCCTTGAGGCTGGATTCACTGAATAATATCCCATTATTAGCAAGTATACCAACTGGGTGGCCATGTATTCTGGCAAAACCACAAACTAAGGTTGTACCATATCTTGCCTTGAATTCATGGAATCTTGAACCGTCAACAACTCGGGCAATAACCTCTCTTACATCATAGGGGGTGCGATTATCCTGCGGAATAATCCCCATTAAATCCTCGACATCGTGAGCCGGCTCCTCTGGCGCATTTCGGTCTAATTCTGTTTTCTTTGAAGGATTGAAGTTTTCAACAATATTTCGAACCATGCGTAATGCCTCTGGTTCATCCTCTGCATAATGGTCGGCAACTCCTGACTCAACGGTATGTACTTCTGCCCCACCTAAATCTTCAGCAGAAACAACTTCTCCTGTTGCAGCCTTGACCAAAGGAGGCCCAGCCAAGAATATCGTTCCATTGCCCTTGACAATAATCGATTCATCTGACATCGCTGGAACATAAGCCCCTCCTGCGGTACAGGAACCCAAAACTGCAGCAACTTGTGGAATGCCCTTGCCACTCATCATCGCTTGATTTCGGAAGATTCGACCAAAGTGTCCCTTGTCGGGGAAGACTTCATCTTGCAATGGCAGGAAAGCCCCTCCTGAATCAACCAAATACAGACATGGGAGGTGGTTTTCATCGGCTATTTCCTGAGCCCGAATATGCTTCTTGACTGTAATAGGGTAGTAAGAGCCACCCTTGATAGTTGCATCATTTGCTACAAACATGCATTCTCGGCCATGTACCAAACCAACCCCAGTAACTACTCCAGCACTATGGGCACGGCCATCGTACATGCCATTGGCAGCAAGTGGTGATAACTCAAGGAAAGAAGACCCTGGGTCGATGATTCTCTCAATTCTCTCCCTTGCTAGAAACTTACCTCGGCTCCGATGCCTTGCCTCATACTTGCCACCTCCACCTGCACGTGCTTCATCGTGCTTTGATGACAACTCTTTGAGAAGAGATAGATTGTGTTCTTTTCGAGCATTAAAATCAGGGTCTGAGCGATTAACGCGGCTTGATATCCTATCCAAATCATCCCCCTCCAACAGTGACGAGAAGTGAGCCGGCCTTCAAGCATATGGTCAGACACCGAGCATCAAGCGTCCAAGGTCACGTAATCCAGGAGCCAGTCCTACCACTAATAGAGCCAACACAATGAGCACTCTAAGATGACGCTGACGATGTTCAACTCTAACTTGGGTGAATACCCAAATCAGCAGTCCAGTCAATGCTGCCTTTACCAAGAAAAATAGCCAAGCACCGATACTGCCTGTGATTTCTTTACCCCATTCAATGATTTGAGAACTAACGACATGCTTCTCGGAATAGCCAAAGAAATCAATGCCCACCCAAGTTGCTAAGCCGTCGCATAATTGTCCAAAGGTGAAAGCCAATACCAAGGGGTCAGCCAATAAGGCCCAACGAACATCAGCCTCGTACTCTTCTTTGATTTCAGGCTCTCCTTTTTCCCATTCATCTAGGCCTATTCCCTCTGGCAGTATCCCCGGTTCAAATCCGCTGGCGACCATTTTCATTCTTGCTGGGCTTCCCCATCGGTACATTTGCCAACAAATCAAAGTTGGAATACCAAGAATTATCAAAACCGGCCAAACTGGGTTATCGCTGGCTGAATGCCAAGGATAATGGCTGAATTGTATCCAAAATGCCAACCCCATTACCACAGCACCCCAGCCAATACTGAAGAGTGAACGTTCAATTCCACTCCACTCAGCAGCGGTATCTCCGGCTAACCAACAAGCGATGATAATTGATACCATAAAACCAGGAATGGTCCACAATGGACCCACGCCTGGATTATTTGAGAAAGCACCTGCGTACATGACAATCCACATCAACAATAGGATGCTTATTGCAACCATACGGAACCTTCCCTTGATGGCTACTTCAGAAAGAAAATACTCGCCCTTCTTACGTTCAGCCCAATGACCAAGGCAAGCAATGAGTACAACCCATGCAGCGAGATGAAAATGAATGATGGGTGAAATAAAAATTGTTTGATAGGATGAGGGGAATAATTCTGAATCCTCCAGAACCCTAACTACTGATGCCATGACAACCCATGGAAGAAATGCTAAAATTGTTCTCGAATCAGCAGGTAATCCCATTTTTCGGAAGCGAGCAGAAAGAGCAACTACGAATAGCAGTAATACTACAGTAAACAACATTGTATTGATTGAATTATATCCTGAATCTCCTTGTTCGGCATCTTTGATCACTGGATCCCAAACCATTGGAGCGAGGAAACCATCCCAGAATACAGATGGGATTAGGATTGACCCTAGGAATAAAATTCCAAGAACTGCCAATAAAACGCGCGTTGCCCATAATTCGAATGTACTATACTGCTCATCTGGAAGAGGAGTAGGCCAATCTTGAGAGGGCTTGACGACTGTTGCTTCCTCCTCGGAGGGCTCGCTCAAGTCGTCTTCAGTCATCTCGGTCACTCCGGCAGGTGAAGAAGGTGGCAATATGCCTTATCGGCATTATGATTCCTATGAAGGTGATTTTAATCACTCTTCTTCGCCGTGAGAGTGGCTTTCATGACCGCAATCAGGGTCTTCGCAATCGTGCTCGTCTTCTTCTGCTGCAGCAACACGGGCTTCGTGAACTTCTACGAAGGAAACCTTTGCCACATCTGTGGCATCACGAAGAACTGAAACTACTCTGAACTTCATCATTGCAGCATTGGTATCGAAGAGCATGGCCTGTGGTACAGTGATTGAAACATCATCGCCCTCAAACTCTACTTCGAAATCATCGTGTCCAGTGTTGGACTTTAAGAGAGCTGCAATCTTTTCGGCACGGTCTTCGATAACCTTGACGATTGTATACTTGTAGCGAAGGCTTCGTCCAGCCAAAGGATGGTTGAAATCAACACGGTATCGACCTGCTGCGGCCAATGTTAGTGTTCCATTGCGGCCACCAATCTCGACTGAAGCGCCGATGTAGAGGCTTTTTGGATCTTGAACAGCGCGCATTAATTTGTCTTGGTTGATAGTCTCGATAAGACTGGTGTCTTTGTCACCATATGCCTTGGTTGGTTCGATTACAATATCGTATTCCTTGCCAACCTTGGCTTCCATTAGGCTTTCTTCGAATCCTTCGATGAGTTGTCCAGCGCCAACTACTGTGGTTAGAGGCGTGTAGGTTCGACCTTCTTGGTGCATTTCCTGTTCTTTGGCAATTGACTCGAGAGTGGTCTCAAGCAAATCGCCATTTTCAGCGTTATACAGCTCATAGTCTACGTGAACGATAGTTCCATTATCCATTTCAGGCACATCCTCCCCTATCGGGGCGAGCCGCCGACCGAACCTTCATTGATAAGTGGAACGGCAAAGAGGAAACTATGGAAAAATGCAAATCGAGTCTGTATTTATTCCTCTTCATCGTGCTTCCGTTGTTGCCACGTTGCTGAACCTGCCAGTAATCCGAGTAACATCATACTCCAACCAAGCCAGACAAAATGACTTCCATTTAGGTCTTGAATTGTAACTCTAACCGAATCAACATCGTCTAATCGGGACATGAAAGAGGCCCCCATTAGGCCACTTGCCTGACTTGAATCAAAGATAACAACCAAGTCGCCGTGCAAGCGTGAATGCCTAGATACTTCACTGCGTGCGGTGGTTCTACCATTTGGTGAATCGAACCTTAATACTCCTGGTTCAAGGGTAGTCAACAAGTCCCCCACTTCGCCATCAACGACCTCGTGGATATCTATTCTTACTCCGATGTAGCCATCGCCGACGAGGAATTTCTCGTCAAATTCAGGGTCTTCATCTGATATGATAATCACTTCTCGAAAAATGAATGCCTCGTCACCAATTATTTTTGCCTCATCCTTGACAAGGGTTTGACGATGGCTCGCATCTCCTCTTTCTATCAAAGTCGTCGTGAATACATGCCCAAGTAAGAGGAGCAACAAACCAAGATGCACCATATGGGCTCCGGTAGTGCGCCATTTATTCGACGAACCCTTTCTCCCTCGCTTAGCAATTTTCTTCTTCAGTGATGAAATGGAAAGTGCTAATTCTCTGGCAATAGAAGGGATTGCCATGAGTAATGGAAGTAATAACAACCACGCGACTTGACCACGAACGAATGAACCAGACAATACTTCAGAAGAATCACCAGGTAATGATTCAGCGAACATAGCGGCAGCTAAAAATGCCAATAGGAGAACCATCATGATAATCAAAACCTGCTTATTTTGCTGCATGTTCTTACGCCAGCCATAGATTGTCAAAGCCATAATAATAGGGACAATTAGCAAAGCCCCCAGCAATTCATGGCTCTCCAAACGGGGTGCATCTATACTAGCAAACATCAACAACCATGTCAAGAGAATGAATGCTGCTCCAACAGTAGTAGGAGCCATCAAAGCCCATTTCAATGGGTTAACATCCATTCTCTTAGTGTCATCTTCATTGACCAATAACCATGGAATCAGTATTACTCCCATGCCAATCGCTGCAGCCTGCACCTCAACGACTTGAGCCCATGCCGCGAAAATCCAGAATAAGATTGGCACTCCAAGGAGGACGCCATTATCTTGTGGCCGGTCTTGTGCAATTAAAGGCATGACTGCAAGCATTGCCAAAGCTCCTAAAATCAAATCTCCACTCATTATTGCAGCGGCAATAGAGCCAAATAAAACCAGGAGATTGGTTGGTCTTTTGAGGCGTAATAATAATGCTTCACGTTGCTCAAACAATGAAAACAGCGGAGAAAATCCAACAATGCAAAGGAAAATACCCGAAATGGAACCCCAAAGCATCGATGCGGTATCTGATTCATTGAATGGACTCAATAAGACAATGATTGCAGAAAGTGGAATTACAATCCATCCTGTAATAAAATTTACAGGGAGCGAAGGAGAATCGGTTGTTTCTTTCAATTCCTGCCTCAAATACCAAGCCATCCAAGTTGATGCACAGAGTATAACCAACATCAAATAACCCATTACTTCAATTCCAACTCCAATATCTCCCTTCAGTAACATCAGTCGCCCCCACACATCTGAAGGAATCGCGCCACTGCCATCACCAACGAAAGCATGACGACTGACCCATACGCCATTTGCTCTAGTTACCAAGGTGGACATTAATGCAAAAATCCCGGGCATCAATCCCGCTAAAGCCCACCATCGCACATCGGTTTTACCCGGTCTTTGAGGCATATGGAGGAGAACCAAAAGAGCCAACCAAGGCAATAAACTGGCAGTTTCCACAGGATCCCAAGCCCAATAACCACCCCAATCCAGTACTGTATAGGCCCATAATCCGCCGAGGCCGATGCCAAGTGTGCCAACAAACAGTGCAGGTCTTGCAAGATGTATCAGGCTGTCTTTCAAAGAATCCAATTTGGAATTAGGGTCGAAAATATTAGCCAAAACAATACTGGTCAATGCTATGCAAAAGGAATAGTATAGAAATATGATTGGAGGGTGGATGACCATTAAATTAGTCTGCAATAATTCGTTCAACTGGGACCTTGGTGCATCAGGATTGATGGCTGCATCAAAAGTACCCATACTCCAAGCAAGAAAGAGTAAGAATACAGAAAACCCATGGAAAAATGACATTCTAAATCGACGAGTAGATTCGGTTTCACTGCCCATTCTACCACGAGTAAACCAACCAACTAAGGCCATGCTAGCCGCCCACATCAGTAGTGGCCCTTCTCTACCTTCCCACAATGCAGCAAGGCGATATCGCAATGGTAAATCTGAACCCCCATGCTCCCAAACTAAACGATAATTGCTGGCATCTACGAGGAATAAGCCTGCCATAACCAAAAAAGGAAGGGCAAGCAAAAAATGTAGTGGCGCAGTCAAACGCTTTTCTTCAATCCTCTTAGGTAAATCAAAGGCTAATGCCAATGCTGCGAGGCAGGCGATTGGTAAACTGGCACCCCACACCTCAGAACCCTCGATTAGATGCGTATCGCTGTTGGTTTGAGAACATACTCATCACCAGCCATGGTGTTTGGCACGACTATAACCAAACGATAACAACACGGAAATTACTTTCCTTGAATAAAGAAGTGGTTTTCTAAAGAGTATTTTCAATCCCACTCCAAGTTTTGTTAGGGGCCCCATAGATGACATCTCCTTGGGAAGACAACGGCCCACGAAAGACAACTCTTCTTCGCTTAATTCATAGAGTGCAGTCTTGCCTTTGAGGATTTTATCATAGGGCGGAAATTCCTTTTCCCAAATATCTTGGTAAGTTTTCAATTTTGCTTTGCTAGTATCCCCTTCAGAGATTGCCTTGGCTGAAACTTGAGCGGCAAACATTCCAGACTTCAAGGCAAGATGAGAGCCTCCTTCGAAAAGAGGAGAGGTAAATCCTGCGGCATCACCGATTAACATTAATCCATCATCGTAGGTTTCCTGTCTCGGGCCACTGATGGGAATAGTGCCGCCGAATGGTTTGATTTTAACTGATTGGTTACGCCATGGAGGGTTTGCTTTGGGGTTTGCTTTGAGATAAGAATCTTCGACAAATGCATCAAGATAGCGAATTGCTCCTTTTTTATCGGTGGTTACCAAGCCAACATTTGCTCTCCCTTCTTTCTTTGGAATCATCCAAACATATCCATGAGGAGAATACTTTGGCCAAAGATAGAAATCGAGGTAGCCATCATTCTCTACTTCATGCATCTCATATTGGAAACCTGAGATGACTTCCACTTCATCCTCCATTTTGAGAAGTTTAGCGCAAAGTGCATGCACTCCTGATGCGTCTAATATTACCTTGGCTTCGATTGGAAAGGCCTCACCTATTCCGTCAATTTTCCAATTAGAAAACTTATTTTCACTATTGAATTGTTTTTGAATGGAATTTACCTTATGTGATAGTCTTATTTCGGCTCCTGCATCAACTGCTTGGGTGACCAACCATCTCTCAAAGAGGTGCTTTTCCAACACATATCCTGGCTCTGTCAAAAGTCTTGAACCTGAATCAGGGAAAATCACTCTAATCCCTTTACAACGAAGGGCTATCACTTGTTCAGGCAAATCAAGTTTTAAGTTCTCAACTGCAAGGCTGGAAAGGCATTCTCCACAATGAACAGGGGTGCCAATTTCAGCGTGATCTTCGGCAATAATGACGCTTAATCCCAGCCTTGCTGAATGCAAAGCAGCAGAACCCCCACCTGGTCCGGCGCCAATTACTAGTACGTCACAAGTGCTTGACATCGTAGGACCTCTATCCAAAGGTGGAGGCCTTTGGCTCATGAACCCAACCCAATTTAGAGATGTTTTCCTTGCATCGAGTTGATATTCTCGGCACATGAGCAGCGGTCGTGGCGGCGAAGAACCTGAGCCAGTGGCTCAATAATCTAGAGAAATCTGGTGAATTGCTGCGAATCAAAAAGCCAATCAATGTTGAATTAGAAGCAGGCTACATTGCCGACCGCTTGGTCAAGTGTGGTGGACCTGCTGTGATTTTTGAAAATCCAAAATTACCTGATGGAAGTATTGCTGAAATCCCACTTGTGATGAACCTATTTGGCACAACAAAACGTACCACAGATGCGCTTGGAGTAACTATTCCTCGTGAAATTGGTCAGCGCCTCGTTCGACTAATGAAGCCAGACATCTCTACGATTAGCAAGAGGCCTTGGAAAGGCTTACCTCTGTTGAAAGATGCGCTTTCACTTGCACCAAAAAAGGTGAGAAGAGGCGCGTGTCAACGAGTAAGAATGAAAAATCCTGATGCAACTAAACTTCCGATTCCAAAAACTTGGCCTAAAGACGGTGGCCGATTCATCACACTTCCCCTAGTCGTAACTAAAAACCCGGAGAATGGAGAACATAACCTCGGGATGTATCGTGGACAAGTGTTCGGGCCAAAAGAAATTGGACTTCATTGGCAACTCCACAAACATGGTGCTGAGCATGCGGCAAATTCTGATGGGAAAATGCCAGTCGCTATTTGCATTGGTGGCCCACCAGAACTGATTTTTTCTGCGATATCACCACTACCTGATAATCTCGAAGAATACATGTTTGCTGGCCTTCTTGCTCGACGAAGGTTGCGCATTACAAAAGCACTGACTCAAAATATCTGGGTCCCAGCTGAAGCCGACATCGTAATCGAGGGTTATACAATCCCTGGAGAAACAAGGCAAGAAGGGCCATTCGGAGACCACTTCGGACATTATTCTCTAGAAGGACAATTTCCTGTTCTACATATTACTGCTATCACGCATCGAAAGAATGCAATGTTACCTGCGACAATCGTGGGTCTGCCACCAATGGAAGATGGTTATCTTGGTGAAGCGATTGGTGATGCTTTCTTGCCAGTACTAAATTTCCAACATCGAGATGTTGTTGATTTGTTCTTGCCACTGGAAACTGGATTTCATAATCTCGCAATTGTTGCATCGAAGCAACGCTATCCGAGACAGGCACGAAAAACGGCACTTGGGTTACTGGGTGCGGGCCAAATGATGTTCCTCAAAACAATCGTTGCCTGTGATGCTGAACACAAGGTCAAGGACCTTGATGCACTACTCGATGTTTTAGACCGAAATGTTGATCCTGCCCATGATTTAGTAGTTCTTGATGGCATGGTTGCAGACCAATTGGCACATGCTGCACCATGGGAAAATGTTCACGGAAAACTGCTCATCGATGCTTCAATTCCTGCATCAGGTGATCCGCTCTATGGAATGCAGTTAGCAGATGGGCCCGGTTTAGAATTTGCGAAATTGGCAGCAACAGTTGAAGGGGTTGAACAAGCAAGGATGTTGAGGCCCTCGATTCTTGTCATAACAACTAGTATCGAGGCTGGACCTAAACCAGAGCAAACTGTTAATCAAATAAATCAACAAAGTTCTGAGGCTCATTCTGGACATATTTTGCAATTGATAAAACTAATATGGCAATTGGAAGGTAGTGATAAACTAAGGTGGCTCTTTATTACAGATAATGAACTTGAGTTGAATGCCAAAGGTTGCAGAAGGAAATTGCTCTGGCAACTATTCTGTAGGTTCGAAGTTAGCCGTGACCTTTACTTTGATGATAATAAGGAGAGAATCGCTTGGGATGCTACGGCTCCAATTCCTAGAAATGGTGAGATTCCCATTCGGCCTTGGCCTGCTATTACCTTACACGATCCGAAAGTCATTGCCAAAATAGATGCTATGGCTAAACAGGAGGGTTGGCCTTGGGAGTAAAAGAAATCCTCGAATTTATCAAAATAGAACATACTTTGTTCAGTCTTCCATTTGTTTTCATTGGAGCGGTCTTTGCCGATGAAGCAACCCTCCTTCAATTATTTTGGATATTAATCGCCGCTATTGGAGCTAGAGGATTGGCCATGGCATTGAATAGAATCATCGACAAAGAAGTTGATGCTGCAAATCCTCGCACCGCCCAGCGACATTTAGCCTCTGGAACAATGTCGATGAACACGGCATTAACTCTCTCCGCAATTTTCCTTGCCATGCTAATTTTCGGGGCGTGGAAACTCAATATTGTTGCCTTACAATTAGCATGGATTCCGGTTTTAGCATTCCTTATTTATCCATTCTTGAAACGGAAAACATGGGCCTGCCACTTATGGCTTGGAGGCTGCCTTGGGCTTGCACCTGCAGGGGCTTGGTTGGGCATTGTAGGAAGTGAATTGGGTTGGAGTGCAATTACAGAATTGTACTGGCTACCTGAGGTGTTATTCCTTTCAATCGGCGTAATGCTATGGATAACTGCTTTCGACTTTGGTTATTCAATGATGGATATTGAAAGTGACTTGGCAAATGGCATCCATTCATTCTCATCTCGTTTTGGTGTTGAAACTACGGTCAGGGCAGCAGTACTCCTAACTGTTAGTTGGATGATTATTCTCATTATTGCACAAGGTGGTTGGTTTTGGACCGCAGCCTGCATTATTATGGGAGTGATGAATATCATTGCCTTCACTTCAAAGAAAGAGGAGATGAAAGCCTTCCAAACAAGACTCTTCAGAACCAGCGTTTCAACTGGTTGGCTACTGCTTCTAGGTCTAATACTCGAGATGCAAATTTGATGAACCTTCAGGGATGCCAACTGCACATGAACCCAATAGTCAAGTCCTTGCTTGAATTCAATGAAGCCTTCGAAATCCCTAAACGCGATGAGCCAGGACTCGGTTCTCAAGAACTAATTGAGTTGCGAATTAAATTGCTTGAAGAAGAAGTACAAGAATATGCAGAGGCCGCGCGTGCGGGTGATTTGGTGGAAGTACTCGATGCACTTGCGGATATTGGATATATTCTCGCTGGCACCATTATCAATCACGGAATGCAAGATATTTTCGATGCATCATTTGACGAGGTGCATCGCTCCAACATGGCAAAATTGGTTGATGGAAAGGTATTACGTAGAGAAGATGGGAAGGTACTGAAACCTGAGGGTTGGACGCCTCCTAATCTAGGACAATTCCTAAAGCAATAAGCCATACGACTTGATGGGATGGTCATGGAAGCACCTCTTGCAGTGATAACCGGTGGCGGTAGAGGGATAGGTGCAGCCATTTCCAAAAGGCTGGCTAAGGATGGATATCGTGTTCTTCTCACCTATCATACGTCATCAACTCCCGCAGAGCAAGTAGTCGGAGAAATTGTTGAAGCCGGCTCAGATGGGTTCGCCTTCAAAGTAGATTGCAGTGATTCTAGAGAAGTGGCATTACTTGCAGATCACCCTTGGGTAAAAAACGGTGTTGATGTGCTAGTTTTGAACCATGGTCAATATCACAGAATCAAAGCCGATGAATTAGAAATTGAGGGTTTACAACAAACTATGAATGTTAATTTTGAAGGAGCCTTTCTTGTTTGGAAAGCATTGAGCCCACTACTAACTGAAAAGGCAAGAATGATTGTTGTTGGCAGTCAATTGGGCATCAGGGGGTCGCCTCATGGTGCTGACTATTCGGCAAGTAAAGGCGCCCTCCATGCTTGGGCTCGAAGTCTAGCGCAGACTTATGCCCCTGAAGGGAAGAGAGTGAATATCATCGCCCCTGGAGCAATCGATACCTCAATTCTTGCAGGCGATAGCGAAGAGAAAAGAAGAGAGCGCGAGGAATCAGTGCCAATGAAAAGGATTGGCACACCAAAAGATATCGCTGGAGTGGCATCCTTCCTTGCATCAGAAGATTCGGCATATGTGACTGCTGCGATTATCCACGTTAATGGTGGGCAATACCTTTTCTGAAATAGGTGGCAACCAAATGAATAAGCCCGACCCATTCGACATTTCCAAAGCCTTGGAAGGGGCTGCCAAAGAGTACCTCGATCCGAATGTCGCAAAGTTTGTACTTGATACTGACTTTGAAACCGCTGGAGACCAAGAAAATGCAATTGAAGAATTACTGATTCAATTGGAAAATGGCCAAGAGAGATGCGTGCTACTTGGGGTAACAGGTTCAGGTAAGACATTCGCTATGGCACACCTTATCGAGAGATTGAACATTCCTACTTTGGTGATGAGTCATAACAAAACACTTGCAAGGCAATTACATCATGAATTCAGCACACTCTTCCCAACAAATGCTGTTGAATATTTTGTTAGCCATTATGATTATTACCAGCCGGAAGCATATCTTCCAAAACGCGATTTATTCATCGATAAAGAACTCTCAATCAATGAACGTATTGAACAAGAAAGGTTTGCAACTGTAGCTAGTCTAGTAACTCGACCTGATGTTATTGTGGTTTCTAGCGTTTCATGTATTTACGGATTAAATTCCCCAGAAACATTTCTCTCACACCATTGTCGTTGTCATGTTGCTCAAAGCATAGAACCAATGGATTTGCTCAAGGAATTGATTGAATTACAATATGTTCGAACTACTGGCGAACTTAGTCGTGGAGAAGTTAGACTACGAGGTGAATTGCTGGATGTTTGGATGCCCAGTAGAGATGACCCACTGCGAATTCGCTTCGATTTTGAAGGAGTTACCGCAATACAAGTTTGCGACCCAGTTTCTTGGGAAATAATAGATGAACTATCAGAGGCTTGGATTCATCCTAAGCAATTCTTCATGACAAGTAAGGAACGCTATGATGCCGCCATGCAAGGAATTGAAGAGGAAATGGATATTTGTGTCGCTTCATTCAAAGCAGAGGGAAAGGAACTTGAGGCTCATCGCCTAGAGCAAAGAACTCGATATGACCTTGAATTGCTCAGAGAAATTGGCTACTGTCCGGCAGTTGAAAATTACAGCATGCATTTCGATGGTAGAGAAACTGGGGAACGCCCTTTCTGCCTGATTGATTTCATGGCAGCTTGTGCCAAACAATTTCATGAACAAGCAGATAAATTCCTAGTCATCATGGATGAAAGCCATGTTACTCTCCCTCAAACATCAGGTATGTATGCCGGAGATAAATCGCGCAAAGACAACCTAATCGCGCATGGCTTTCGCCTTCCCAGTGCAGCAGATAACCGGCCCCTGAAAATTCAAGAATTCCAACAACTCACTCCTCAAATCCTCTATGTTTCAGCAACCCCTGGAGAAAGAGAGCTGCGCCACCTCTGTGAAGTAACCGGACAAGATGTATTGATAGGCCTAAAACACACACCTGGAGGCGGGGGCAGTATTGAAGCAGAGTTACCAAAGAAACATCCTCAAGCAGAAAGTATGCATACAATGTTGAGTCTAATCGATGGAATCCCTCGCATGGAAATTAGACCAACTGGCCTTCTTGATCCGGAAATAGAAGTACGACCCACTGAGGGTCAGATTCAAGATTTGCTTTCAGAAATTAACCAAAAGGTGAAAGAAAATGAAAGGGTGCTAGTCACGGTTTTGACAATCAAATTTGCTGAAGAAGTTGCAGAATATCTCAGTCGAATGGGTGTTAAGGCTCATCACCTTCATAGTGAAATAGACACTATTGAAAGAACTGAAATCATCAAAGCATTACGGATTGGGCATATCGATGTAATTGTTGGAATCAATTTATTGCGCGAAGGACTCGATATTCCGGAAGTTAGCCTTGTTGCGATATTTGATGCTGATAGACAAGGTTTCCTTCGAAATGAAAGAAGTTTGTTACAGACAATGGGTAGGGCTTCAAGAAACTCGTCGGGCCAAGTTATTCTCTATGCCGATAGTATTAGTCCAGCAATGCGAGCAGCGATAGAACAAACCATCAACAGACGTGAAAGACAAATTCAAAATAATTTGGAAAATAATATTACCCCTCAAACAATAATCAAGCCGTTGCCAAATATGTCTTCAGAAGTAGATGACTTGATATCTGGTACATCCGGAAAAGGTAGAGGTGGTGGTAAAAGATTGGTCTCACCCAAAGGAGGTCGTGAATCTTCAAGTAAAGTAGAGTATGGTGCAGGCGCTTGGGCATCTTCTAATGATGTTGTAAATAGACTCTCTCAGCCAATAGATAAGCCAATTGATTTAACAGATTTCCAATTGGAAAATATAGACAGGCTAAAACTCCTGAAAAAGTTGCAAACCTCCATGGGAGAAGCTGCACAAATGCTAGATTTCGAGAAGGCTGCAGCCTTGAGAGATAGAATCTTTGAATTAGAAGCCGACCTTTAGGTAGCATTCATCAGTAAAACTCAGGTCGCTCAGCACATGGCATTAGACCCTGAGTCATTCAACAAAGTTGTTGTGGACTACGATTTCACCGAAGGCGGCTCGACAAAGAAGCTGCTTGATCAAATGGCTGAGGCGGGGGGGTTCACAGCAACAAAGTTGGCAAAAGCAAGAGATATGCTGAGGGATATGCAATCTCAAATTGATGAAAAAAACTATGATTCTTCTAAAATTCTCAACTGGTTATCTTTCCCAGCATGCCTTTGTGCAACAGGAACGAGAGGATTCTTTGTCGAATCACTAAAAAGACAAATGTTCAATATTGTTTCAACAACTTGTGGAATGCTTGACCACGATATTGCAAGAGCCTACAAGCATTATTATCACGGGTCATTTGAATTAGACGATATCGAATTAGGCGAAGTTGGATTGATGCGCCTTGGCAACGTGGTGGTACCTAACCAATCTTATGGTGAAATAATTGAGGCGATGGTAATGCCTATTCTTGAAGATATTAGAAATGATAGAATGGCTGAAACAGGAAAATCAGGAGCAGACCTCTGGTTGGGTTTCGGAAGCATTAACTTAGTTTGGGAATTAGGAAAGAGGATTGGAACAGAGGATTCGATTATTTATTGGGCAGCCAAACACAAGATTCCTGTAGTAATTCCAGGAATAACAGATGGAAGTATTGGAGCACAACTATTCATGTTCAGACAAAAATATCGAGATTTTCATATTGATACTCTGGCAGATGAGCAAATTCTTTCAGACCTAACATGGAATGTGGAAACCTCAAACGCTTTGATGATTGGTGGAGGTATTTCTAAACATCACGTGATTTGGTGGAACCAATATCGTGAAGGCCTAGATTCGGCAGTCTACATTACCACTGCTCCTGAACATGATGGGAGTCTATCTGGGGCTCGATTACGAGAAGCAATATCTTGGGGTAAAATGAAGCCGGAAGCCCCTCATATTTGTGTTGAGGGTGATGCTAGCGTATTGCTTCCAATTCTTGGAGCAGACATTTTTGGCTAACTCAAACTTCAGGCTCATCTGGGAAAACTTCAATTTGTTTTACCTTCTTTACTAAGTCAGTGAAATTATCGTGGAATTTCGTTGCCCTTACGGTATGATTGTCTATCCAGTGGTAGTTTCCCCCTCTGGGTTTACCAAATAGAATTCCATGATACCTGAATCCATGCTTTGCCAACCAAGTTTCTGTGACTTCACGGTGTGCCTCGGTTCGGCTTGTGAAAAATGTGATGATATGCCCTTCATCGAACCATTTATTGATTGTTTCAACTGCTCCTTCGTAGACTTTTACATCTACCATTCTTTCAGGTTCTTCATTTGGCACATCATCGCAGATAGTGCCATCGATATCAATCATGAAGTTCTTGCATTCTTTAGAAAGAACTGGGCTGACGTTTCTGCCATCCTTATCCTGCGTCTTGAGAAGGTCGGTCATGAATACATCCGGGTGACGGAGGTTCTTCAAAGCACGCCTTCCTGTGCTTCCACCTTTCCGGCCAACCATTCCATCAAAATAACTCCAATTCCATAGGCTGGTCTCCAACCATCATCCCTGCCTGCTGCTAAAAGTGATTCATGAAGGGGATTCAAGTTCGGTCTACTACTTCTTGCAATTATAGGGAATGAAGCAATGGTCTTTTTCTCTAAATCTTGAGCATCCATGCCTGAATCCAATACTCTCATCGTTCTTTGATACAGAATCTTGAATTCCTCAAATGTTTCTAAAATACACATACCCCTTCTTCCACAAATATCTAATTTCTTTGGAAGTGGGGCTTTTGAAAATACTACTCCCATCAATGCAGAGAGTGTATCTCTCCAAGATAACCAATAATGAACGGAATCATGTACAGGGGGATGCTGGCATTTGGAGTTGAACCATTCTTGGAATGACAGGTCAGACCATTCCTCCATCCCACATTGAACTAAATCATGGACAACTATGGTGCACCTTTTTCCGATTAAATCTGAGGAAGGAGGGATTACCATTATCGCCTCGATTTTTTCATCTACTGGGATTGAAAACGAAACAATGTGGTCTACATCTTCAGCAAATTTTCCTACGACAGAATGCCCATCTTGCTTGAGAAGTTGAATGAATTCATCGGCGAGAGGTTGATTGTCTGCCAACACCAGAACCTTCGCCATCAAATAACCGCACAAGTGTTGTTCAATTTACTATTGGCTATCATGGGGCGCTTGGAACAACTTCTGGCAACGATCCAAGATGCTCTAATAGAAGAGAAACTACCTCATCAACATCACTAGAGAAATGTAGCAAATCCATGTCTCCTGGGCTGATCATTCCAGTCTCAATTAACAAATCCCAATCGATTAAGCGCTTCCAGTTTTCTGTATTCCAAAGAATGATGGGGAGTTTTTTGGAAATTTTTCCAGTCTGAATCAAAGTTAAAACTTCGAATAATTCATCCAATGTTCCAAAACCCCCCGGGAAAACAAGGATTGCTTTAGCGGGATAAACGAACCAAAATTTACGCATCGCGAAATATTTGAATTGAAACCCAAGGTCTGGGCTAACCCATTTATTGATTCCTGGCTCAAATGGCAATTCTATTCCAAGTCCGATGTTCCCAGCTTCTGCTTCATAGGCGCCTTTATTCGATGCCTCCATTATCCCAGGTCCAGCACCAGTACAGACATGGAACCTTTGCGAACCATCATCTCTAGCCCCTCCTCCTTCTGCTCTAGGAGTGATTGCCCATTCACTCAATCGTCGTGCAATTTCAGTTGCTGCGAGACAATCAGGTTCACTCAATGAAGTTCTTGCTGAACCAAAGAAAACAACCGTATCGGTGAATCCTTTGTTAATGAGTTGAGTTTCTGGAGCCACGAATTCTGCCATCATTCTAATGACTCTAGCCTCCTTACTTTCGAGCCATTCAATGTCTTTCCAAGGTGGGTTCGGGTGCAAGTCTTCGGCGCTCATGAAGTTTTTAATGCTCGTTCTTAGTTATCAAGGTTTCAATCCTTAGAAGGACGTATAATGTTCCCCATTTGGAGTTATCTATTATCCAATTGATTTTTCAATTATTCCAATTGATTATTCTCATATGTTACTTACAATATATGCATTCTTAATTTGCGCTTGTTTTTCAGTAATTTCAATTAGATTAACACTGATTAAGAGCCAATGAACAATAAAAATACCTAATCTCATGATCTAATCAATTGAAGATAGATATTTAGAAGGCGCTATATTCTAATTGACTTAAGGATTATACGCCAATGAAAAATCGATTCTAAATTTTATGATTTTATATTGGAAGATGGGTTTTACAGTAACATACTCCAATTGCATACCTGTTCCTATAGATTACCGATAGTTCATATACCGAGTCGAAGTAGCGGATGACAGACCAGAAAAGGTTTAAGAAAAAAGGATGGGAAAATAATGACGAAAGGAGACTATTCGATTCAGGACCTCCTCCAGAGGGAGGTATACGTGAATCAAACGAAAGTTGGAGTGATTGTAGGTGAGAGACACCACCCGAATGAAGCGCGCGTTCAATCGATGCGCATTCAGGTGGAACCTAGTATCGCTGAAGAATACATGAGAAAGCCTGCAGAACTTGCACCACTAGCAAAGGAACTTGTACATAGCATCAAACCAGATGGAAGTGTCAAGCTAAGTAAGTCCATGCGTGAATTACAAAGAAGGTGGAGAAACACTGTCAGAATTGACGAGAAATTATACGCACCTGATGAAATGATGGATAGAGCATTGCTCGATAACCAGGGAATGGAAATCGGAGTTATAACAAAGTTAGTGAAAGTGAAGCGCACCTATCGTGGTGTTGTTGTGAAAGTCCGTTCTGGAATCCAGAGGCAATATGGTGTAGAACCAATCTTGAGAGTGCCAATCACCGCATTATCAAGAACTCGTGAAAGATTGGATGAAGTTGTATTATCACGTACATTTGACAAAACTCTACAACTTCCATCATTCATTCAAATCAACGATCCGGAATTTGGTTCAGAGTGAATTCAATAGTATTGCCCAGTGATTTGGGTAGACCGTCATGGTTATGACTACGAGTCAGGTCGCCCGAAATCCCGAAGGGCGGGTAGCTTAGGTTGGTTGGAGCACCCGGCTGATAACCGGGAGGTCGCAGGTTCAAATCCTGCCTCGCCCACTTTGATTCTGAATAATGTTAACGTTGTGAGTCAAAATCTTTCTAACCAACTTAGATTCTAATTGATTTTAGCGTTAATAACAATATATTCTTGAGTTATTGATGTGCTGTTTCATTCGCAACAACCTTGAGGCGTAGTCCATGCCGTCCGTATGAGGGAAGCCGATGCCTGTAGTCTCTGGTTCGAGTGCAAAGAGTCTTGCTAAGGACTTAGCAAAGGAGTTAGATTGGCAACATGTGCAGATTGAATCTCGAAGGTTCCCTGATACTGAAGGCTATGTGAGGATTCCTGAGGCATCTATTGACTCATTGAGAAATCAAGATGTAGTCGTTGTATCCAATACCTTTCCTGATTCAGGAATTGTTGAGACCTTATTATCCCTCGAAGCGATAGCAGATGTTAGGGCGGGGCGACTTGATAGCCTGAAGGGTGGAGAAGAATCAGGGAAAGATGTCGGCCCAGGAATATATCTTGCAATCCCTTACTTCGGTTATTCGCGTCAAGATAAGCGCTTTCAAAAAGGTGAGGCAATCTCAGCAAAGGCCCTCGGAAGGATTTTCGCAAATCATTGCGATGGAATAATTGTCCTCGACCTTCATGCACCAGTGGCGCTTGAGGGGCTTTCAGTACCCGTATCATTTGTTTCGGCTATGCCTGAGTTGGCTGCACATCTGCAAGAGGTTGTTAAGCCCGATTTTATTCTGAGTCCCGATAAAGGCGCAATAGAAAGGGCCTCTTCTGTTGCCCAAGCAATAGGCTGTAAGTTTTCATACTTGGAAAAAACTAGGATTGATGCCCATAATATTGTTCACAAAGCCAAGGACCTCGATGTGGAAGGGGCGATTGTGGCAATTGTTGACGATATGATTTCAACAGGAGGCACCATTTGTAAAGCCAGTGAAGCATTACACACTCAAGGAGCAATAGAAGTTCATGCAGCTTGTACTCATGGTTTGTTTACTGGTGGTGCTATTTCACGCTTAGATCAGCATGTCGATGGAGTTCATGCAACTAATTCTTTGGCTAATCCAAGGTCTGTGATATCAGGTGGAAAAGCCCTCGCAAGAGGGGTCCGGCAAATGCTTGGTCTTTGAATATGAAAATGCGTAAACGGAACACTGCGAGCCACTATGTGGTTGTTATTAATCTCGAGAAGGTTGATAATGTTCCGTTGGGTTTAAACCCCCGATGCTGTGCGCAGCGCTGCCTTACATGAGGGAAATGGAGAGATTCCAATGACTGTACACGTACGATTTGAAACACCTAACGACCTGGCTGATGCAGTTTATGAACTGGTTCAGACAGCAGCAAAGAATGGAGCAGTAAAGAAAGGAAGCAACGAGGTCACTAAGGCCTGCGAACGTGGTAATGCCAAGTTCATCGTGCTTGCAGAAGACGTTAACCCGCCAGAATTACTTGCTCACATCCCAATGATTTGCGATGAGAAAAAAATCCCATACGGATATGTACCAAGTCAAGAATTCCTAGCAAAAGAAGCAGGAATGCCAAAAGGCGTCAAGACTGCATCGTTGGCTTTGATGGACATCGGAAAAGCCGGTCAAGCAAATTTCAACAGCATAGTTGATCAGATTTCAAAGCTCACAGAGTGAATATTGGAGAGATTTAGATGAGCGATGAGGTCAATGGATGGCCAGCAGAAGTTGTCGAAATTGTCGGCCGTACTGGAATGACCGGAGAAGCAACTCAGGTCAAAGTCCGTGTTAACGATGCACCGAACCCCCGTGATATTGGACGTATTATCACCCGCAACGTTGTGGGGCCAATTCGAATTGGGGATATTTTGATGCTCCGAGATACTGGCCGTGAAGCCCGCAAGTTGAATGTGAGGTGAAGGAAATGCCTGAGCGTAGAATCTGCACCTTCTCTGGAGAAGAGATTGAACCAGGAACAGGTCTAATGTTCATCAAGCGTGATGGTACAGTTATGTGGTTCAAAAACAGTAAGGCTCGTAAAAACGCCCTCAACTTGAAACGTAATCCACGCCGTGTTAAGTGGACACGCCATTATGTGCGTGGCGGCGTTCGATGAACCAATAATTGGTTAACGAGGCTCGTTTGCCCTGATTATTTCTTATTTCAGAGGTATACTTCATTCAATTTAAGGGGGTATCCTTCATGAAGGGTAGGCCGCACGGCGGCTCAGTGAGTAGCATGCAGACCACATACGTTATGGTAAAACCAGATGGAGTACAAAGAGGGTTAGTTGGAGAAATCATTGGCCGTTTTGAGGCTAAAGGTCTCCAATTAGTTGGATTGAAGGGAGTTGTTCCAAGTGAGGAAATCGCCCGCGCCCATTACGCAGTTCATAGCGAGCGCCCATTCTTTGAAGGACTAATCAAATTCGTAACCAGCGGGCCTGTAGTTTGTATGGCATGGAGAGGAGTAGAAGCAATTAAGGTGGCACGAGGCCTAATCGGTCCAACAAATGGAAGAGATGCGACACCTGGAACCATTCGCGGTGATTTTGGAATGGATATGGGATTCAATATGATTCATGGCAGTGATGCGGAAGAAACCGCAGAGTTCGAACTCAACTTATGGTTCCCTGATGGCACCATGGACTGGTCCTGTGACAGTCAAAAATGGGTTTACGAATCCTGAATTCCACTAGTTGGTGGGCCATATGAGTGAAACTGAGAATGAAGAAGAGGTCGTAGAAGCGACTGATAGCCAACCTCTCGGCGATAACCGTCAACCAATCGTGAGTGTTCTTGGCCATGTAGACCACGGCAAAACCAGTATTCTCGATTATGTCCGTTCTCTTGGGATGGACCGCCAAGCCAGTGTAATGGCAAGAGAAGCCGGTGGAATAACTCAACATATTGGGGCCACTGAAGTTCCTGCAGACCTGCTCAATGAAGCATGTAAAGAAATGATGGGCGGACGTAAATTCAAGTCTCCTGGGCTCTTATTTATCGATACTCCCGGCCATCATTCATTCACCAGCCTGAGAAACCGGGGTGGAGCATTAGCAGATATTGCAATTCTTGTGGTTGACTTGATGGAAGGTTTGCAACCTCAAACCATTGAATCATTGAATATTCTTCGTAAACAGAAAACTCCATTCATAGTTGCAGCAAATAAAATTGACCGCCTTCATGGATGGATGTGTGAACGTGGACGTAGTTTCACTGAGTCATTTGCTGACCAGCGGCCCGATGTTCGAGAATATTTTGAAGAAAAATGGTGGAAATTGCTCGGGCAGTTTTCCGAACATGGATTCAACATCGAACGTTATGACCAACTGCGCGATTTCACTCAATCAGTAGCAGTCGTTCCGTGTTCAGCCAAAGAAGGAGAAGGCCTGCAAGACCTATTGGCGATATCCATTGGTTTAGCAGAAAGGTTCCTTGAAGATAGACTCAGAGATACTCTTGGTCCGGCAGAGGGCACCGTCCTTGAAATGAAGGAGGAACGAGGGCTAGGTAAGACAATCGATGTCATCCTTTACCGTGGTGAGTTGAAAAAAGGAGACAGAATAACCTTAGTTTCCCAAGATGGTCCCTTTCAGACTCACATCAAAGGGATGTTCCAACCTCGTGGCATGTCAGAAATGAGAGATGCTGGAGATCGCTGGGATAGTGTCGATTTTATCAAAGCAGCATCAGGTGTCAAAATTAGTGGGCCTGGGCTTGAAAATGTTCTTGCCGGTACTTCTTTGAGGCTTTCTAATAGCGATGAAGAATTAACCAATGCGGAAGCATTAGCATGGGAGGAAGCAAAAATTTCCTTTGAGACGGATGAAGAAGGCGTTGTGCTAAAATCAGATACATTAGGTGGACTAGAAGCACTAGCATTTGAATTGAAAAAGTTGGAGGTGCCCATACGCCTTGCCACAATTGGTCAAGTTAACAAGCGCGACTTATTAACAGCACAAAATGCAAAAGACCCATTGCATCGAATTATTCTTGCATTCTCTACTTCTGCAGTAAATGAAATCGGAGATTCCTTGAGAGCAGAGGATTCGCCAGTAAAGTTACTTGAAGGAGAAATCATTTACCATATTATCGAGAGATTAGAAGAATGGAATGAAGAAACTAAGCGGAAAATAGAGGAAGCAAGTAGGGAAGCTCTGGTTTATCCTGGCAAAATCCTCATCATGCGGGACCATATTTTCAGGCGCAGCAATCCAGCAGTTGTGGGTATCAGGGTTTTGGCGGGAAGAATACATGTCGGTCAATATTTGATGAAAGAGGATGGCACAAGTATCGGCCGTGTGAAATCATTGCGCAGCGGGGAAGATTCTATGCAACAAGCAACTCAGGGAGATGAGGTTGCTTGTGCCATCAGAGGTGCAACCGTTGGTAGAGGAATTGATGAGCAAGATGTCCTGCTGGTAGATGTTCCTGAAAGTCATGCTCGTAGATTGAAAAAATTAGAGATGACTGCGCAGGAAGAGGAAGTTCTTGAGCAACTCATCGCTTTGCACCGCAAACAAGACCATTTCTGGGGCAGATAATGGAAAATTGCTTTCAGTGACACATTTACAGACTTTTTTCACCTGACTTACGCATCCCCAATCTTGAAGTAGGATTCCGCGCAGTGGCAAACTGTCCGAAGGACGGTATTCAACATGGCCCAAGCATATGACGGAGCGGCGCAAGCCGGTGGAGACAACCGAACCAAGGATCTTATCGCAACTGTAAGTGCCATCGCTAAGACCCTGATGGCTGAAGTTGGAAAGGTCATAATTGGAAAACAAGAGAACTTGAGAAGAGTTACTGTGGGAATCCTTTCCAACGGAAACATGTTATTGGAAGATTTCCCTGGATTGGGAAAAACAATGCTTTCAAACACTTTCGCAATGGCCCTTGGCTGTAAATTCAAGCGTGTTCAATTCACACCTGACTTGCTCCCGAGCGATATCATGGGGACCTACATGTATGATCAGAAGTCTGGAGAATTCAAACTACGTGCTGGACCACTATTCTGTAATATCCTATTGGCTGACGAAATCAACCGTGCACCTCCAAAAACCCAAGCAGCACTTTTGGAAGCGATGGAAGAGAAGCAGGTGACCATTGAGGGAATAACTCACAAGTTGCCAGCGCCATTCGTTGTATTAGCGACTCAGAACCCAATCGAGCAAGAAGGTACATACCCACTTCCAGAAGCACAAATGGACCGTTTCCTAATGAAGATGAGTATGGGTTATCCAGATAGGTCTGAAGAGAAAGCAATTCTTGCTCGTAGAAAACTGCGCGGAAAGGATAGTCACGACGTCATACAAATCACCTCACCAAAGAAGGTTGTAGCAATGCAAAAGGCATTGGAAACTGTGCATGTGGATCCAGCCATTCTTTCTTACATCGTAGAAGTTGTTCAAAGAAGCCGTGAAGACCACCGCATCATCAACGGATGCAGTCCTCGTGCAAGTCAATCTCTATTCAAGTCCAGTCGTGCAGTAGCGGCAATAGATGGAAGAGATTACGTCATCCCAGACGATATCAAAACAATCGCCTTGCAAATTTGCAGTCACAGAATTGTAATGAAGCCAGAGGCGAAAATACGTGGAATCACCGGTATGCACATTATGAGAAAAATTGTCTCTGAAGTTCCAGTACCAGTTATTCAGCCAGCCTGATCAATTATTGGTGACACATCACGACCCATCGCTTCAAAGGTGATGGCCACAACATGCGACTGAACGGGAGGAATTTGAATGGACCCGTATTCAATGGTCATTGCAGTTGCCAATCAGAAAGGTGGCTGTGCCAAAACTACCACTGCAGTAAATCTTGCTGCTGCATTAGCCAAAGGTGAGAAGGACCGAACACGGTGGACTATCCCTCCTGCTAAAGTATTGTTAATTGATCTAGACCCTCAAGGGAATTGTTCAACCAGTTTTGGTGTCGAAAAGCGTGATTTGAAAAAAACTGTTCATGACCTTTTGATGAATGATAGTGGGGAAGAATTACCAATTATGGACGAATTTCTTCTATCACCAGAAATGTTAACCAATTCAGTACAAAGGGCCTGGAAGGCTGAATATCCAAATAAACGCTTACCTAAGGGTTTGAAAGTCTCAAACCTTTGGCTATTACCATCATCTATTCATCTCTCAGGAGCAGAAATAGAATTGTCTCACAAACTTGGTCGTGAAACACGCCTAAGAGAAGCCTTGGCAACAATTGAGCATGAATTTGATTACATCATCATCGATACACCCCCGAGCCTTGGCCTACTTACAATCAATGCAATGGCAGCAGCACGCTGGGTTCTAATTCCTGTACAAGCAGAATTCTACGCCTTGGAAGGTATGAGCCTGCTGATGAATTCAGTTAAACTAGTCCAAAGAAGAATCAACCCTCACCTAAAGTTGATGGGAATTGTCATGACGATGGTTATGGCCAAATCAAAACTTTCCAACACTGTTTGTGATGAAGTGAAGAAACACTTTCCCAAACATGTCTATTCTACTGTTATTCAGAGGTTGATTAAAATTGCCGAAGCACCTTCAGAAGGTGCACCAACTGTTCTTCTTCACAGACCTGGTAATGATAGCAAAGGAAAAGGTAGCCTCCAATATTGGACTTTTGCTAAAGAGTTCCATCAAAGAGTGGAACAAAAGCGAAGAGAAATGGGCATCAGTAAAACCAACCGCTTACAAGTTTAGCCCTGTAACTCCTCAAAAGATGCTTTATTTTGCATTGAAGTTAAGTAGGCAGGAAAGATGCCTTTGGATTGGGTTTACTATGACTGCATCTGGAATGACATCACTAAGCGTTAGTTTTGAGACGAGAAGACAATTAAATTCGATGAAAGCGATGGGGGACCACCGCAGTGTTGATGACCTTCTGGCAGAACTGGTAAAACAAAATAAGTTAATGCGGATGAAAGGAGTTCTTGACGAATTAAGAAGTCGATTGGATGAGTTGAATGAGTTAGATGCAGATGCTTTAGTTCGTAAATTAGCCCTTTCACCATTCCCAGTTTGAGGTGAATAAAGTGAAGACTGCAAGACCAGGCAAACCCACCACATGGGAATTCACAGCAGAACATTTGGTGAGAGCCATTTTCGATTCCACTTCGGATGAAGCAAAATTGCTCGAATTGTCTGCCTTGAACAAAGTCGAATTACATGCCAGTGGAATGGTTTGGAACAAATTCCTTTGGTTGATGATGAATGTCATGAAAGATGCTTCAGGTTCCACCCTATTCACAGGTGCACAATTAGGCGAAATGAAAAATTCGATTCCTGTTATTTTCCACTGAACGTGGCCTAATTTAGCAGTGGTATAGTAATCTACTCGAAGATTCACGTTGTTTCATGTTTGTATCATTGATTAGCGTTCTGAGCAAGCCATTCATGGCCATACCACTTCCACTGTTCTTCAGTCCAACCAGGTGGAAGTCCTGAAGCAGGGATTGGTGGTGCTTGAGTTGGTGTAGTTGGGGCAGACTCTGCTTGCTCTACCGGCTGGCTTGGTAATCCAGCCATGGACTCAAAGTTTTCATCTGCTGAATAGTCCATACTCGCACTTTCTGCAGCAATATCATCCATCGAATCTAGTGAAGGAGTAGTTTGGAACTCCATGCTTTCGACCTCGTCTCCCCACTTTTCCTGTTCAACAACTCCGCCTATTCCTTCGAAAGATTCACCTGCTTCATGAGCAGCCAATTCAGCGAGTGAGGCATTTGGGGAAAAGCCATCTCCGCCAAAGGATTTGGTGAAACTTCGCTTGCGCCCTATTTTCATTATTCCATTGAAAATTAACAGTAAAGCAACTAGACCAACAAATGCCATTCCACCATAAGTCAAGGCTTCCTCGATTCTGCTATCCATGGTACTTTCTTTAGTCTCTTCAGACTTTTCTCCGGATTCCTTATTGCTTTTCCATGAGTAATAACCCCATACTGAGCCACCTTCTGCTTCAGTTTTAACAACATAAGCCTGATATTCCACATCTAGTAACCCAACACAATAATTGCTATTATCACTCGGATTGCTATGACACCAATCTTCCTCGGTTTTCACAGATGCGTCATTGTCATCGAAATCATTCTTCGCTCCAAGTCCATCACCATCCATATCCAAGTATTCTCCCTCATCCTCAGGCAAGTGGTCTCCATGATCCGCGTAGCCATCTGCATCACCATCAGGGCAACCAAATTGATCTATTTTTATCCAATCTGTGATTGCACCAGTAATATTGGAAACTACAGGAACTAGTGCATATCTACTTTCACCAGGTTGGGTTGGACAAGCATCCCCTCGGTATCCAACCGGGTCATCTCCATATCCATCATTATCAGAATCTGCCCATTGAGTTCTATCACTTGGGAAGGTATCTGCACTACCATTTGGACTTACAGGCCACGATTCATCGGCATCAGACCAACCATCACCATCGGAATCTACGCAACCCTGTCTATCATGTTGTGAGCCGCCATTTATCCCTGGGCAATCATCAGGGTTGCTGCCGGCTGGGTTATCACCTAATCCGTCATTATCATCATCAGCCCATTGAGTTCCATCTTCAGGGAAGGGATCAGCATTATCGCCAATTCCATCATCGTCTCCGTCTAAGGTTTCATTTATGTCATTAGGGAATACATCTGAATTATCTCCAACTCCATCATTATCAGAGTCCTTTGTCTCACTAGGGTCATCGGGGAATGCATCTGCATTATCCCCCACTCCATCTATATCGGAATCTTCAGTTTCACTTGCATCGTTTGGAAATGAATCTTGAGAATCAACCACGCCATCATCATCACTATCAATGTCAAAAAGTCGGATTTTTGTTGAGGATGTCAAAGCAGCGATGAGATATAATTCCCCACGCATTCCTCGATGCGCCCCTCGGATTTGTCCTCCAATACTAAATTCCTCTTCGATGCTGAAACTTGTGCTATTGATTGAATGATATTTCCCACTATCCCCCCCAATGTGAATTTCTTCTCCCTCAATATTTAGGTAAGATATCCTATTGCTTGAAGAGGTGCTAATAATCTCAGTACTCCACGAGTCAGAAGGAGAATGGCGAATTAATACTCCATCTGCAGAGGATGATAACAATCTGCCAGATGAATCTGTGGCTAATTTCAAAACACGGTCATCATGATCAGTTAGAGTTGTCACAGGGTTGCCTGAAAGGTCGTCAATAATGATGATTTCATCATTCCCACTTGTAGCAATTCTCCCATCTGAAAGTACGGTTATGTCAGTTATTCCGATTGAATGGGATTGTGTTGTTTTGCCAGTTGCCGCCCCAGCCCTATATTCTAAGGCATTTCTACTGCCACCAATCATACCTATCCAAAGGTCTCCATCGATATCCCATGCCAAGGCTGATACTGGAAATTCTGTGGTGACGTTTTCAATAATAGACATGGTTGCCAAATTAATGACGATTATTCCTTCGTCAGTACCGATGCCAATCAATGAATTACTAGGGTCTACTTTTGCGACATTAGTAACTCCCATGCCGGTAATTTCAAAATTCATATTATGAAATCCAGAAGAAAAATCATCAACTTCAAAATTACCATCATCAAATAACACACCAACTCTAGAATCATCCAAAGTGAACCATGAAACAACTCTACCTGAGAGGGTTTGAACCGTTCCTGCATCTTCTAATGAGGCGGAGGCAACTGGTAATGTTGTCAACGAAAGGCTGCACATTAGTAAAACACAGGCCATTGCCGGTATCTTCTTCATACAACGCCCATGATGGATTACACCTTGAAGTCAACGGTTCCAAGGTTGTGTCACTCTTCTTCAGATGAACGAGGCGGGCCACGGCGAGCGCCACTAGGTGGGGCTCCTCGCTTTCCTGCACTAGGTGGGCCACGATTACCACTTGGTGGGCCTCGCTTTCCTGCACTAGGTGGGCCACGATTACCACTTGGTGGGGCTCCTCGCCTTCCTGCACTAGATGGAGGGCCTCTCTTGACTACTGGATTTTGTTCATCATCTCCGCTATCTTCTTCATTTGTAGAAACGCCTGAGATTGTTGGTATCTTGATATTCATTGTATCAAGCATTGATGCCATGTTGTCCTCGTCATCCAAGTCGACTTCCGCGTTATCCTTGGCTTCGATAATCTTTTCCAGTTTATCGGTCCTCTCTTCTAATGGAACCAATGGAGCCATTACTTTAGCGATTGGTGTGATGCTCGCTGTTTGCGGTTCTGGTGAAGGACTCATCACTGGGCGCGAAACTGGGGTTATACTGGCTTTACTTAGCGGCGGTGGGCTTGATGAAAGTGGAGACATGATGGTTGTATCTACCGGCTTCAATGACGTAGTGCCACCCTTTGGCCCACTTGGCTTAGGGGATAAAACAGTATTTGATATTGGATTCATTACCGCTGATTCGGGTGCTGATACTTGACCGTGAACTGGCTTTGGTAATATTTCTGCAGCCACTTCAGTACCTGAGTCCTCAACCATACTTGGTAAGGTCGGCAGCACTCGGTCAGATGAAACTGGGGCTCTGGCTGGAGCAACCTTTCCATCAGGTGTTATCTCGGGAGTTATCGGACCTATCGGTACAACCGCTTCAGGCATTACAGATTGCTGTGGAGTAAATTCTGGAACGGTTGGCAGTACTCTTTCGGGGGTAATCTCTGGTTTAGGATCAAATGACATCGAAGGTTGAGGTATAGGTTGAGGTATAGGCTGGGGTGCCGCGGCGGTGGTTACTGGAGATGGAAGTGGTTGCCTGACAACTCTGTGAACTGGTTTTGGTGCAGCCATTCCTGTTGCACCTTGTTCGATTGGTTGTTGCACTTGGCGAGCCATTGGACCGGCTCCTTGTTGAGCAAGAGGGCGACGCTTCAAATCAGGAACAACGGGTCCACCAAGACCTCCGAGTGGTTTTCTTCCACCGGCTCCTAACTTTGCATCTGGGCGGGCTCCTAATTTGCTCGGGTCCCCTAATCCACCGGTAGCAGGACCAGCTGGTTGACCAGCAATTGCAGTGAGCCATGATTGTTGCTTAGCAATTCGGCCATCCTCACTCTGAAGACGAGCGAATTCCTTCTCTTTGTCACTTAACGCTGCCGTTTCCGCATCTATTTCGAGTTGCAACTTCTCTTCTATTGATTCACGCATCTTGGTTTCAGCCATTTCCTTGAATGAATCCATCTGTTCTCCAAGTTGTCCCAATCTATCCTTGATTTCGGCACGCTTGATTCCAAGTTGAGCTTCGATTTCAGAACGGATTTGAGATTCCTTGCGACGGATTTCAATCAAAGCCTTATTTCGCATAATTTCCTCGCGCTTGGCCAATTGTTGTTCGAGTTGGCTGGATATTTGGTCTTCCTTTGATACGCGGAATTCCTTCAGGCGGTCTTCCATATCAACTTCTAATTCCATTGTAGTCTCGTCCCTGATTAAATCAAGGTCGGTCTCAAAGGTTAAGCGTTCATTGCGCATTTGAGCGTCGATTTCTGAAAGAATTGATTTCTTTGCTGCTCTTTCTCTCGATTGGAATTCTGTTTCTAATCTATCAACCCAATCTCGCTTCTCTTCTCCAAACTTGAGGTCAAGGCTGTCTCTAAGTTCATTTTCTTGATCATAACGGAATCTAGAAAGGCGGTTCTGAATCTCAGCCTCTCTAGACATTCTGTAGGCAGTAAATTCTTCTTCCAGGCGGCGATTCATCTCCCCTTCTATTTGCTCAGTTAAATCCCGAGTTATACTGTCAATGGCTTGACCAAAGGTCAAATCATATTTTTCACGGAGGCGTTCTTTACGAGCCGCTAAACGGTCTGCATAATTTTCAGATAGTTCACGGTTTATTTGTAGGCGTAATTCATCGCGTCTACGAGCAACTGCCATTTCGACATCTTCGCGCATCCGGTCTTCCAATTCAGATGTTTGACGGCGGAGATCAGTTTCAATTTCAACCTGTAATTGCTGTGCAACCTCTTCCTCTAAACGGCGACTACGACGCTCATATTCTGCGCGTAATTTGGCTTCTCTACTTCGCATTTTTTCACGGAGTTGGTTTTCAAGGCGGCGACGAATTCCTATGCGGAGTTGTTCTTCGCGCTCGGAAAGTAAAGAGGAGTTCTCCTCTTCTAGTTTCTCAACTTCACTTTGCTCCATTTGTGAATAATCTAATTCCAATTCAGATTCAATAGTGGATTCTAACTCCTTGATGCGCGCTTGTAATGCTTGGTCAAATTCTATTTCCATCCTTTCTCTCTGAAAAGTAAGTCGGCGTTGATGATTAGTTGCCATATCTTGTTCCAGTCTTGATTGTAAATGTTGACGGTGTTGTTCAAGGCGACGTTCTTGTTCAACCTCTAATTGTTCACGCAGTGAATCTACTTCTCGCTGCATCTTCAATTCAAGTCTTTCGCGAATATCAGTCTCTTCCTTGGAGAGGGCTTCTAACTCAAGGTGAGCTAATTCGTTTTCCATTTCTGCACGTAATTCCCTTTCTAATTGTGAAATAGTCATTTCGTGTTGTTGTTGAAGTTCAATAGCAATAACATCCTGCATGGCGGTTATCCTTTCGGATTGAGCCTTTAGACGCAAGTGGCGGTCTCGCCTTAGACGGGCCCTCAGTCTCTCTTCCTCACGAAACCTGGAACTGCGTTGTACTGCAGCATCTAATGTAGGGCTTCCTGCCCTTGTCATCTGATTTCTTAGGGCCGATAGTGACAATGCATCACCGCTATGGCCATGCCCATCTCTGCCTCTTTGTACGGTTGAATTATCGCTTTCGCTGACGCTCATGGGCATCCCATCCCGAACCTAATGCCTATCCTCCCATACTTAAGGGAGGGGGGTCAAGTTTGCTTTCGCGAGGCTAGATTGATAGTTGATTCATTCCTCGGATGTTTGCTCTTGTAATTCTTGAGCAACAACTGAAGGGCCCAAAATATAGTAAAATAAAACTAAGATGAATGAGGTCAATAACAAAGAGGCAGCAATTCTAGAAACTCCCAAGTCATATGCATCACCACCTCTAGAAATGTGAATCATCATTATGATGGTTGCAACTACTAGACAAAGCATCTGTGCAATCGAAGCATACATCGGCCAGCCATTCTTTAATTTAGGCAACTTTCGATCTGAAATCATCATTGCACCTGCAATGAGCATGAATGGAAGGATTAAGAAATCAAAGTAAGGCTTATCTCCACCTTTTCCGAAACAAAGTGGATTGCAATCCCATGAAGAAAGGGATGGACCAATACCGGTAGAGGGCTGCAACCAAATTAGCAAGGAAAGAGACATCAATAATAGGGCAGAAGCAGGACTAGAAAGGCCATTGAAATATGGTACATATCCGCCTTCTTCATGAGCGAATCTAGCCAACCTTAGCATTCCTGTAGCAATTAACCAGCAACATCCAATTGCTAATAGAACCGTCCAAAAAGGAGTTGCTGAACCCATCCTCCCAAACATTACGAATATCATTAGTGCTGGAGCAAAACAAAATGAAAGACAATCGGACATGATATCCAAACTTCCTCCAAGAATTCTACGCTTGGAGTATTTACGAGCAACGGGTCCATCTATAATATCTCCAATGATTGAAAGGATGATAAATAATACCGCAGCCCAAATATATTGATTTTTCATTCCAGTGTCATAAGGGTCGTCTAATGAATCAACTGCTAAGACCAACATAAACACAGCAATTGAACCAAAAAGAGCATTTGCCAAGGTGATGAAGTCGGCGATGCCCATCATTCGGTAGGTTGTACGCATCTCTATCACTGTGTTTGTGGAGGTATCTAGCCCTTCAATCAATCCCTACTTATTGGTAAAAAAAGATTGATTATTAACCACTTTCAATTAACCAGTCATTTCGAATTGAGTATCACAAGCAGGACAGGTAACCTTGCGAGTACCAGGTTTAGTCCGTAATCGGAGCCTGCGTTCACAGTCTGGACATTCAATTTCAGTTTTTGGCACATTTACCTTTACTTCAATTTCGCATCGACAAGCGCTACACCTTATGTTACAAGGTCTCTTACCAAGTCCAACCACCACTATTTTATTACATTCAGGACAACTTAATTTTTCATCTTCCCATTCTCTCCGAGTTGGTTCATGGTCAATCTTCATCCTTGCCCCGCAAAGCAAGCAGGATATTTCACCCAACACACTTGGAAGTAGACCTTCACAACGAGGGCAAGTTAATGGTGGAGGCGATATCTTCGATTCCACTGAACGGGCCTCTGATGTTGAATCCTCACTTGACATAAAACTACCTCCTTATCAACGAGAGCGGGAGATAACTGCAACCGCTGCTGGAATGAAAGTGAATGGCAAATCTAAATCAAGACCATTATCTTGTGCCAATTGCTCTAAGGATTTTTTGATAGATATTGAATCTGATGCATTTCCGGATAGATTTACCATTTTGATGGTGGCTCCTTTTTCCAACATCTCTCGTAAAGAAGGATCGATATTAGAGACCCAAGCAGGTGTTGCTCCTGAACTAGCGGCCGGAGCGGAAGTTTCGAGGCTAACTTGCTGAGTACATTTCCACCAGCGAGCCCTACCAACATCTCTATGGTTCTCAATCAAACCAACCTTGACCAGATGCTTGAGGTGATGATAGAGATGGTATCGCTCGACTCCAACTGCCTTGCACAACTGAACTGTTGACATCTCAGGCGCTGATGACAATTGAGAATACAGGGCATGCCTAGTTGGATGAGCAAGAGAAATTCGGATGGGGTCGCCTCGAATCTTCGTCATCGCCATTCCCCGCGACCTGCAAGCCCGCTCATGCATATTTCAAGGCGTCGCAAACCTTCAATTCATGACAACATGAAAATTGTTGATTTGTTTAGGATCATCAAGAGGATTTTTTAGATGCAACTATTGCCTTGAACGCATCTGTAGTATCATTCCACAGGTCTTTTCCAAGGTCAAGCAACATTCTCAGCATCCCTTTGTCGCCAGAAAGGCGGGCGCCATTCAAAATAACAAGAATCGCAGAGGCTTCATGCACCAACACCCCAATCCACAATTGATCATTATACTGGGATAAGACTGACCAAACAAGAATCAAAGTAATTAATACAGAGATTAGAATGTTCTGGACAACTATGGTACGAGTTTTCTTTGCCAATCTTAGAAGGTTACCTATCAGACGTGGGTCATCTCCAGGAACTAGAACATCTGCTGCCTCCAAGTTGACTTGTTCTCCACTGCCAATCGCAATCCCCACATCGGAATTTGCTAAGGCCGCTGCATCGTTGAATCCATCTCCTGCCATCATCGTAACATGAGTATTTGAGCGAGAACCAACCCAACTTGCCTTATCATCAGGTGATAAATCACCTCGGCAGGCAGCAGCAGGTAAGCCAACTCTTGGTCCAAATACTTGCGTTGCAGTTGTTAGGTCACCACTCAAAATTTCGACATTGACTTTCTGATGATGAAGGTCTTTGATGAGTTCCTCCGCCCCAGGTCTGATATCATCGTGAACGAAAACAAAGAGAGCGATTGCTTTTCCTGACTTACTCAGTAATGAGGCTCCATGGCCTACTTCTTTGGCCTCTTCAATGGCGGATAGTAACTCTTTTGGGATTGTAACTCCTTCTGATTGTAGCCAATCTGGACGGCCGAAGTAAACCTTTGCCGTACCTTGCTTCGCAATCACGCCGGCTTCCCCGTCATGGTGTTCGCTAACTTCGGCTTCCTGTAAATCAGCGGTATATTCCATCACCACGGCCGCATAGGGGTGTGAAGACCTTGCTTCGATTCCTCGAGCCAATTTGAGTGCCGCAGATTCCTGCCGCCCTTTAGCCATAACAATTTGTTCAAGGCGAGGTTTTCCTGAAGTGAGTGTTCCAGTCTTATCCAAAAGAGCGAGATTGACTTTGCCGAGGCGCTCCATTACATCTCCTCCTCGAGCAATAGCGCCGCTTCGAGCTGCATTCGCCAAAGAAGCAGCATGAGGAACAGGTGCTGCCAGCAATAATGCACAAGGACAAGCGACCACCCAAAGCAGCAACATCAATTTCCAATTCTCAACATCACCAGAAAGGAACCAAGCCAAGGGCGCACCTAACAATACTAGTGGAATCCAAATAGCAGTGAAAACCTCAACTGAACTCTGTAAACGGGGTGGTTTTTCTCTGAAAGTATGAACGTCTTCAATCAAGCCATTCAAGCGAGTATCGTCTCCAATCGCAGCAGTTTGAATGATCAATGGTCCTTGCTGCAATACTAAGCCAGCAAGCACTTCATCGCCTCTTTCGACCCTTACTGGGATTGACTCACCGGTCAATGGTGCTCTATCGATCGAACCCATTCCTTCAGTCACTATGCCATCGACGGGGATGATTTCACCACTTCGAACTTCGACTATATCTCCGATTTGCAATAATGATACTGGCATTTCTTCACTACTGCATTGAGGTTTTTTTGCCGCAACGGGGGAGAGGTCTTGTGAACTTGCCATTTGGAGAATCTTTTTCGGCTTACTTGTTCCCTTAACTTGACGGGCCATTCTTGGTATTCGGTCAAGCCCCCCTTGCATTGCTTCACGAGCACGCACTAATGCAGAGCCTTCCATATGTGCAGTGAAGGCTACCAAAATAATTACCAAAAGCGCCTCGCTCCAAGCCTGAAGTATAGCAGCCCCAATCACTGCTAATGAAGTTAGAACTTGGAAACCAATCTGACGATTTTTCAAACTGGCAAAAGCCTCGATAAACATTCGATAACCACCCACTAATATTCCCATTATTGCAATGGATGCGGCAAGCCATGCTGGTCCTAATGAAGCCGTTTCTAATCCCAAAACTACGATGAATGCAGGGATTGCTAAGGCTCCACCTACCAATCTAATCTGATCCGGTCTAAGTTTTTGAGAAGAAGATACTTTCAATGAAACTTCGTGCCCAATTAAATTTGCAAGAGAAGAGTTTCTTGCCTCAATAATCGAGGGGCTGCAATCAGTTGAAACTTGAATAAGCACAAATCCATCACTATCGATTTGCGCATCAAGAATTCCTGATTGGCGCTTTAGTAATTTGAGTAAACCTCGCTGGTCAACATCAAGACGAGAAGAAACAGCCGTAGCATTTACTCCAACCAATTCATTCCAGCCAAGATTTGGAGCATGTCCAAGACTAGTTAGAACTGTATTTGCCTCAGAAAGACTTCCTTTGGACAAATCTACCACTAAACGAACGCTACCTTCAGTGGCAGAAACGCTACATTCAGAAACAACATCAAGTCGATTCAAAGCCTTTGTTGCCTTGAATGCACAATCAGGACAGTCCATTCCACTCAGTGGCCAAGATATCGATTGCTCGCCAGCCACAACCAAATCCATCAACACAGAATCTACTGGTGTGGTTTCAATTGTAACTTCGACGGGCTTTGGAACTTTTTTCGGCTTTGAAGTTTTCACCTTTGGAGGTGCTACCTCATCATCTAGATAGAGGAAGTCACCATCATCGACAACCTCAGCCATACTCAACGTGGGCAAGCAAGCAGTCTTGAACCCAACGCAAAGGCGACGGCACAATCAAGCGCTACTGCCTTTAGCAACAATCATGGGTCTGCTGCCTGATTCACACCAACTTCAAATGTTGGTCATCGATATTGATGGAACTCTCACAGATGAAAATAAATTACTCCACACCGGTGCAGTTGAAGCATTACGCGAGTTAGAACAGGCAGGAATTCCAGTTGGACTAGCAACCGGAAATGTAAGACCAATAACGTGGGGTTTGTGGCGTTTTCTTGGCCTGAGTGGGCCAATGATTTGTGAAACTGGTGGAGTTATCTGGGAGCCGGCATTCAATCGTCTCGATGTCATGGCTGATGGAGAAGGAGCCAAATCAGCCGCTAATTGGCTTGCAACAAAAATGGACTTAGACCCTACTGGAATTGAATCAAATGCTTGGAGAGAAAGTGAATGGTGCCTGAAGACCGTTGCTGATGACCAGAGAATGAGAGAATTGCTGGCAGATTCGCAATGGTCTGACTTGACGGTGGTGAGAACAGGATTTGCCATTCATCTTGCAGAACCCCAAGTCAACAAAGGTACTGGTCTCCTACACTCTCTCAAGATAAGGGGTATTGAAGCAAATAATGTGTGTGTTGTTGGAGATGCATCCAATGATGACCCGATGTTTGAGGTGGCCGGACATTCCATCGCAGTAGGTGGTGCATTCGAATCAACCAAGCAGGCGGCTGACGTTGTATCGCCTTACCATAGAGCCGAGACCTTGGTCC
>LWDU01040374.1_pt1 | contig 61572 bp, 48 predicted proteins | sample 727161 | NCBI WGS metagenome assembly LWDU01 (sample SAMN04566230, study PRJNA314399) | hydrothermal vent metagenome | isolation source: deep sea hydrothermal plume seawater | place: Mexico: Gulf of California, Guaymas Basin | collected 2004-07-11
CAATATTCAAAATCTGGTGAACTACTCTGGCCACATCGATGCCACTGTCAACGCCAGGGCGCGTCAGTACAAGCTACCGAACTTTTTCTGTCCAAGTGGCAATGCGGGCCAGTTGGGCGTTTTGGTTTTGAAAGATGACGCGGCACGCGACGAACCGCACGACCACGGTCATTTGCCGATCAAGATCGCCGCTGCCAACTACGTCGGGATATTCGGCACGGTCGAGGTAAAAAACCCTGGGTGACGGCCTCCACCGACAGATCACCCGTGCGGTGAGTTTGGTGGCATTTTTTCCCACAACAGTCGCGTTGGATTAGCCGACGTGCGAGATGGCTCAGCACATACGCTGATGGTTGGCGAAAGAAGCTCGAGAAAGGGTTTTTTAACTTGGGTGGGAGTCGTTCACGGGGCCGAGTATGCTGTCGCCCGAATCGTGGGTATCACGGTGCGGCCCCCCAACCACGAAGATGAACAGTTTGAGGATTTTGGCAGTCATCATCCGGCCGGCGCCCAATTCGTCTATTGCGACGGGAAAGAAGTCCTGCAGAGTTATTAGTACCGAGACGTACGTATTGCGATTAAGCCGTTGCGCACTTCCGGTCACTTTCATGCCGACGGCTATCTTAACTCTTTGATCCTTACATTCTTGAATTCGACCCACATCGGTTTTCCGGCGTGGAGTTGGAACGCCAGCACTCCATCGCTCAGCGCAAGGTCCGGATCATTGTCCGTGCAGTCGAGGATCAAGCGACCGTTGAGATAGTGCTTGATGTGATTTCCTTTGCAGCTGATGATAACGTCGTTCCAATCATCGAGATGGAACAATTTCTTGAACCCAGCGGCATCGATCAGAGTCTTCAGCACTTGTTTCTTTTCTTTGACTTCCCAGGTTGCACAATCGCCAACCAGGCACATTCGCCCACGACGTCCGCCCTCATCGTAGATAAATCCGGACACGCTCGGTAACTCGTTCTGATTGCGAATCTCGTGCTGGTACCCACGGACAACCCAGTCGTTTCGAACCTTGCCCTCAGTAATGTGCTTTGATCGATATTGGATTCCCGAGTTATTCGTTGCATTGCAGCGCACGGAGAGACGAAGTTCGAAATCGCCAGTGCGTCCGCCTTTCCAGATCAAGAACGTATTGCCCTTGGCCGGATTCTCTGACGTGGTTTCGCCATGAATGACACCGTCCTTGACTGACCACAATCGTGGATCTCCGTTCCATTGGGAGAGGTCTTTTCCATTAAAGATCGAGGTCAGGCCGGACTCTGGTCGTGCTTTGACGGGTTCGGCTGCATGTACCGGTAGGGTCAGTGCGGCGACGGTTACAAGACAGGCGAATGTGCGCATGGTATCTCCAAGCCGTGTGGGTGAGTTTCGATTTTTGTCGAACGATAGATTATGGTTGACCGTCAAACGAATGTCGACTGACTACGTAGATTTGTTCGTCTTGCCGGAAAATTCAGTTCACGATGAGGTTTTTCGCACGACCTCGGCGACCGCATCCAGCTTCTCATCGCTCAAGTATCCGTATCGGTTGATCCAAACGCCGTCCACGTCGGCCTGGGCAATCGCAGCGAATCGCGTGGCGAAATCATCCAGCGGTCCGTAGCCATGGACAAGTGGAACTAGGGTCGCGGGACCAGGTCCGAGTTGGTCGCGCACTTCCCGCAGTTTTCGCCGCTGAGCAGAAATGCTAATCGGATGGGGCTCATCCGGCAAAGGGTATCGAAATCGATCGAGATGCGTTTCAATTTCTTCAGCTGTTCCCAGTTCCATCCAGGATGCCACCGTTCGCACTGTGTTGTCGCGGTTCATTTGAGGGTTCCGCTCGAGGAGCCAATCCGACCAAAACTTTACCATCAATGGCCAGTGCATCGTGTAGAACTTCGGCGAAACCGAATCGCAATGCATGGTCACTTTGGAAAAGTCGAGTCCTGTAATCGATGCATAGGGCGGCATGAAGGCGTGCGCCGTCAACTCGAGTTCTGGTCGCCCGGCCTCTTTCAACACCGAACGCCAATCCTCGACGACATCCGTCGACAGGGCAGCTTTGGTAGCAAGCCATTGCTGAACCGCCATTGAGTCCTGGCCGGCAAGAGCCTGCATTGCCTCGTGAATCGGCAGGCCGAATGTCGACGTCAATTGCTCATCCGTAAGACCATTTGACAATTTTTGATAGAACCGACCCATCCCATCAAATAGAGATTCGTCATCCAGGTCACGTTGCTGCAACCAGCGGCGAACATGCGGACTAAAGTCGTGCAAGGCTTCCGCCATCGTGTAGCACGGATACTCGGGCCAATCGATTCGGATACCATCAAGGTCCGGGTAGCGAGCTAGGATGTCTGCCACATAGGCCCGGTTGTACGCCCGTATCGCTGGGCTCGCCAGCGATCCTGTGTCTGCCATTCGGACGGCGGCAATCGACCCGTCGATTTGACAGGGCCGATCTTCGTCACGCAGGCCGGACGGTTGGAGAGCGCCGAGTTGAAAATAGACCCTCAATCCAGCAGATCGACATGATTCGATAAAACGGTCGATCACGTCGCCATGCTGATACGTCAGCTCTTTGGTGGTCCGAGGGCGATATGGTGACGATTGATAGAAACGTGCGTTCGGTTCGTAGCTCGGAGCACTCTGCACCCACAGCGCACGTTTGCCGAACAGGTCTCGGTCGAATTGTCGCGGACTACTCCCTGCGTCTGCCGGAGGTTGAAACGTGCCAGCACCTGGTGAAGCCGGAGACGTCACCGTCGGGTTGCATGCGACCGCCGTCGCGCCGATTCGAACGAGGTTGTTAACGATGGGCGATACGCCCTCGCTGAGGATGAAATCGGCGAGTACCGTAACACCGAGAACTCGTTGCCTAGGCTCGTTCATCTCATTCACCGAGCACACTTGCGGCCAGGCGGGATTGCTTGGAATCCGGGTCGCGGGCGATGTATCGACGTAGGTGGTGTATCGCCGGTTCACTTCCCGCTCGGGCCATTGCCAAGGCTTCGTCGAAGCCTTTGTTCCCGAAGGTGTCATCTTTGGGGATGATCGGCATTGGCATACCCTGCCAATAGTAACGCAGCGGATCGTCGGAATCCCACTCCCGGTAAATGTCGTCCCATGTGACGGAGGCCATGGTCTGCAGGTGGGGCTGCGTCATGTGGTATGCAATCTGGTCAGACTGTAATTGATAGCGGTTGTCGAGCGAGACTCGCAGTCGATCCTCGGTCAAGTTAGGAAGAGCCTTGTGGATCGTCACGGCGGGAAATATCAGTGTGTCGCCCCACTGATAATTCGTGGAATGCCATTCACCGGAAATCCGTTGTCCCTCGATATCGATGGCCAGGCTGCCGGCGCCAAGTGAAAATTGATGTTCGACAACTCGGTTTAGTTTGTGTGAGCCGTGTAAGACGGCCAATCCACCAAGTTCCACCGGACAGTCGCCCACCGGCGTCCAGGCGGTCAGATTGCGAGTCGTTCCTTGGAAATGCACAAAGTCCTGGTGAATGGGTGTCGTATGAGCCGTGTATTTTGGAAACCAGAGTCGGGCGACCTTCAACGGTTGTGGTGTGATCGGCCCACCCATGATCCTCTCGATAACCGTCGTGATCTCGGGCAAATGTGCGATCGCGTGGAACGCCCGTAGGGCGTACACCTTGTGGTACACATCCGTGTATCCCGGATCGCCTTCGGTACATTGAACACCTGGTTCGGCGATGCCCTCGACGGGATCCGTGTCACTCCGAATCCAACCGCCATCCTGCATCACTTTGAGCATTTCGTAGCGAAGTTCTCGAAGCGAATCGGATGGGAGCAAGTGCCGAAAGAAGAGGTAGCCATCCTCCTGCATTCGCTGTTGAAGTTGCGACTGGTCGAGGATCGCATCGTTGGACTCGCGAAGCTCTATGAGATTGTCTTCAGGCCGGCTTTCACTGGCGTCGGCTGTCGTCATCATGGTGCCTTTTGGCCCATCGGTGAAGGTGCAGAGTGAAACCTGATCGTACGTTCACTCTCGCCGAACGGCAAGTCCCAAGTGTGGCACGTGCTTTTGAGCCGAACGCGCTAGCGTCGGGTCTTGTCGTTAACATCGCGTGATCTTGCAAAAACCGAGGCTAGCGCCTGCGGCTCAAATCCGCAATTAAGAAGTGCGTTGGCGTAGCACGCCAATGGCATCTTCGATTTTCGCAAGCTGCGTTTGGGCAACATCGAGCTGCTTTTTGGCTGTCTCGGTTTGCTTGACCGCCTCTTGTTGCTTGGTGGTCACTGCAGCCACTTCGGCCATGACCGAGACGACCTTCTTTTTCGACTCGACCTCAACAACAACGGCGGCGTCGAGCTTTTTCTTGATTTCGACGTTGCCCACTTTGGTTTTTTCGAGGCCCGTCTTTTTCGCCGTCATGTCGGTTGTGACGCTTTTTAATGCTGCTTGTTTGGTGGTAACCGTCCCATTGACCGTTACGATTAGTGCCTTCACCTGAGCATCCTGCGCTTCACTTGCCAACAGAGCCTTCTTTGCGCCGTCCAAGGATGCGATCACTTGTGAGAGTACTTTTGACTTCGCATCCAGGGTCTTGATCTCCGCGTCAAGGTCGGTGATCGCTTTGGTACCGTTTGCCAGCTCCTGAGTGAGCGTATTCATGGCCGTCGTGGCGACGGTCACCGCTTGGTTCGCGGAGTCGATTTTCACTCTAGCCGCCCGCATTTCACCATCTATCGTGCTAAGAGCGGAAATCATCTCAGCATGAGCTTGCGCCCGAGTGGCTACCAATTCTTCGGCGGTCGCACGCTGCTGGAGAACTTCCACCATCTTCGCGGCAAAGACTTTCTCGGCTTGCCAACGTTGTTGAGATTGTTGCGCGGCCGTAAATGTGGGCAGGTACTCTTCCATGGCCGCCTTAGTTGCCTGTGCCGCTGTTTTTAAATCCGCCACCGATTTGGTGAGGGCAGCGGTTTCGGTCTTCAACGCCGCCGAACCGGTTTCGAGGTTCTTCATGTTTGCCTGGTACGCGGCAATGCTCTTGCCAATCGTGTCGACCGCGGTCTTGGCGGCCACGACATTTTTCTTAACGGCATCCAGTTCTCCAGATCGCTTCTTCTGAACCGCTTGGAGCTTGGCCACGACATCCTTCAGTTCCTTGTCATCGCCTGCTGCTTGTATTGCCTTGTTGGCATTCGTCACCGCCTCGGCAATCAGCGGCAGAGCCATTTCGAGTCGAGACACGGTCTCGGACCCCGTTTTTAGCTTTTCGTTTTCGGCAACCAGTGTCTTGTTGCCATCGGTCAACAAGGCCGTTGTCTCCTTCATCTTTGCGGCATTGGACTCCAACGCCGTTTGTTTGGTCTTCAGCGTCGTTTCCGTATCGGTCACCTTTTTCAACGTCGCCGCAGCAGCGGCCGTTCTCTTCTGATGTTCCGCTGTCGTGGTAACGAGCTGAGCATTGGCTGCCGTGAGCCGTTCGTCAATGCGTTCCGGGTTCGCGGTCAAATTGCCGATTCGAACTCCGTCCGCCGCATTCCAGACTCGAACTTCTCCCGTCCAGTCGCCGGCAATGACTCGACCCGATTCGTCGCAATAGCTGCAGCTGAGTGCAATGTCGCCGAACGCTTCAAATGCCCTTTTTTGACTTCCATTCTGGTCCCAAAGTTTGGCTGTGCGATCCCGACCACAGGTCACAAGTAGTCCATCTCGCGTGTATTCGATTCCCTGCGCCCCTCCACCGTGAGCGGTCCATTTCTTGATCTCTCGACCGTTTTCCATTTCCCAGAGACGGGCAGTTGCATCTTTGCTCGATGAGGCGACGACGTTCGAATCAATCCGCCAGGATATGCCTGTTACAGCGGCCGAGTGACCCTTCAGGGTTAAGTACTCGCGACCGGTGTACGCTTCCCAGACAAACAACCCGCCGGCCCGGTCACCGGTGGCTAGCAAAATGCTGTCGGGACTGAACTCGAGTGAATAGATCCAATCCGTATGTTTACGAACCTCATAGGCGAGGCTCCCGTCAGCAGTCGAATAGACTCGCACAACACCATTCGGACCGCCGAGTGCGATGAGGCCTTGATCCGAACTGATATCCGTTGCCCATACCGTATCGAGCTCGTCGCCGACTTCCATAACACGGTCGCCAGTCCGCAAGTCAAAGACGACGACTTTTCCACTCGCCGCGTCGACTCCTCCGCCCGCCAGCAGCAGTTGGCCTGAACGACTAAACTTCAGAACTTGCGGGATCCCTTCGGGAAATGGCAAGACGCCGGTGAGATCCAGTTTATTCGAGTCATAAAGTAGAATCTGTTGCTGGCCAGCAATCGCGATGACCGGGGCCCAGGGGCTGGTTGCGATGCTGTACGACGGACCGCTGCGTTTGGTCCGCATGACAGGTTCGAGTGTCAATCGCGGAGGAAGTGGCATCTCGGCGGGACGCTCGCTCGCTGAGATTTCCATCTTCAAATCGAATTTCGGTTTCTTTGATCCAATCGGCTTGCTGCCCGAGTTCTCCAACGCGCCACCATCGATCCAGTTCTTGATCGTCGTGATCATCTCGTCCGCTATCTTCGGAGACTTTGGCGGCATGAACGGTTCGGAGTCGTGGGTGACAAGCATGAACAGATAGCTATCGTCAGCGCTGCCCGGTTCAATGACATCACCAGAGGAACCACCCTGCATCAGGTTGGTGTAGGTCGATAAGTCCAGACCACTGCTTTTCTTGTCAGGATTGTGGCAGGAAAAGAACTTTTGTCGAAAAATGGCCTGCACCTGGTCGTCGTAGGTCACTTTCTTTGCTTTTTCTTGTCCGACGGCACTCGTCGCGAGACCGAGCAGACACAATACTGTGACGACTTTCAAAAGTGTATTTAAACGATTCATGCTTCCTACCTTAGAATAATCTGTCATCGCGATCGCCCGTTCCAGTCGCGATGTATCCATTCTAGTTGCCGATGACGTCGTCACAAATCAACACACGTCATTGTGTGCATTGTTGTCCAACGAGCGAGATTACCGTCCTCCATCGAGGACAGTCGATCTGCTCTATGCGGGAAGCCGGATCGCTGTTCGATCGCGACTCGAAGTCGGTGGGAAAAACGGCCTGGTCAGACCGGTGTCGGTTCTAGTGGTTGAACAGGAACTCGCGGGAATTGATCAAGGCCCAAAAAACGTCCTCCAAAGCCATTTTCTTGTCTTCCTGTTGGTTGATGATCGCTTCCAGTTGAGCGGTCTCTCTTTCCGTTGGCTTCCGAGTCATGCAGCGGATGTAGAGGTGTTCAATGATCTGTTTTGGCGTCGCTTCGGCTTCTAGCAGGCCACTCACCACGCCTCCCTGCGCGACTTTTTGCTGGACGGTGTCACCGTTCAACAGGTGCAACGCTTGCGACAGATTGGGCTCCATGACCACCTCGCAGGAACAGACCGTCTCTCGCTTTGCTCGGCCAAAAGTTGTCAGGAAGTAGTTTGTCGTGTTTCCATCGGATATTTGGACAGCGCGGGCCCCATTGGGCAAGCCGCGGAATTTATTCTTCGTCGTTGTTACCGACGTGATAGCGTCCAGGAAAACCTCCGAACGCATTCGTCGTAGCAATGCGTGGGAGAAATTGGTCGAATCGGATTCATTCGTCGAGTTTGTCACCGTACTCAGCTGGTAAGTTCGCGATGTGCAGATGTCGCGAACCATTCGTTTGAAGTCGTATTTGTACTCGCTGAACTTTGAGGACAACGCGCCGATCAACTCGGGATTGACGGCCGGATTGCTCACTCGAATATCATCCACTTCGTTAATAATCCCTTTGCCGAAAAAATGGGCCCAGACGATGTTTGCCAGGTTTTGGGCGAAGTAGGGGTTATCGTCCGAGGCGAGCCAGGCTGCCACGACCTCACGTCGGTCCCTGCCTTTTAGGTCGGGTGTTTCGCCACCCAAGAACTTCGGCGTCATGACCCGGTTGCCGACTTTGTGACGAACTTCACCGCCACCGCTGTTGAAGATGATCGTCTCTCGAGGGTCTTCACCCCGCTTGCGACCAATCTGAGCAAAGAAAGCTCCAAAGCTGTAATAATCGTCCATCGTCCAGCGGTCAAAGGGGTGGTTGTGGCATTGAGCACATTGAATCCTCATGCCCATGAATACCTGAGCGACGTTTTCTGAGACCTTTAATGTGTTGGTTTCATTCTGGTAGTAGTTGGTGGCCGCATTGGCAAATGTACCACCGTTTGCACTGAGCAGTTCACGCACCATCTGGTCCATCGGGACATTATTAGCGATGCGTTCTTGCAACCAGTTGTAGTACCGCAGCATCGGCTTGTAGGTGACCGCTCGAGTTGTCCGGATGGTCAACAACTCGGCCCACTTCATCACCCACAACTCAACGAACTCCTTGCGACCCAATAAGTCGTCGACCAACTGTTCGCGTTTTTTCGGGTCATCGTTGGCCATGAATTGTTCGTATTCTTCAACCGTCGGCAGTCCACCCACAACATCGATGAACGCGCGGCGCAGGAACTCTTCATCGGAACACAACCCCGATGGTTGGATACGGAGTTTCTTGAACTTGTTGTGCATCAACCCATCGATATAGTTATTTTCTGGAACCTCATTCCAGGTAAACTCGAGTCCTTTTGGCAGCGAAATGAAATGCACACCAACCGTATGGGTTTCGAACCGTGCCATGATGAACGACTCACCACGCTTTGCTGCGGTGACGATTCCGTCTGGCGATACCGTTGCTGAGTTGTCATTGTTGGAACTGAATACTGCCAACGACGTCACGTCTCGATCCGTCCCATCAGAATACTTGGCGCGGGCAGTCAACTTCTGTGTCGCCCCTGCACCGTTCAATACCGCCGTCGGCGGGTAGAGTTCCACCGAGAGTATCTTGGGTATGTCACCGGAATCGTTCGGCGCACCGGCTTCATGCCATCGCAACAGCGTTTCGTACCTTTCGCTCTTTTTGTCGAATCGAGCTCCACCTGTGTGAGGAACGGAACCGGTCGCCTTGGCCAACATCAAGCTCTGTTCGAAATTCGCCAAGTTGATTCGCCGGCCTCCGAGTTCTCGCGTCAGCCGATTGTGGTCGCCGTTAGGATCAAAGCCAAACAAGGAGAGGTTAAACCCATCTTTGCCTCTCGCCGCACCATGGCAACTGCCGGTGTTGCACCCGGACTTCATAAACACGGGCATTACGTCCAACTGAAAGCTGATCGCCGGATCGTCCGTCGCTCGTTCGACAGTGATCGGCACTTCGACTGTCTGATTGGAAAAGGAGACGATCAGCTTTGTGGTACCATCGGCTTTTGGGTACAACGTTGCGTTTTCGAGTCACACGGCGGAATCGTCGGCAAGCGCAAAGACAGCGGTAGACGTAATGTCTTCGGTCAAACCGCTAGCGTATTCAGCCTGAACGATCAACGATTGGCGATCGCGGACGGTGGTCAAGTGAACTTCTGCTGGGAAAACCCGCACTGCAATCGGCTCCTCAGCCAGTGCAGTCAAAGGCATGACAACTAACACGGTCAACAGCAGTGTACGCATCGTGGAAGCTCCTCGCTTCATTGTGTGAGCACTCATTTGCTTGACTCTTTTCCTTGTATCTTCTTTCCTTGTATCTTCGGCGGTTTGGGCCAGGTCAACCTGCGGCACCAATGCAAACGGTCTACTCCTCGCCCCCTTCGGCTTCTTTTCGTTGCTTGGCAGCGAGGCGGAGTTTTTGAAGTCGTGTCAACGGCTTGGCCACAACCGGTTTCGGCTCTGGCTTGGGTTTCGTGTCAGCCACCTTTGGCGTCGGCTTTGGTTTCGGCTTAGCAACCGGCTTGGGCAGCGGCTTGTCAATTTGCAATTCCGAACTACCGCACCGCATGACAACCGACTCGCCATTCTGAGTCAACGTTACGCGACAGTAGATACTCTTGTGCTTTCCGGCTGGACTATCCGGTTGTGTTGTCACGTTAAAGGTAATTTCCGTCATGTCCTTGGTGAACTTCAGCGTTTCGGTCGCCGTTTTAGCTGGAATGCCGATCAATTGAACTGTCGCTTCCCCTTCGAAGGGCGTCTTATGATCGATCGAGCAAAGGAACTGTGCCGGTTGTCCCTGTTCGCACGAGGTGCGTTGCATGTTGATTGCGACGTGTGGTTCAGCGACTGTCAGCGAGGCCATTTGTGACGATACCCATGCGGCTCCTTTATAGTCCGATGAACCGATCACGTAGACGGGCCAATTGCCGACCGCCGCGTTCCCGTTGGCATTCAGTGGGTAGACTATTTCTGTCTTGTCCGCCGGAATGTTGATCGAACTACTGGCGCTAATTCCAGGCGAACGAAACGGGAACTGGACATTGATTGCGCCTTTGAAGTCGCCCTTCCGTGTCGCGACGACTTTGAGCGACATTTGTCCATTGCGAACAATGGGCGCCTTTGGCTGAACTATCTCCAGGTGGAATGGCAATTCGTCGACCACGGCAATGGCCAGTTTTTGGACGTGTCCCTGCCAGTAAATGGACTGTCCCGGTCCGCCGCGAATCATGTCCGCCGTATTGCGGAAGCCGCCAATTATCCCGGTCTTCTCGTCGATGTGCCGCGCCTGGAAGTGCATCAGCTTGCCACTCAAGGGAGCGTCGATTGCCGCCTCAAAAACGACTGGCATGGTCGTCATGTTGGCCGGCATGTTCGGAGCGACTAGCGTGATACCCGCCGGCAAATCATTGCCTTCCAGTGTCAACTCACCACCAAAATTGGCTCGCGACGCACTCAGCAGCGTGGCGAAACGATTGCCTCGGGCCACGTAAATGGTCTGTCGTGACTGCGAGTAGCGGGCGACTCGTGGAATACTCAGTGTGAGCTTTGGCTTTACCGGTTGGAATTCGATACGGTAAACAAAGTTTGCCGCCCCACGCGACAAGTGATCAGTGACCCGCAAACGGTATTTACCATCAGCAGCTGGACTGAATGTGAAGTAGCTGTCAGGACCTCGGGAATCGTCGTTACTGGCCAAGTTCTTTCCGTTGGCGTCGTACAGGTGCATCACCGGATCCAACGCCGAACGAATGCGGCGGGCGTAACATTCGACAGCAAATGCCTGTCCTTTTTTGGCCTCGAATTCAAAGAAGTCGACGTCGCCGGGTTCCTGGATGATTCCATTAAAGGCGTTCGGTAGCTCCGCGGGGCACGCTTCAGCGAGCGAGTTGTTTGGCTCGGCTTCCAGCGAATTCCCGAACTCGGATAAACGGTAGGGATTGCCTGTCGGCGAGATGCCTGCGGCGTCTTCTGCGTGGAGTGCGTAAGATTCGATGGTTTGGGCGGGGTTGTTGATCTTGCGGGCCAGTTCACCCGTCGGGTCACCAATGAAGCGTACGTCGGTCGTTTCTCCGATCTTTCCCCCGGCCGGATAAATGGCAAGAGGTCGCGGAAATGTACCGACGTGCAGACGGTAGCGGCAATTGCCATTGCCGCCATACGCGCTTTCGCGAACTTCGATGTAGTACTTTCCATCTTCAGGGGCTACCGCTGACGCGACAGCATCCTGGAACACCAGGGGACTATCGTCGTCGGCCGACAGTTCGAACCGTTTGGCATCTAGAATGCCCACGTACGGGTCGAAGAGAGTCGTGCCCAATCGCATCCCCTCAACTTCTGCCGAGATCCGCTCGCCCTTTTTGGCCTCGATGACATAGTAATCGACGTCCTCGTTCTGGACGATGCCCGTGACGGTAATGTTCTTTTCAATCGGTTGCGGAGCCGTGAATTCACTGTTCGGCTCCACTTCCGCAACGCTGGCAAACGGACCCACGTAGAACGATCGAAACTCCGATATTCCGGACGCCGTTCGTACCTGTGCGAAGTGCTCACCCATGCGGCAGTCGGCCGAAATCTTGACGGAAACGGTCACTTTATTCCCGGCGCCAACCAGTTTGGTTACCTCAAACCCCGTGTCGGCGTAGAAGAAGATCTCCAGAGCGTCGTCCAGCCGAGCTCCGGTGAATTGCATTTCCGTTTCCGCACCACGCTGAACGCCGCGAGGCAAGATTAGCCCTAGCGATGGGGAGGACGCGTTGGCAATCGTTGAGAAAAGAACGAGTGACAACAATGTGCACCACGAAATCATTTGGCGCATGATTTTACTCCGACCTGTGCGATTCATAAATATATGCCGAGATCTATTTTCGACATCCAAAGTTGGCCCTCACTCAACAACCGAGTCACCGCACGGTGATGCGATTTACTGGATGGACCTATATAATCAACTCGCGACGAACCTTGCCGCCTTTGACGATCTCGATCGGCCGATCACCAGGCGCCATCAGTTCCTTGTCAGCCACGATTCCCATGCGGTTGTAAATGGTGGTCGCCCAATCTTCAACGGTCAAAGCATCCTCATCCGGCTCAGATGCAGTTGCATTCGATTTTCCGTAGATGATGCCCGGCTTGATACCACCACCGGCCAAGACAACGCTGAACACTTTGGGCCAATGGTCGCGACCAGCACTGCCGTTGATCTTGGGGGAACGGCCAAACTCGGATGCAATGCAAACCATGGTCGAATCGAGCATGCCGCGCCGGTCGAGGTCGCGAATCAAAGTCGCAAATCCTTGGTCTAACGCCGGGACCTGACTGCGTATGCTATTCTGAATGTTGCTGTGCATATCCCAGCCACCGTACGTCATCGTGACAAATCGCGTGCCCGCTTCCACGAGACGACGTGCCAAGAGCATACGAGAACCTGCCGTGTTGCGACCATACTCGTCGCGCAACTTCGGATCTTCTTTTTCGAGGTTAAATGCCTCACGGGCCTGCGGCGAACTAATCATGCTGTAAGCCCGCTCGTAGAACGAATCCATCGCGTCAAGAGAATCCGATTTTTCCTTCTCGCGAAAATGCTGGTTGACTGCGGACAGCATCGAACGGCGAGTCCCAAATCGTTTTTCATCCACGCCACCAGCAAGGTTCAAGTCACGCACCTTAAAACCCTTCGATGCCGGATCCGAACCGAGGCTGAAACCGGCATAGGACGAGCTGAGGAAACCAGTGCCAGCGAAGACGTTTGGCTGATTCGGGACGCAAACGTAGGGCGGTAGGTTGTTTCGAGGCCCGAACTCGTGGGCGACGACCGACCCCATACTCGGAAACTGTAACGCCGGACTGGGGCGATACCCTGTAAACATATTGTGCGTGCCACGCTCGTGCGCGGCCTCACCGTGAGTCATGGCTCGACAGATCGCGATCTTGTTGGCGATCTTTGCCGTTTGTTTCCATGTCTCGTTGATTCGCTCACCATCAATGGTCGTCGGAATGCTTCCCATGGGGCCGCGGTATTCAAGCGGAGCATACGGTTTGGGGTCGAACGTCTCCTGGTGGCACATGCCGCCAGGCAGATAAATGAAGATGACGCTCTTGGCCGTTCCTTCCTTGCTCTCGTAGAACTTCTGGTCAGCCTGCGCCTTTTTCACGCGGAGGAAATCACCCAAGGTGATACCGAGACCGCCGACGAAGCCAACGTGAAGAAAATCACGACGATGCGGGCGAAACGTCATTCGAAACACTCCTTTAAATCCAGATAGTTTGTGGATCCGCAACTCCCAGTCCAACGGAGTATATCCACTGGCTGAGTTGAAGGATGGCCCATTATCTTCCGAGAATAATCGATAACTATGTACGTTCAGGTGGGGTTTAGGAGGGAGATGAAAACACTCCTCCGGTATGCACGGCCGAGTATAAGCCTGCATGGATGCGTTGTCAAAACTTATTTGACCCCATTTGAGACCAAATCGTGACAAAAAAGAAGCGGCGTCATTGATGACGCCGCTTCGAAAGTACCCAGCTTACGTTCTTGCCGCAGACGTGCCTGGGCCGGAACTGTCGTTAACCGACCGTTTCGGTCTTCTTATGGGGTTCCAGCTCGTCGCGAAGCACCAACATGTCCGGTGGTGCTTCGATTCCCAGGCGGACTTTGTCCCCGGCGACTCGAACGACTGTCACGACAATCGAGTCACCCAATTTGATACGCTCCGTTTCCTTACGTGAAAGCACCAACATCCTTACCTCCGTGTCGTTTTCACGATTTTCAGTTATTTATACTGTCAGGATCATCTAGGTATCGAAGACTGACTCTGCGTTTCGAGTTAAAAATGTCGCTACGGCTGTTTGGTAGGAGGCCTACGTGCGGTGAATCTCATTTGCGGGACAAGCAAACACCGTAAAGTCAGGCCAAATTATCGTCCGAGCGTCATAAATGCGATTCGATTCGCAACGTGCTCCTCAGTCTTCGAATGGGGCCGGCCGGTAAGTGCACATTTGTACACGAACAGTGCCCCCTGTCAAGATTACCTGAACATTTTTTCACTACCGCGGTGCGAGTCTCCACTCGCGTGACGATTAGTCCACCGTCGCCGAATCAACCATGTGGACTTTCTGGGGAAGTCGATAGGTTCCCACTCGCTCGCCACCAGAGTCATAAAACAAAACCGAGTTGCGGTCGGTTTCCCAGATCGCAGTGAACTTTACGCTTCGAGGTCCATGCAGGCAGAAGTAGATGCCGCATAGCCCCGTCTTGCGACGGAGTACCTTCTCGGTCATCTCGAACGCACCGATTTCCAATTGATTGTTGTTGCAAATTGTGTGGTTTACAAAATTCCTCAGATCTCGCATGTCGTTAACGCGTCCTGAATTCACGGACATAGATTCCCTGACTCCTTTATTTTAAGCTGGCCATAAGTAGGCAGGCCAGAAAAGATGGGTTAATTAACAACAAGATAAACTATCGGCAGTCTAGGTCGGCATGCTTCATCATTCACATTGCGCAATGCTGCAAAAACAGACAAAAAATACATGCCGTTTCGGAAACGTTCTGAACGGTACAACTTACGTCCATATCGCAGTGACAACTTTCTGCACATGATGGTCGCGCTATCGATGGATCGGATGTTTCTTGCTTCGCAATTTCCCATGCTTAAGTAACGTTTGCTCGCTCATGTCTCGCGTCTTCGCTACCATGGTCTAATCACTCCACCTCAAGCACCAACGGAGATTCATGAAAATGCCTAACGCCGCTAAGTGGTTCGTCCTGACGTTGCTTCTCATCTCTATCGGTAGGGGTCACGTCAATGCTCAGGAGTTTAAGACGGCTGTCGACAAGGAGGGCGTGACCCTAAATCTCGACGGCAAACTCGTCACACGGTATCTGACCAAATCGGGCGCTAAACCTATACTGTGGCCGCTGTTCGGTCCGCAGGGACAAGAGATGACTCGGGGCTACCCGATGCGAGGTGTCGGTGCCAAAGAAAAAGAGGACCAGGGATGTCAACGGTACCAGTTTTTGGCATGAAAATGACGGTCATGGCACGATTCGTCACCGCGACTTCAAGAGCGTCGAAGGCGGCAAGACAGCGAAGATCGTGACGATCAATGATTGGATTCAACCTGACGGAACCAAGGTGTGCGAGGATGAACGCTCGTTCACTTTTGGTGCGAGCAAAGAGTTTCGCTGGATCGACGTTGAAATCACTGTACGGGCTGGCAAGGAGAAGGTGAAGTTCGGTGACACGAAGGAAGGTAGTTTTGGCATTCGTACGGCGGGATCGATGCGTGTGGAACTTGGCGAGGGAGGCAAGATTGTCAATAGTGAAGGTGACACCGATGCAGGAGCTTGGGGTAAAAGGGCGCGTTGGGTTGACTATTCTGGTCCAGTGAGTGGCGCGAGCGGCGGGGTGACGATCATGAATCACCCGACGAGCTTTCGTTATCCGAGCTACTGGCATGTGCGAACCTATGGTCTCTTTGCGGCCAACCCATTCGGGCTTCATCACTTCTTGAATGATAAAACGGTCGACGGCTCACACACATTGCAGCCGGGCGAAGATTTTACCCTGAAGTACCGTGTCTTGTTGCATAATGGCCAACTCAAACCGGCCGATCTGGAAGAGGCTTTTTCGGTCTACACAAAGAAATAGTCTTGAGCGGAGGCGGCCGTTGCCAGGTGTTTGATCGTTCGGTGGTCAGTCGAGGCGAAACCAGGGGCACCCCGCTGCGTGTCGTCGTGGATCGGTCTGGCATCAAAACGAGTTCCCTGGTTATAATCCCGACCCTCCAACACTCTCACACCAAGCGAACCAAACACGGTTAACTATGAACGGACAAGGACGTCCGATCTTGGTGCGCGCCGCCGGATTACCCGGACAATGTCGAGGTGCGCCGACGCTTCGCGGCCTCCAACTGCTCTTCGTAGTGCTCTTCTCCTTTGCTGGCCATTCAGCCATCGATGCCCAGGAACCGAGCGATCTCTTTGACATCCGCTTGCGCATCGACTGGGGGGCGACGGTCCCATTGAAATGGCACGGCCAGATCGAGATGGACGGCAAGGGTCTCATTCGAGACCCGCGTAGTTTGGGCATTGGCCGTTATGTGCCGGGAAACAAGTGGTTTGAGTCGCCGCAGCTACTCCGTTTTCAGAGCGTCGAGGCCACCTCATACGACGGTATGGACTTGAGCGTAATCGAGGCTGCTGCGGACGCAAAGTTGGTCATCCGTGTTACATCTCGCGAGCATCCAGAGCAGTCGAAGGTATTTGAATACACAATCAGGGACTTGGTGGCGGGCCAAATCTCTGAAGACCTATTTGCGACGGACGATGAATCGGATCTTCCGAAAGGCAGTCTTGTTGTCCGGCGGGCACCTGGCGACCCTCTTCGGTTGCGGTTCCCCAACGGGCCGATGATCTTTGGGACGTCGAAGAGTGTGCCTTGGGGAATCGCCCCTAGCCAGACGGGACTCAAGCCCAATGAGACCTATCGGTGTGTTGTCCGGCTTCGACCGGCTCGGTCAACGAAGGTCCTTCATGAATACGAAACGACCGTGAGTACGGGGAACCTCGGGCTGATTCGCGACGTCGAGACGGAACCTCTACGGGTACCCGAGGTGGAAGGAGTGTACACCCATTCGGTGACGCTCTACCGCCGATCCAGCTTGACGGCGCCTTTCCGTCGTCGGGAGGAGCTGACGAGCGAGATACAGTTCGTGGCGCTCTCACCGTCGGCACCGAAGCGGGACGAGGAACGTCCATGGAGGGAGATTGTTCGCTTTGACCCGGCCGAGCCGGACGATGAGAGTTGGCTACAGTTTCCCTCGGTGCCCGGAATCCCGAGTTTTCAGGATGAACGGACGAAGGATAACGGCCGGACATCTCAAATCGTCGTTGACGGTCGCAATTTTACCCGCCTGGCGACTGGCGGATGGATCGCCCATCCAATACGAACAGAAAATCCAGGCAAGCCGCACATCATCGAGATCCTTTACCTGGCAACTGCTCCCCAGACCCTCTCGGTGGCGCTGGTTGAACCGAGTCGTTCGGGGCAGGGGTCCGAAGTGTCGGTAGAGAATGCCCTCGACGTGACCGAACCCGTGGGGCGGAACGGGATGGCGGTGCGTTACCACCGCATGGTGGTGTGGCCGCGAACGAAATCGCTAGTGCTGCTGTTGGCCAATCGCCGTCCCGATCAAACGGCGTCGTTTGGTACGATTCGCGTACTCTCTGGTCCGGCTCATTTGCCAGCCACCGATGCCGTCCGGCTGAATGAGCGACGGTTGGCAGCCTATTATGAAATGCCAGTGTTCCCCGAGGCGACGAACGTCACCGAGGAACTGGAACCAGGTGCGGATGGTTTCACATTCGATGATTGGGTAACCTATTATGAGGGGGCCCGACGTACGATCGAATATCTGCGATTCGCCGGCTATAACACAGCGGTGATCAACGTCTATCGGGAGGGAAGCGCGCTCTACCCGAGTTCTCTTTTGCAACCTACACCTCAGTGGGACACGGGCGTCTTTTTTTCATCTGGGCAGGATCCGCACCACAAGGACGTCTTGGAACTTCTGTTTCGGCTGTTTGATCGCGCCGGCCTGAGGTTGATCCCCTCTTACCAATTTTCGGGAACATTGCCCGAGCTAGAGGATTTAAGACGCCAGGGGAAGGAGGTTCTGTTGGTTGGCGACGGGATCTCTGGCCGCCGCTACAACATTCTAAACTCCTCCGTTCAAGTCGCAGTCCGACATGTGATGAACGAGCTGAGCGGTCGCTATGGATGGCACGAGTCGTTTAACGGCGTGGCAATACAATTGTCTCCCAACTCGCTGCTTTCTCTACCCGGGTTCGCCGCTCCGCTAGACAATCGGACCTTGCAACAGTTTCAAGAACGGATGCAAATTCAATTGCCGATGGACGGTGACCTGAGAACGCGTGGTCGTTTTCTTCATGGTGACCCGCAGCGTCGAGAGACTTGGTTGCAATGGCGCGCCGAAGAAGTGGCGAAGTTCGTTGGAACACTTGCGGACGACCTTCAGCGGGCGCGCAGTGATTCGATATTAATGTTACTTGGCAACGAGCTGATGGCGTCACCGTTGGTTCGATCACATGTGCGTAGTGTTGACTCTCAGATCGATTCGGCCATGCTGCTTCTAGGCCTTGATGCGGATCGGATCAGAGAGATCGAAAATGTCACGTTCTTGACACCACAGATTGTGCGTCCCGAAATTCGCGTGAGCGGATACGGCGCCGACTTCGATTCTGCCGTGTCTCGGTCGTTCGACTCCTACTTTACGGGAAATGACCCGTTGCAGCGCAGCCTCAGATCGCCGCCGGGAGTGATCTTTTACCATCCAACACAAAAAGCACAATTTCCAGACTTCGATCGTGTGAATCCGCTCGGCTTGCCAAGTCGGATTGAACTTATTACGCAAGTCTCGCCCAGCGGTGAGGAGAATCGTAGGCGATTTGCTCAGTCGCTAGCTCGAGCTGATATGCAAGTGATCGTCGATGGCGGCAGGTCGCCACTCATGGGGCAAGAGGAATCGTTACGCCCATTGATCCAAGCATACCGAGATCTACCGGACAAACCGTTTCGTCTTGTAAAACCAAATTCTCTCTCGGGTACGCAGCCCGTTGTGATACGGAAGTTGGTGATGGGCGACAAGTTCTACTTCTATATCGTCAACGACTCTCCCTGGCCTCTACGTCTCCATGTCGAGATGACCAATGTTCAGATGGACAATTTCAGAGTACTCGGCAACCGCAATGTGCCTCTACCACGTCGAGTAAGCGGAACGACGAACTGGAAAATCGAACTTGAACCCTATGATCTGCTGGCTGTCGAGCACATTGGCAATGATCTGAAAATCGATCAATGGCACGTTACTTTGCCGCCGTATGTCGTCGGAGAATTGACGCAGCAGCTTCGCGAACTGAACCTCCGCGCCGATCCGGCTCGTCGAGAACGTGCCTGGCTGTTGAATCCTGGATTCGAACAGAAACGGGCCGCTGGTTCGGTCCCCGGTTGGAACGTGCGCGAAGGAGTAGGACTGACCGCGTCACTCGTCGCCACTGGCCACACGGGCCAATTCAGTATGCGGCTCTCGCGGCGACCGATGGCCGATGATCTGTGGATCGACAGCAACGCCTTTGCTTCTCCAGTCACTGGAAACCTCTTCGTCTCGGTCTGGCTCCGTGTTGCAGATCAAGCAAATCAGCCACCGTTGAGGGTCGTCATCTTCGGAGACAATGACTTCTATCGAATGTTGCCCATTGGAGCAGGCGAGGGTGTCCAGCCATTGGAGACCAAGTGGAAGCAGTTTCTGTTTCAATTCCACGATATTCCTGTAGACCGAGTGAAGGAATTACACATTGGCTTTGATATGATGGGGGCAGGTAAGGTCTTCATTGACGATATTCAGGTTTACGATCTGTACCTCAACTCCGCGCAACGCAACAAGCTGAAACTCCGTTCCAATCAACTGGGTGATCGTCTTGCCTCGCCGCGTCTTGACGTTAGCGATTGCCATCGCTTCCTAAACGAGTACTGGCCGAAGTACTTGCAGCGGCATATGTCGGTCGCTGGGCCGAAGGACCGAGTCGCGACAAAACCGACAGAGGACGTGGTTCCAAAACGGTCGACGAGTGGACCGATGAACGCGCTGCAAAAAGTTCGCGACGTGCTGCCGAGTTTCAATTTCGGTGGTAGCCAACGCGAGTGATCGCGTGCGTGTTCGGTGGTCGGAGCGGGAGCACTCCAGAGTTTGGCGTGCGGTGAATTGTCACCTCACTCGTTGCTCCACCGACAAATTCAGTCTGCATAACCTGAGAGGCCCGTTTTTCCGACACGACCGGAAATTCACAAGCCTCAGATCACGCACAATTAGTGAATGGAGGTTGCTGTCGTGTCGATTGTTCGCCCTGGGACATGCTGTACCAGATATCGGATCTAATTCCACTATAGGGTGGTTGGAGGAATTCTTGCGTCGATCCAAAACGACTGCCGATCGTTAGCTATTACGCACCCACTCGTGGGAGACATAGACGGATCGCATGCGAATCATGGCAGGATGCCAGGTGACAGGAACTATCGAGGTACATCTCGGCATGGCAAATCAACGAACGTTTCGAGTGGTAACGCGGGGCGCTAACGGCGATCTTCGAAGCAAGGACTACCCTTCTGAAGAATCTCTGGTGCAGATGCACGAGCAGATCGGCGTCGACGATTGCAGCACCGACCTCTCTCTGCGCGGATTACCAATCTTCCGTGGCTTGATCGGACCAATGCCCGATAGCAAGGGTGCCATTCGATACGAAACGCCTGAGGTGTTTGAAACCCTCACGAAGGAATGGACCAACGCGCAGCCTGTTCGTCGCACCCGACGGTCGGCCACACCGNNNNGGTACGCAGCAAGCGGGTTCGGCAATAGCTCAGCTTCTCAATCGCTCGACGTCATTTCGGCCGGTCAACGGGTTGAGTCAACTCGAGGACTAGCCGTACAATAAATCGCAGAGACGGCTCACGTATCCGGGTCGTCGCTCACGATTGAGACGAACCCGATTGAGACGAACCCGATTGAGACGAACCCGATTGAGATGGATGTACTGCTACATCTAATTCGCTGCCCGATAACGCACGAGAGTTTGGCGGAACTTGCCGAGGACGAGTTGAGGCACGTGAACAAACGAATCGATGCGGGGGAAGTGCTAAATCGCGCGAATGACCGGCCGGCCGCCAATTGGCTCTGCGGTCTCGTCAATGCTTCACGATCATGGATCTACCCCGTTCTTCCGCACGGCGTGACGTTAATCGCGGATGAGGCCGTTTCGGCTGATGTGCTCCGCGTTTGATCCACAGTTCACCCGTCGGACGTTCAACGATCTTTCAGGCGGAGGTGTCACCTGCCATGACGACGATCTTTAAGAAGATAATTGAACGAGAAATCCCGGCTGACATAGTCTACGAAGACGATTTGTGCATTGCGTTTCGGGACGTTCAACCGCAGGCTCCGGTTCACGTTCTCCTGATCCCCAAGAAGGAAATTTGCTCGATCGCTGACCTCTCGGAAGAGGACCAGTCACTCGCCGGACATCTGCTGTTGGTGGTTGGCAAGTTGGCAAAAGAGCTTGGGCTGGACGGTGGATTTCGTCTTGTCGCCAATACAGGATCGGACGGTGGGCAAACGGTGGATCACCTGCACTTTCATCTGCTGGGCGGCCGGCCGCATCAATGGCCGCCAGGTTGACGAAGTCGCGGCGTCGCATACGTGCTTCGTCTGTCTGCTTCGTTCATCGATTCAAAAAGCGGGATGCTTCGGTATTAACGCTTGTTAGGGTTGATACCGATTGTGCGAGCCGTCCAAGTTGTTTTGGCGTCGACCTAACGCTCATCCTACCTGTGCCGTCTGTAGGATGTTCGCGCTGTTGGCCGGGTCCGGACAACGTGAATTCGCTTAACCGTTGTGGCTGGTGGCGACGATGTGTTTCCATAACAGCTTGCCCGCCAAATAGCCGCGGGATATAGCCGCGGGATATGGGCGAACGGACGGAAGTTCGCTTCGCAACCTGCGAGTCACGGACTGGACCAGCTTGACGGTACGGATACGGTCAGATGAATCAAGACAACTTATTCGGTGTGTCCCTCAATCCAACGATCATATTGGTAGTGGGGCTGATTATCGTAACGGTGATTGGGAATCGCTGGCGCCGCGCGGATCCCAAACTACCCGACGCCGAACGAATAGTCTCTGAAAGAATCGACGACGACGCAGACGTCGTGCGAGGCTTTGTTCCCGATTCCGTGCCAGAGTTGGGACCTGTCGAACCGCAGCGGCTACGCAACGAACTATTGTTGAGTAATCCGCAACCCATCGGTCCCGCGTCGGTGTCGAGCGAGGAGCAGGACGAGTGGATCACGCCACCCCGTCCTGAACCCGCCCGCTTAGAGTTGCCTGACTTCGCCGACCTGCACCCGACGGCACCGGTCGTGCGGTCTCCATCAGGCGGGAGCAGAGTGGGTTCGTTAGTATCATCCTCTCGATATACTGACGGTCGCGAAGAAGCGTCCGATTCGTTTGCCCCAGTTCTGTCAGTTCCGACGGATCTCGACCGCACACGACGAACGCATGACGAGGCTCGTGTCGAGTCGGGTGAAGCGGTCTGGGGACCAGGTGAAGCGGTCTGGGGACCAGTTGAGACGATTGCGCCAGGCCGAGCCGAGCGATTGATGCGTCTACCGAAACTTCCGCAGCCCGCGCCCGGTAATGACGAGAGTCGGCCTCAAGGGGAATCGAGTCCCGTCGACCTTTCGCCGGCGGAATTCGATCCTTCCGCATTACCACCTCTGGCGCCGCCTCAGGCACAAATGAACCAGGATATGAACCAGGATATGAACCCCTGGAGTCCCGTTGCGGCGGAATGCGTCGAGCCTGCGGCGGCTCTCCGCGACCAGTTAGAGTTGACGTCGCCTCAGCGCCGATCGACGGACTTGTCCATCGACAACGATCGCCCGCTCAACAGGCACGCGGTACGTATGTCGGAGGTGACTGCCACCAAATATATGCAAGCCGCCGTGCGATTCGCAGGACGACGAGCTTTCGCGGCGGCTCACGCCGAACTAGAAACAGCCTTGAAAACTCTTGCCGCCGGAGCCGACGCTTCGAGCGTTCGACCAACACACGTCCACTCCGTTACGTCGGCGTTGTTAGCGTTGCGTGAAGCCGAGGACTTTTTTCCCGGAGGAGCCGCGATTCAACACGGTCAGTCCGTTCGGGAGATAGCCAAGCGACACCGAACGATCGTCGTCCGCGACCTCGATCGCGACCTGTCGGCGACGGAAGCAGTGGAAACGTACTACGGGTTTGCTCAGCAATCGTTATTAGCGGCCGTCGGCCACTCGCATACATCCAGCGACGTGTTGTATCAACTGGGAAAACTCTATACCGCGACAACCAGTACTCCAGTCATCGCGACGCAGGCGCACACAGTTCGGGCGACACTATTTCATCAAACGGCTCTTGTGATCGATGAGTCAAATTATCGTGCGGCGAACGAGTTGGGCGTGTTACTTGCCAAGTCCGGTCAGTGGCAGAATGCACGTACGTATCTGCTGCACAGCCTGACAGTGCAGCAACTACCGGAAGCTTGGTTCAATTTGTCAAAAGTCCACGATAGGCTCGGCGAAGCGGATTTGGCAGCGAGGGCCCGGTATGAATATAAATTGTCGAGTGGCAGTAGCGTCACTCCGCTCAAACGCCCCGCTGTTCAATGGGTCTCACCGCAACAGTTTGGTTCGATGCCCGCACCGACACCGGCAAGCCTCATGCCAGCAGTCGCACGTAGCCAGTCGGATATGACCGTAGATTCGCGCGACCAACAAAAGGCGGGGCAGACGAATTCGAGGTCGTCGACCGCACAGCCGGCAACAACTCGGTCATCGAATCGATGGATGCCATGGCCGCGAAATCTCTGAGACGACGAACCCACTCGAGAAGAGACGTTAGAGCACCCCATGTTAATGCACAAGGAATTCTCATCATGAGAAAGACGGTTACAACGACCAGCGTGCTGTTGACTATATTGTTCATGGCAACCGTCCATTCGTCGATTAACGGCCAAACAGACAGGCGTGGGGCGTCGGCAAAGATGCAGGCGATGAGATTTGCCGGATGGTCGCCGAAAAGCGAGCCGATTGGGCAAGCGTGCCCACCTGCGTCCAATGCCGGACAGCGCACCTACTTGAACGGTGTTGATGGCACCTATCTGCCGCGGGAGCCGAGATGGAAAGACGCTCATCCGATCCTATTTCAACCCTTGCTGCACGGCGAGTACATTGGCCCGATCCGGCAACCTCATGTAGATCAGTATCGTCTGCGCGTGGGAGACAGTCTGCAATTGGTCTATCGCTACACTCGTGAGATCATTCCATCCGCGTACCGAATCAATGTGGGTGATCTGCTTGAAATTCAGAGTGTTGAACAAGTAGAAAAAGACAAAGAAGAGTCAATGGTCGTACAAGCTCTCGTTTTGCAGGACGGGACAATCTACATGCCGTTGATCGAATCAGTTGCCGCCGCAGGTCTTACGATTTCCGAACTCAACAGTGAATTGGTGAAGGCGTATCAAGGGCGTTTTTTGGTTCAACCGGCCTTCATGATTCGACCTGTCCAAGCCGACAGTCGCTTGTCGGAGCTGCGGGCCGCGGTAGATCGCCGAGCAGGCGTTGGTGGCCAGGGGCTTACTGTTTCCGTGGCACCGGACGGAACAGTGCAAGTTGTTGGACTCGGCGATGTGTTTGCTCAAGGTCTAACAAAGAACGAATTGAAACGAGAAATCAACGCTCGTTACGTGCAGGATCAGTTTTTGGGGTTAGATGTCGAGCCGATCCTCGTTACCCCAGCACCACGCAACGCGTACGTGCTCGGACAGGTTGCCACACCTGGAGCGATCACGCTGAACAAGCCGATTACCGTGTTACAGGCGATCGCTTTAGCTGGCGGTGACTTGCAAGGTGGAAATCTCCGGCAGATTGTCGTCATGCGACGCACCGAGAATTGGCAGCTCATCGCCACAAAACTCGATCTGCGCGGCGCCGTCCTCGGTAAACGGCTCAACCCAGCCGACGACATTTGGGTACGTGACTCCGATATCATTCTTGTACCCAAACACCCTATTCAGGTTGCGGACGAGATCATCAACATGGTCTTTACTCAGGGTATCTATGGTGTCTTGCCGAACCAGGGTGTTTCGTTCGCATTCAGTAAGGCCAGCACTCTGTAGATGGTCGTGCCACGACTGGCCAATCCGTTGATTGTTAGCCGCCCGCTGCGTATCATCGGGAGATGGCATCCAGTCTTCCAAACCCGAGTGACGGTTCCACAGACAGTGCGTTGAATGAACTGAGTAAGCACTTACACCCGGCGGTCGTTGAATCCCCACCAATTCAGTCACCGCCAGTGCAGACCAGCGATAGTCAGGACACGGTCCAACGATTGACATTCCTTGGTTTGGCTCAAATTCGCCCGCTGTGTTGGCTGGTCGCAATTTCGGCCGTGTCGATGAGTGGCCCAGCGATTTGGCTCGTCGTATTGAACCTGTACCACAATGCGTCGGGATCAGTTCTTCCGGTTTGGGCGTGCTGCCTTTTCTTCGTCACCTTGATCTTGTTGGGATACGCGTCGTTGATGCGAATCGTCCCCAATCGAATCACACTCTATGCCACGGGTTGGGCGATGCTCTCTTGCGTTGTCATCTCCGCCCTGCTGTTGGGGGCACTGCTCGTGGCCGGCCCGACGAACGCGATGGTTGGCGGACTGCAGCTCGACACAGACGTTGTATTTCCGCTGCGAATCTCGTTAGGGGCGAGTGTTGCCTGGGCATTTGTAATGCTGAACATCTCGACCCTAGTCACCTACATCGTCGGCCGAGTGGCGGTACGGTCCGTCTAGCGGTGTGGCAGAGCTTGATCTTAGGGTAGAACCGCAAGTGGTAATTCGCGGCAGCGGCGGGATCTTACGGCCTTACCGAGTCGGCGTAAACCTTCGTTCCCTCTTCTTTGGTGATCCAGGCGGTCGTGTCACTCATGACGCGGAAAGCAGCTCGGACGTCCCCGGCCGTAATTCCAGCTGCCCTTACCTGGAAGCGACGAGTCTCTCCAGGAGCTAGCCGAGCGATCGGTTGGAAGGAAACACGCTGATCGTCGACCTGAACCTGAGTGTCCGGTTCGGCTGCAACTGGACGAAGTGCGGGCGGGAAAATAACCTCCACTATCACATTCGTATCTTCTCGCGTGCCCTGATTCGACAATTCAACGCTGTACACCGTGTCCGCACCGACCTCGATGGGATCCGCGCTGTCAGAGATGGTGAAGAACAGCTCTGGCACGCTTTGAATGCTCACGTCAAATTTCGCTGAGCTTCGCGTGTTCAAATCACCATGAGCTTCGATGTCAATGGAATGCTCGCCTTCTTTCACCGCCAGAAGTACTAAAGATACGCTACCCACTTGGTTGCTTGGTAGTTCGTCGAGCGTATTCGCCATGCTTATCCGCCGAAATGAACTTCATAGCGTCGGGTAGGTTGGCGACGAGCTCCACGCGATGCGCTGCGGCAGTTCCCGGATTACCAATCGATAACACATACTTTGCTTCTCGCTCCAAGTATTTTACTCGTGGTCCCTTGGCGTTCACCTGAAGCTGAGGTGAGATGACTTGGATCTGGATGTTCTTTGCGATGTCGAGTCCTACGTCGTCACGTAATCGCACTTGACCGATGGCACTACCCGGTTCGACGGCGTCCAAAGTCAATCGAATGACTTTTCGTTCTCCGGCTTCGATCGTGCCCAGTTTGTTTTTCAATGCTGGTCCAAGCGGATGAGTCAGCAACATAGGCAGGTCGCCTTCGAGAAGAACGTTGAGGGCTGGCCCCGTGCCTATGTTGTTGATCGTGATGGTGACGTCCGTTCGGTCCCGGATCAAAACGCTCGGTGCCGATTCAATTTCCATCGTCAGCTCCGGACGAGTACTCCGAGCCGTCGCGGCGGCGATCGCCGTAAACGTCACTTGGGCAGCGCTGATGATCTGCCCTTCGGCGATGGGTAGTAACTGAATGACGATCTCTTGCTCCTCACCCGGTTCCATGGCACCCAACTGCCATACAAGTTGCCCACCGACAATCTGTGGCTCTGGGCTAGCGTTTAGAAACTGAGTTCCTTTAGGTACGCGATCGGTGACGACGACGCTTTCGGCTCTTGTTGTGCCATCATTACGAACCAGCAGCTCGAATTTGGCGGGGCGGTTGACTTGTACACTGGCCGGAGCTCGTTTTTGTACCGAGATCGCTGGAGACTGGATTCCGATCCAACGTTGGACTCCGCTAGAGTTCTCAAGATCCGTGGCGGAATCAAGTAACGCAGTGTCCGTCACCATCGGGACCGGACGTGCGAGTTGTCGTGTTGTGTCCAGCGTCAACGGACCGCCAGTCGTTTCCCCGCCATCCACCGTGTAGGAATTGCCGGTTCGCTCTCTGGGCAATCCGTTGTCCATCGCGCCAACTCCGTAAGTGTTCGTTGAGCCGTTGTCGACTTCATCGGTCCCACCCGACTGTGGGTAGCCGGATGTTCCCTGGCCAACGACGCCGGGATTGCCATAGGTGCCCACGCGATCGTTTAGTTCGGTTGCTACCACACCACTTTCTGGTGTCTCTGGTACCAATCGTGGCGGTAGTGAAGTACCGTCTCCATAGTTGATCTCACTTGAGCCGGGTGGCGGTGGCGTTGGTGTCTCTGCATTCTCGGTCGCTGACGTGCGGGCAACCCGGCCGTTCAAACCGGAGTCTTCATCGCTGACTCCGTAAATGTAGCCGCCAACGGGCGATGGACGTGCGGAGGTGCCGCCGTCATATGGTTCAGTCGCAGTAGGCCGAATGGTCGAAGGCCGCGACACGTCCGAAGGACCGTCATCTAGTGAATAGCGTGCCGGACCATTGGCTCCATCAGTCCCGCCGTAGTCGATCGGGTCGGTGTCGCCGTAGGTGGTCGGGTCGGTGTCGCCGTAGGTGGTCGGGTCGGTACCGCCGTAGCGATCGCCTTCTTCTTGTCCGCGGAAGGTTGGCGGCAAGAGAGAATCTCCGCGTTCGCTTATTGGGTTCGGGCCCTTGCTGCGATTGTCTTTCGAGGTTGGGTTCGTCTGCTTTGGGTTGTTCTTGTCATTTTTGGCCACATTCTCCTTGGCGGGAGACGTCTGTTGGGCTTTGTAAATCCCATAGAGACCACCGGTTACCAGCACCGCGATAATAGTAAATCGAATCGCGAGTTTTTTGGTCATCATGCGGTCCTTCGCATAGTAAAAATGGGCGTCAGAAGACTGGACATCCCGCCGCGTTTCCCGACGGCATTCATTCGGCTGTCAACTAGGTCGCAAGGGAATACCAGATTTCCCAAAAAACCAAAAGATCAGTTCAAGTCTGCCGATTCGATGGCCGGGCAAAGGTTGCCTGCAACGGCCGAGAAATTAATTCGGGGACTCGTCAACCGTTGTAGGTCGCTCGGTACACGAGTCCTGTATTTGAACAGCTTTGCGACCTTTATATGCCCCGGGCGAGACGTGGAACTTGGGCACACCTTCTACCGAAAACTCGAGTTGAGAGCGTACATCCTTGTCCGTTGTGATGACGTCACCCACGCGCAGGCCAATCAAATCACCCGTTTTTATCGTTGTGTTGGCTAACATGACAACGACTTCCACTGCGGCGTTTTGTATGCCTTCCGTCATGGCCGCCTGAGTCTCGGCGGTGGAATCCATCTTTCCGTACCCAATCCAACCGTTGGCTGACAACTTGTTGCTGATGCGTTCGATTGAATTGTAGGGAATGCACAAATTGATCATGCCACGAACGCCGCCAACGGCGATTTCGAACAAGATCAACACGACGACTTCAGATGGCGGGACAACTTGAACCAACTGCGGGTTACTCTCCACCCGTTCCACGGATAACTCCAGCGTCAAGACGTTTTCCCATGCACGAGTTAACTCATCGAGAAATCGTTCCGTGACGCGGGATACCAGTCGCAGTTCGATCTCGGTCAACGGTCGCCGCGCATGCACCGTGTCATCCTGACCGCCACCCAGAAGTCGGTCGATAATCGGGTAGAGCACCATCGGATTGATGTCTAAGATCAAATACCCTTCGAGTGGCTTGGCGCGCAGCAAGTTGAAGCAGGTTGGGTTTTCGAGGCCAAATACGAACTCGCTGTAAGTTAGCTGGTCAACGCTGGTCAACTTTACTTCAACCATCGTCCGCAAAAGCGCAGACAACGAGGCCCCAAAGTTGCGAGCGAACCCTTCGTGAAGCGATTGCAACGCCCGCATCTGTTCTTGGCCAACACGTTCCGGTCGCTTAAAGTCGTACGGGCTGACCTTTTCACGTGGCGTGGTAGAAACCGGCTCCTTTCGCGGTCCGCTATAGGCGTTTCCGGACCGCTTCGTACCGGTTTCCATCGCCTGCAGATGGCTCTCTACTTCGTCTTGGCTTAAAATTTCATCGGTCATTGGTCACTCCTTCGACCGTTCCACAACCTTCGAGTCAACGCACACGAAGCCTATCGAATTTGCCCGCTTCCCTGCACGACGTATTTGTACGTCGTAAGCTCTTTCAGTCCACACGGGCCACGAGCGTGAAATTTGTCGGTACTAATACCAATTTCGGCTCCTAGTCCAAATGCGTTTCCATCATTGAATCGCGTACTTGTGTTGACCATTACCGCCGCACTGTCGACTTGCTGAATAAACTGGTTGGCCGCGTCCATTGCTGCCGTCACGATGGCGTCTGTGTGATGAGAACCGTAATGGTTGATATGTTGAATCGCGTCATCCAATGACTCGACAATGCAAACTGAGATAACGGGTCCCAGAAACTCAGCGGAAAAGTCTTCGTCCTTGGCAGCAACGACGGTCTCCACCAATTCGCACGTTCGGCTGTCGCCGCGAATTTCGATTCCGCGTTCGCTGAGAACACTGGCGATTCTGGGGATGAACTCGTTGGCTATTTCGCCGTGAACCAATAGAGACTCACAAGCGTTGCAAACACCCATTCGTTGGCACTTCGAATTGACGACGATCGACTCGGCCATATCGACATCCGCATCGCGATCGATGTAGACATGGCAATTTCCGGCGAAGTGCTTCATTACGGGCATCGTCGCCTCACTAGCGACACGTCGAATCAACCCCTCTCCGCCACGCGGGATGGCGATATCGATCAAATCCTGCATTGTCAAGAACTCGCCCACTGCCGCCCGATCACTCGTTGCGACCAATTGAACGGCATGTTCAGGTAGACCAATTTCCTCTGCGACTTGTGCCATGATTTCCACAATCGCTCGGCTGGAATGAGCAGCCTCTTTGCCGCCGCGAAGAATCACGGCGTTTCCGCTCTTGACGCAGATTGCGGCGGCATCGGCGGTGACGTTTGGCCGTGATTCATAAATGAAGAACACGACCCCCAGCGGTACACGCATCTTCGTCACCTGCATCCCATTGGGGCGCCGCGACGATTCGATCGATTCTCCGATCGGGTCAGCTAACATCGCGATCTCCCGCAGTCCGTTTGACATTCCGGCGATTCGCGTTTCATCCAATTGCAATCGGTCAATTTGTGCGTTTGTCAGACCAAACGACGGAGCCGCGTCGATGTCGAGTGCATTGGCTGCCTGGATTTCGAGGGTGGACTGTTCCAATCTGGTAGCCGTTTCGTTTAGCCAGCGGTTCTTGACATCACCGCCCATCACGGCCATCCGCTCGCTGGCAGTTCGAGCCTGGCGGGCAACTTGCTGGCAATAGGTCGTGAGGTCGGCGGCTTCGACGCTTGTCATCGTACTTTTACTACTCACTATTCACTTTACAAATGAGTCTGGCGATCCTGCAGTCTCACAAATGGGCTACTGACCACGTGGATTGGTATCGTGGGAAAAAACGACGGAATCTGAATTTTAAGTCAAGAATGCCAAGGGGCGGAGTATCCACAAAAGAACGCGTGACGTCAACGTTTATTGTATGGATAGATTTCGGTAGCCGTAAAGAGCTCTGGACTCTACTTCGGACCGTGGAAGGTGCGGTGTGAAAGCGGCACGGGGATCGGCGCGTTGGGCTTGACCGGAGCGGATGGCCTGTGTATCGTCTCGCCACCTGTTTTTCGGCGAACCGGGCATATCACGCCAGACGTACAGCTATAGCGTCACCGGGGTTGTCCTGGGGATACGAGAAACAATGCGTGTTTGACTAGTGAAAGAACAGGGATGTTCCACAAGATGCCATATCGCCCCATCTGCATTTTACTAGGTTTCTTAGCGTTGGCTGCTTCGAGCGGCTGTAAGCTGTTCACAAGCGTTGAACCGAGTAGTTATGAACGGGAAGTCTCCGAGCTCGAGGAGGGCTTTTCTGTTACGGACGTCGACCCACGCAGCATTGGCTCGAAGCTGATGGCCGTCGCCCGGGGTTCGCAAGACACCGAAGATGCCAAACGAGCTTATGCTGAGGCAGAGACCAAGTTTCGATCGGCTACGTCGTTTGAAGCGGGGAAACGCCGTCGGACATTTCGTCGAGCTGCGAGCGGATTCTTGAAGGCGGCTGAGAAGTGGCCCGAGTCGGAATTAGAGCAAGATGCATTGTTCATGGCGTCGGAGTCCTACTTTTTTGCGGACGATTATCCCGAGGCGAACGAACTCCTGGAACGCGTCGCCGATGAATATCCGAATAATCGACATACAGACATAATCAATGCGCGTCGATTTCGCATCGCGCAGTACTGGTTAGAGCTGGTACGCATCAAAGGTGAAAGCTCCTTTTCGGTCAACGTGACCGATCATCAACGGCCCTGGCGAGACACAACAGGCCACGCGTTACGAACCTTCGACAAGATTCGCATCGATGATCCCCGTGGCAAGCTGGCAGATGATGCCACAATGGCAGCTGCCAATGCTTACCTTGCTTCCGAGAATTACTACTTGGCCGATGAATACTATGAGGATCTGAGAAGCGCGTTTCCAAATAGCGAACATCAGTTCATGGCCCACTACCTTGGCGTCGAGGCAAAGTTGCTCAGCTATCGAGGCGCTGAATACTCGGGTGTCGCGTTGGATGAAGCCGAGGAACTGGTCAAACAGATTTGGCGACAGTTTCCGGTCGATGCGGATAAATACCGAGAACAGTTAGACAAGGCTTGGGTCGAGGTTCGACACAAACAAGCTGACCGCGACTGGTTGACAGCCAAGTTCTACGAGCGTCGGAAGGAATTCGGTGCAGCGAAATATCAATATGCACTTATCATGAAGAACTACGACGACACACAATTCTCCCGGGAAGCGAACTTGGCGCTGGCGGCCATTGCTGATCGGCCCAATGTTCGCGACGTCCCGTTCGCGTGGATCGAAAACTACGTTCCAACGCAGAAAAAAGCCAAGCCGCTTGTTGCTAGAAACCCGACCGCGACCGATACGATCCGACGCTAGATGGTACCCATACGACGAATCTTACCCGCGATGCTCATCGCCTCCACACTCCTTGGATGCGCTCGTTACCAGTTCGGTCACTGTACGTTGTATCGAGGAGACATTCGCACGGTCTATGTGCCGATCGCACGCTCCGAGAGTTTCCGACGTCACCTTGGTGAGCTATTGACCGAGGCAGTCGTTCGCGAAATCGAATCCAGTTCGTCACTCAAGGTTGTTCACACACCTCAGGCCGATAGTGTTCTCGATCTGTATCTTGTCTCGGATCGCAAGTATGTGCTGGCCGAAGATCGATTCGATGTGCCGCGGAACATCGACTACGAACTGACCGCAGTCATGAAATGGAATGATCGCGCTGGCAACGCCTTGATCGACACCGCTTACGTCCCGGTTGACCTCAGCCTCTCCCAGTCAGCTCATTTGATTCCCGAAGGGGGGCAATCGCTGGCGGTGTCACAGTTGGATGCGATGAAGCGACTCGCACGCCAGATCGTCAACCAGATGGAAGCCAGCTGGTAGTTGACGCTGCCGACTCAGTTAGCCGACGGGGCCAGCGCCAAATGCTTGAGCGCATCGAGACTAACGAGGACGTCCTCTTGAGAGACCTCGTCCCATTCACGGCTTTTGTGTCTCAATATGGCGAGCTTCATCGATTCGAAAGCGTCCACCAGATCATCGGGCAGTTTGGGTAGGTCTTCGAACGGTCGAACAGTCGGCATCGCATCCGCTTGTTCTGAAACGAGTGCATCGATTCCGCCGGTTGTGTCTCCGCCATCACCGAAATCGGGATCCTCGTGCGCAGGTCCGTCCGGGATATCCCGTTCGGCCTGAGGTGCTAGATGATTTGATGTCTCAAAATCCTCGTCCAATTCGTTGTGGACGATGTCTTCCTCGTCGGGTTTTTCAGTCGCGATTTGGCCGAGTGTCTCCCATCGCTGGTTCCGCATCTTGGCGACGGACCAACGATTACGCAGTGCACCTTCCAGCCACATCTCTGCATCATCCCATTCGATTGCAGCGTGGAAGTGACTCCAAAACAACCCATCAAATCGTTCGTGCGTATTGCTGAATCGCTGGTAGACTCGCCGCAACCGTCCGACATGCTGCCCAGTGACACCCCCAACGGTCTGCCCCCAAGCTTCATCGGAATAACGCTCTGCGGGGACGTCCGCGTCGCTCAGCGCCTGCCGCCATTGAAGAATGATCCGTCCTTTTTCCCAATTTGTACTGCTGACCAAGCGATTCCAGCGACCAACGAAAGGTATTGCTGTCGCCTCTAATTGCGATTCAATCTCCTGTGGATCGATGGATATCGGTTGGGAATCACTATTTTCACTGCGGACCTGTGGCGAGTCGGCCATCGATTTTTTCCAGTTGCAGAAGTCGTGAGGAGTGGAGACAGAAGTTCTCCATCGGAACAGGCTGGGTTGTACCTCGCGAGATCCTAATAGAAAAGCGGTTGCTCGTCCTGCGCGTAAATTGTGACCTCCGGGAAGTTTGCCGCTTGACGCCGCGGTGAACGCTTGGGGAAAACCTGTCGATTCGTTGGGACTGGCGGCCACTGTGTGGCCCGTAGTCGGCTGACAGGTCGGGCGAAGTACGTTACATTCTGTCGAGAGTGGATTGGAATGAACTCTGATCCTCCGCATCCAAGCAAGGGACTCAGCATGTCGGACACGAAGATCAACATTCGCGACAACGGACCATTTTTAGTGGAAGGTCCCATCAAACTGGTCGACGCCGACGGAAACGAATACACGATCGACAAGCCTGTTTTCGCGCTCTGCCGCTGCGGTGTTTCGAAGAATCGTCCGTTCTGCGATGGAAGACACAACGGGTGTGGTTTCGAGTCGGCGGAACGATCCGGCGGATAGGGTCGGCTGGTAGTTTTTGGGTTGTTTTGATTTTTCACAATGGCCCGCATCGTCGGCAGGTGCCATTCGCCAGCTATGAGCATGGCACGGCTTATGCAGGATCGAAGTCGAAAACGATCCAAATTCGTACGTGCTTTGCGATGAATCCACGCACTCTTTTGCTTCTGCGCGACGATCTGTGTACTGGCGCCGAAAAGGAGTGCGCCCGTATGGTATGGACACCATCGTTTGAACACGGAGTCACACGTACTCCGCAGGGTGGTTCATCCGACACGCGACACAGGATGCGCGGATGGATCGAAATTCACAAAAGGAGTCAAGCGATGAAGACCCGCGTCATCAGCGGGGTGCTAACGACATTGTTGATAGTGCCGATGGTGGTTGCTCAAGTTCCCCAAGGACCAAGGCTCAACCCGCCCAACACTGAATCATATTCGCCGGCCATTCAAAATCCCTATGCACCGGCAGCCAGCACCATCCCTGCTAGGTTGGTACCCAAGATAATTCCCCCGCCCCCGCCTCGACTTCCGGCGACGGTTTTTAAACCGGGGTTTCAGCAGTTCCTACCGGACATGTCTCGATCGATACGGCCTCTTGTTAGAACCGACGAAGGAACTCGGGATGAGAGAGCGGTAGATCCCATTGGTGGCGATCCTCTTTCCACAAATATAGTCATTGGTGGCGGCTTGCTTGACCCTGCCGACTTGGGACCACCGAATTGCGACACTGGCCAACTCAATTATGGGACAGGCTTGGATTCATGTAGTTCAAGCAGTTGTGGCGGATGCTGGTTCGCGACCACGTCTGGTCTGTTAATGCGGCGAAGTGACGATGACAAATTGTGGGTGTCGTTTGATCAAGGCGACGGCAGCTATCATCTACTGACCACTCGTCATGCTGAACTCGATCTTGGGGGCGGATTTGAAACGCGGATCGGCTACGCTTTTTGCGACGGCATCTATGCGGTTGAAGGTGTGTATTGGGGAATCTTCCCCGGCATGCAGGAAGCGAATGGATACGGCGCCAATACGGTTGGCGGAATTGCAACCACGATTTTGGGACTCAGTAATTTGACCTACGACGCGGGTCTTGGGCAGCAAGCATTGACAGTCTTCTTCAACGGCGCTGAGCGACATCGCATCCAACGGACAAGCGAATTTCACAATGTTGAGATGAACGTTCTGGCAAATACGTGCGTGAATCCGTGCTGCGATACCAACCTGCGGATTGGATGGTTGGCCGGTTTTCGATACATGCGATATGACGATGGTTTCACTTATTCGACCGAACCAAACGAAATACCCTTCGATGGCGATCCGGAAGAATTGCATTACGACATTGGATGTGAAAACAATCTGATCGGATTCCAAGTTGGTGGTCGTGTCGATTACTGCATGACTTGCGCTCTGAGTGGATTCATCGGTGCAAAATTTGGCGTGTATGGTAATCACATTTCGCATCGATCGGTCATCGTCGGTTCGAACGGGTTCGCCATAATCAACGATGTAGCCAGCCCGTTTAACGGCCGAGACTTCAACGTCAACTCGAACGTCAATAACGTCTCATTCCTGGGCGAAATCGACCTGGGACTTGATTATCAAATCTCGAGGTGTTGGTCGGCGACCATGGGTTACCGTGCGGTAGCAGCTACTGGCGTCGCTCACGCGACGCGGCAGGTGATACGAGACGATACGGGGACCGACCTAAATTGGGTCGGCGACGTCAACAAGAATGGTAGCTTGATTCTCCACGGTGCATTCGCCGGGTTAGAATTCTGCTACTAGAACATTGACCTCGATCGGCCGTAGGAAATTCGACCCGCGGGTTCGCGAATTCATCGCGACCTCGCGGGTTTTTTCACGTCATTAGTCACGCCACAACCAGCGGAGCGATTCGGCAAGGAGAGCTCCGCCGTGCTTTCGATTGTGGCCACCGGTTCCTATGACAAAGCGGTAATCGTATTCAGCGAACTTTAGTGCCTGGGCCATCTGTTCGTTGGACAACGGCCAACTTCCGTGCAGGTTATCTAGATCGTTCTTGCCTTCCTGCAAGAAAACGCGGATCGGTCGTTTTTCCGATTTGCGGATCAGTGCTGGATAGACATGACCGCCACGAATGTTGGTGAAGCTCCCGACGTGGCAGAGGACTTTCCTAAAGTAGTCGGGTCGTTCCCAGGCAACGGTGAAGGCGCAAATCCCGCCGGAACTAATACCGGCAACCGCACGTCCTTCAGGCCTATCGGTTAAGCGATAGGCCTTTGCGACAATCGGTAGAAGTTCGTCGATGAGAAATCGAGCGTACTGATCGCTCAGGGTATCGTATTCGAAACTGCGGTTCTTTCTGGAAAGGCCGCCGTCTCGCGATGGAGGAACAACGCCCGGGTTGACAAAAACGCCAATAGTTACTGGCATGCCACTCTGGTGAATGAGATTGTCGAACACTGTGGGGACGGGTGTCGGTCCATTGCGATCCACGTATCCACGACCGTCTTGGAATATCATCACATTGGCTGGTGTCTGCCCGGTATACTGAGCTGGCACGTAGATCCAATAGTCACGAACTGTGCCCGGAAAGACGCGACTGCTGTTGAGCCGCGCCGAAATGACTTTTCCTTGCGGGACCCCGTCCTGGATTTGTGCGGCAGGCCCCAGACGATAGTTGTCCTGGCCGGCCGACGAGGAAAAACCACCGGTCCACTCCCCGGCCGCGATCAGTAGGCACGTTCGGCGAAAAGAAAAAACTCCACGTTGCCGACCCATTCTGGTCATCCTTGTCGTGTGATGGGAAGCGGGTCACATCTCCGGTGGACCGTCGGCCGTTGACGACGCGGGAAAGCTGTCCGCACAAGCTAAGGCAGTGTGAAGGTCGATCGGCTCTTGACGATGGCGTAGTCGTCCGGGAAGGTGTGGAACGCTTGAACAACGAGAGTTCGCGCCCGGGTTTCCGCGTAGATATAACTCAACGCCCCCAGAGCCATCCGGCCGCTCGATTCGAATTGATGGAGTAGGCCTTCGCGTCCACTGTCGTTTGCTAATTCTTCCTGAAACGTCCAAAACACTTCAGGCTTTACCGGCTCCAATTGAAAACTAACGTCGTACGTGACGCCTCCACGACACTCGACCCGGTCTGTCCGTTGGCCATCTAATCGATGGTCAATCAGTCGTCGGCGACGTGGTAGCGGGTGCTGGGCAGAGGCCGCCACTTCAGTCAGCGTCAATCCACCATATTGCCACGTGATGACGTGCCCCGCACTGGTGATGCTAACTTGAGCTACGTATCCACCTTGGCGAAACTCACAACTCTTAAAAGTCGTGAATAGTTCCGGATGCAACGAGCGACCGTAAAGGTGAAATGCTAACTCCGCAACACGCGGGCGAACTGAGAGCACGAGCAACGTGCCTCCTCGGAAAAACGAAAATAGAATCGAATAGAACTTAAAGTGAAGTGAGGTTTGAAGCTCGTCGTTGGACAAGCTGCGATAGCACTTATTATAGACGGTTGGATGATGGCAAACAAAGCCACTTTCGTTGCAATGTTGTCGACATCGCTCTTGACAAGCCGGATTATGTCCATGCGAAATTTCGTCAGGCTCCAGGTCGTTAACGCTACGGTGTGTGGCACTGGCTACGCCAAGACCTTGTGTGAACCGAACTGGCCAGTGTCGGTTCTTGTCCGTCAGTCGCCTGAGCAGTGAAGGTCCACGCGTTTTCTCGAAGATTTTTCATTAGTTATTTGCCAATTTTCATTTGGCATGGAAGGAAGATGCGAGTTAGGAAGCTCGGCTCATGCAGAGGGAAGAATTCTGGAGTGCTTTTGCCTGTCGGAGCTTTCGGTTGAATCGCGATCCGAGGCTAGCGACTGCGGCTCAGATAGCACTGCTATGACAGGACTACCAACACGTCGTATAACGCGTGTGCACCTACGGCGATTCCAAATCCACGTACGACAAACAGCGTACCGAAGAAGATACCGGCGGAGAGACGGAACAGAAAACTGGACCATGCGAACGTCTCGCCGTAGTCGGATGCCCAATACCACGAACCCAACTCAAACTCCCAATGGTAATGAGCTGCAGAAAATAACAGACTACTGACCAGCACGGCGGTCAAAAAACGCCCTTGAGGTCGAAGGTTCAAGGGAGTCAACGCTCCGTACAAGATGGGAATCAGCATCAATCGAAAAAAGAGCTCCTCGTAGATACCTGCGCCAAGATATCCGATGAGCTGCGGCCAATAACTGCTAATTACGTTTGTTGAGCAAGTAATTTGCGCCGCCGGAATCTGTGCCAAACGCATGATGCCATTCAATCCATGCGCCCATAACAAAAGAAACAACCCCAGACCGATCGATTCGACAACCATTCCCCCCAGTACTTTGCGATTGGCTTTCCAGGTCTCGCCACGTAAATGGTGCCATCCCAAGAGCACGCCGCAGGTTAGGACGGGGAGCAAGAACGTCTGCCCGAAGCCAACGATGTCTAACCCATTACGCAACCAGACGTCGACGCCATTGCGGAGTCCTTGACGATTGATCGTCCACATGCCGACTTCATAGACCAACAAGAACGGGAATACAAAGTACAGACTGGTCAAGGGACGAGCGGACTCTTGCCAGTAGCTGTTGTTGCCCAAGCGTTGACGTTTCCGATCCATCAGCATTCGTCTCATCGAGTTTCTCTAGGGCGGCGTACTCTGTTGCCGCATTGACAACGAGGCCACATCGGCGCACCGTGGTGGGGGGTGTGTTGCTGTTTGGTGATCGACTGCTCCTTTTTGATACGTCGGTCAAGATTCTGCTGCGGTTCAATAACGACTGGTCAGGCAGGGTTGCGTCGGAGATAACACTTGTTTTGCCTTGCACGGTTGGATGGGTTTTGCTGCCTGTTGAGGCAACGTGTTAAATTGCGTTGTTCGAGCGGTCTCCACGCCGAAGATCCTAAATGACGACTCCATGGTCCATTCGACTCGGCGTCGACACTCACCAACGACATATCCACCAAGGACACTGTTTTGAAAATTCTTCTTGCCACGAGCGAAGCAACGCCGTTTGCAAAAACCGGTGGACTTGCGGACGTGTGTGGTGCATTACCGGCCGAGTTGCGACGTCTCGGTGCCGAGATCATCGTGGTCATGCCCTCGTATCGGCAAGTGTTTGACGCGGGAGTCGAAATACATCCCACCGATATTCGCTTTGATATTCCAATCGGCGGGAAAATCGTTGATGGCCGGCTCCTGATGGCGACGTTGCCCGACAGTAGCGTGCCCGTCTATTTTGTCGATCAGCCGGAGTACTACGATCGCGGCGAACTCTATTCCGAAAACGGCCAAGATTACGAAGACAATGCGGAGCGGTTTATCTACTTTTCTCGGGCCGTGCTGGAAGCGATTCGAGGATTGAACTTCGTCCCCGACCTGATCCACTGTAATGACTGGCAGTGCGGTCTTATCCCCGCCTTGTTGAAGCTCGAGTATCGTCATGGTACGGGATTCGAGAATATCGCTTCACTACAGACGATTCACAACATGGCATACCAAGGGTCGTTCTGGCACTGGGACATGCTGCTAACTGGACTTGACTGGCGACATTTCAACTGGCGGGAAATGGAATTTCACGGGCGGATGAACTTGCTTAAGACGGGCTTAGTTTTCGCAGACGCGATCAATACGGTCAGCCCGACCTACGCGAGAGAGATTCGTGAAACTCAAATGGGTTGCGGCTTGGAAGGCCTTCTCCAACACCGGTCCGACGTCCTATGCGGAATCGTTAACGGCGTCGATTATGGTTGCTGGAATCCCAAATTGGACACTCACATTGCCCAAAACTATGGACTGGCCAATTGGAAGGAAGGCAAGGCTGTTTGTAAATCAAGTTTGCAAGAGCAGCTTCAGTTACCACAGGTGTCCGACGTACCGCTTGTCGGAGTCGTGGGGAGATTGGCATCTCAGAAGGGCTGGGACTTGATGGCGACGGTCATGGAGCGTTGGGCGGGAACTCAAGAAGTCCAGTGGGCCGTTCTGGGAACCGGCGATTCGAAATTCGAAGAGTGGTTGCATCGCTTGGCGAAGGACCACCCCTCAAAAATATCGGCTACTATCGGCTTTTCAAATGAATTGGCCCATCAGATCGAAGCCGGGGCAGATATGTTTTTGATGCCGAGCATGTACGAACCGTGCGGTTTGAATCAACTCTACAGCCTCAAGTACGGGACCATTCCCATCGTGCGGGTAACGGGTGGTTTGGCAGACACGGTCGTTGACGCCAATGAACAATCCATCGCCGACGGAACGGCGACAGGATTCGCGTTTGACGACTACGACAGCTACGCGCTCGAAAATACACTTCATCGAGCATGTCGAACCTATTGCGATTCTCCCGACATCTGGAGTGGGATTGTCGAAACGGGCATGCGAAATGACTGGTCCTCCGCGGCCACGGCGAAACGCTATCTCGAGCTTTACGGTGAAATCACTCAGCGGATTGCGAATCCGGCATTTTCACACTAGGCTGGCGAATTGAGCAACGTGAGTCCGACTACGGAATCGATCAGGGAATTAGTTTTGCCAACCAATGAGTGGACATCGCCGACCGAGATTGGCATCGAAGTTCCCCAGCGACGTCTCGATCTGTTCACTGGAAAACACGTATTGATCGCCGCGACTCGCGACACTCGTCCCGACGAATATGAACGTCTAGTTTGGGAACGCACTCCATCCGACTGCCCATTTTGCTTAGGCAATGAGTCTCAAACACCTTCGGAGCGACTTCGTAATGGCGAATCGAATTGGTTGACTCGCGTATTTCCCAACAAATTCCCGGCGGTCTCGGAAGGTTGCTCGGTCGATCCACCTCTTCCCGCGGCTGGTGGACACGAGGTCATCGTTGAGTCGTCCCGTCATGTGGGCAGTTATGCGGAGTTGACCGACGAGGAGGCGCGGTCGGCGTTTTCTGTCTACTCAGCCAGACTGCGACACTATCGAGAGCAGGGTTTCGCCAGTGGGCATCTCTTCAAAAACTTTGGTCCCAATGCGGGAGCGTCGCTGGAGCATGTACACAGTCAGCTGATCGCGCTCCATCGTGTTCCTTCACCAGTTCGTCAGCGCGACAAACGCAATTGGCGATTTCGGGAACGATGGAATGAGAGTATTGCCTCGATGGTTTTGCGGCGCGAGTGCCGCGATCAAGTGCGGCTAATCACTGAGGACGACGATGTCGTGGCTTTTGCTCCTTTCGCCAGTCGAGCTCCATACGAGATGCGAATACTCCCCAAGCGAGTGGAACCAGCGTTTGAGGATCTTGCGGCAACACGCCTCGACAACCTGTCGAGATTGTTGCACCGCTTGATCAAATGCTTGGAAATGACCATTCCTGATGTATCGTACAATGTCGTGTTTCATACACGCACCTGGCGGCGAGGCACGACGGATCGCTGGCAAATCGAGTTGGTGCCGCGGGTTACCCGCTGGGCGGGCTTCGAATTGGCTACCGACGAGTACATCAACCCCGTTTGGCCCGAATTGGCGGCCCGACGGCTGAGGAAGACGTTGTCCGGCGAGGCGGCTGATGCAAGTCCGCTCCAGTAGTACTGCCCTGGCCGACGATCAGACGATGACCGACTTGCGAGTCGGGATCTCGACGAAAGAGAGTTACCGCTGACGCCGTCCGCTTGACCGTCTCTGCCGAAGTCGTTCCAATCACGGGACGTTTTCACCACACACCAACTCGTATTGAGACGATGGATGCTCCGCGATTGTTCCGGCGATTGGACCGTTTCCGATGCGTCTCAACTCTATGATGTCGACCATTGGGGTAACGGGTACTTCTCGCTCAGTCCTACGGGGACGCTATTGGTCCACCCGGAACGTAACGCGAACCGTTCCATCGATGTGTACTCGCTGATGCGGCGGCTCGAGGACGGTGGAACGGAGCTCCCCGTCTTGCTGCGATTTAATGGGATTTTGAAGGATCGGATGGATGAAATCCACGACGTCTTCGCGGCGGCGATCGAAGAGCATGCGTATCAAAACAATTTTGCCTGCATCTACCCAATCAAGGTGAATCAGCAGCGTCAAGTCGTCGAGCAAATTGTCGAGAGCGGCTTGGAACGGTCGAGTGGTTTGGAAGCTGGTAGCAAACCCGAACTTCTCGCCGTCATGGCCATGTCGCGGCCAGACACGCCGATTGTTTGCAACGGTTGCAAAGACGTTGATTTCATCGAGACGGCGATGTGGGCCAGCAAGATGGGTCGAACAGTTTTCCTTGTGATCGAGAAGACTGGAGAATTGGAATCGATCTTGGAAGTCGCCGATCGATTGGGTGTGCAGCCAAGGTTTGGTATTCGCGTCAAGCTGGCAGCTCGGGGCGCAGGCCGCTGGCAATCGTCGGGCGGCTACGGATCCAAGTTTGGATTGACGGTGAGCGAGATGTTGACGGTCGTTCATCATCTGCAAGACATCGGAATGCTCGACTGCCTGCAGTTACTCCACTTTCACTTGGGCAGCCAAATCACGGACATTCACCGCATCAACACAGCAGTAATCGAGGCCTCACGGATTTACGCCGACCTCGTGAATCGTGGTGTGCCACTACAATACCTTGATGTGGGCGGCGGCTTGGGAGTTGATTACAACGGTTCGCAATCGAACTTCGATTCGAGTGTCAATTATACGCTTCGTGAGTATGCGAACTCGCTGGTCTACCATATCGCCAGTGTTTGCCGTGACGCAGGAGCTCCGCACCCTTACATTTTTTCAGAGTGCGGACGCGCGCTGGTGGCGTACCACACGATGCTTGTGTTTGGCGTTGTCGGCGTCTCGACGCCTGGAGGCAACCACCCTTTGCCGCCCCCGGTGTTGGCGAATCTGGGGACGGCAGAGCCGCCGGTACGGTTGCTCTGCGAAACGCTCGACACGATCCACTCGGATAATCTCATTGAGAGTTTCCACGATGCGCAGCTTGCACTGGAATCTGTCATTAGTCTATTCAGCCTTGGACACATGTCGCTTGATCAACGCGCATCGGGCGAACAGTTGTTCTGGCTAGTCTGTCGTCGCATTCAAGACAAGCTGGTGGACGTTACCGAAATACCCGAAGAGCTCGAAGGGCTCGATTGTCTACTTTCGGAAGTCTATTTCTGTAACTTTTCGATTTTCCAGTCGATGCCCGATAGCTGGACAATCAAACAGCTGTTTCCAGTGCTGCCGATTCATCGACTGAACGAGCGTCCAGAACACCATGCTGTACTAGGTGATATCACGTGTGATTCCGATGGAAAAATCGACAAGTTCATTGATCACCGTGGGGTCTGCAAGACACTGCTGCTTCACGAATTTGACGGTTCACCATACTTGTTGTGCACAACACTGCTGGGAGCCTACCAGGAGACGTTGGGTGACCTTCACAACTTGTTGGGCAGTACGAACCGAGTCGACGTTGATTTGTCCGACGATGGGGAAGTCGCTCTGGAGACGTTTGTCGAAGGCAACACGATGAGCCAGGTACTGGAGTTTTTTCAATTCAAAAAAAGTGATTTACTTTCCAGGATCGCCGGTGAAATGGAAACCACTGTCGGGGATGGCCTATTGTCGAACGAAGAAGCTGGCAGTCTATTGCGATTCTACGAGGACGCGCTCAATAGTTACACTTATTTGACGCGAACATCGGATTGCTCAAGTCAGACCTCAGCACACCATCGAATAAAGGACTTCGCAACCAACGTGGAAACTGATCGATGATCCTCTATGGAACAACCAGTTTGACATTGACGGGCAGTCGAGGACAGTTTTACTGCCCTCGTTGCAGCGGACAGTCTGATTACAAGCAGAAGGATGTGCGGCGTTTCTTCACGTTGTATTTCATCCCCTTGATTCCCTTGAACGTCATTGAAACCTATTTGGAGTGCGTTGGCTGCAAGGGTCGTTTCGCGATGGATGCACTGCATCTCAACAAAGACGACTACGAACGGAAATCACAAGATGCATTTGCACAGCTATTGTTGCGTGCCATGCTCTTGATCATGATCGCCGACGGCACCGTTGATGATGCCGAGCTGAACGAAGTGGAAAGGCTGCACGCGGCAAATGCAAAAGAGCAGACGATTTCACGAGTGGAGTTGACACATCAGATCACGATGGCGACCCAGGCAAAGCTGACCGTGGTCGACTTCCTCAATCGAGTGTCCGGGCACCTGAGCGACGAACAAAAGAACGAAGTCATACGTTGCTGCTTCTTGGTTTCTACCGTCGCCGGGGAGCTGAGGACGGAGCAGATGCGTCAACTCGAGCAGCTGCCCGCCGCCATGGGCATCGCGGAAAACCGCTTTCGCGAGATTATTGAAGGTGCGGATCAGCCGTGAGTATTCGCATCGGTCGATGCGGATAGCGGCGATGGCTAATCTTGAACCGCGCCAGTCATGATCAGCTTGACTTATCGCTCCAGTCGCGACGTTGTCGCGACGAGGGAATACCCATCGTTTGTCGATACTTGGTAATCGTCCGGCGGGCCACTGATAGGCCGTGTTCGGCCAGTGCTTTGACAAGGTCGTCATCGCTGAGTGGTTTCGATTTGTTTTCCTTGTCGACAATCTCCTGCAGCCTAATGCGGATCTTGTCCCAGGCCACGTCTTCGCCACTGGCACTTTGTGTTCCGCCGACAAAACAACGACGAAGAGGAAAGATGCCGCGTGGCGTTTGCATCCACTTGTCATCCACCGCTCGGCTTACCGTCGTGACGTGTACCCCCACTTTGTCCGCAATCTGCTGCATCTTGAGCGGCTCGATGTACTCGGGGCCGGCGTCCAAGAACTTCGTCTGATGATCGACAATTGCCTGAGCGACTCGAGTCAACGTATTGCGTCTTTGCTCGATCGACTCGATAAGCCATTGAGCTGCGTTGATCTTCCGCTTAATGAACTCCTTTTCCTCTGCAGTGGCAGTACCATTCACCAATCGTTGACGATAGTAGTTGCTGATGTAGAGAGACGGTGTACGCGAATCGTCCATGATCACTTTGTAATTGCCGTCTTCGCCCCGTTCAACAAAGACGTCCGGTGTGACATTGGCGACGTGCGTGGCGGCAAATTCAGAGGCCGGCTTGGGATTCAGTTTGCGAAGTTGAGCCCATCCCTCTTGAATGCGTTCAATAGAATAGCCGGTTGCACGTTGGATGTTGGGCAGCCGGTTGTCTTTCAAGTCTTCCAAGTGGCTGGAAATCAACGTCTTTAGTTCGTCGTGAAAGGGCATGTCAAGGGTCAACTGCCTCAGTAGACACTCGCGCAGGTCTTTCGCTGCAATTCCGGGCGGGTCAAACGCCTGTACGATCTCCAGCGCTTGTTGTGCCTGAAGTAACGCGGCGGGATCTGTGTCAGGAGGCAACAGATCATAAAGGCTCGACCGAAAGCGGCCGCCGTCCATTGAGTCGAGTGTCGAGATGATCCGTTCTGCGATCCGCAAGATTTCCGGTTCAAGACTCTCTAACTCGACTAACTGTTCCAAAAGATAGTCTTGGAGGCTCTTCGGTCGAGTCGTCAAATTCGCCATTGCATCGTGCTTGCGATCGCCCTCTTCCTCCATCCGGTTCGCACTTTTTCGCGGACGTTCGTCGAAATAATCCGGGACCTCGCGGTCCATCTCCAACAACCGCTCAAAATCATCCGCGTTGTTGTTCTCTTCAACAACCAGTTCTTTTTCGCCGTCCTCGGTCGTCGGTTCCGAGCTCTCGAGGTCTACTACCTCATTTTCGTCTGTAGTCTGCTCGGGTTCGGTCAATTCCAGTACGGGGTTCTCTGATAGCTCTTGATCGATACGCTCTTGAAGCGCCAACAAGGGGAGTTGCAGGATCTCCATCGACTGGATCATCCGCGGCGCAAGTGTCTGCACTTGCTTTTGTACCTGTCTCAGGTCTAGGCCTTGTGATAATCGCATCTCGATCACCTCGATTACTTATCCGTGTCTCCACATCATCCGAATCCGTATCCAGCTTCTAAAAAATCTACTGCAAGAACTGCCCGACGCCATTGATTACCCGCCAAATTTCGCCAACGCATCTTGCAACCCCGGCACGTCGATTCCAGCTGCCATCGATTTCATCTCTTCGGCGTGCAGTTGCTGAGCCTTTTCTCTTGCGTCGTTGATCGCTGCCGGCAGCAAATCTTCTAGCATCTCGCGGTCCCCTTTCGAGACCAGGCCTTCGTCGAGCCGAACTTGAATCACCTCGCCTTTACCGTTGGCCTCGACAGCCACCAGCCCAGCCCCGGCAGACCCAGTTACCCTCATCTCCTTGAGCCGATCTTGGATCTGTTCCATCTGACCGTTCATTTGCTGTGCTTGACGCACCAGCGAAGCGAGATTGCCAAGTCCTTTGAACATCGCGTTACCTCATGTCTCGGCGTTGTGTGCAATTGCTGAAATCTAAAACGCACTTGCCACGATTCAGCTAGTTCGACGGTCTGCGCGAATTACCGACCGATCGCCGGTACAACCCACAACGCGTCTGTCGTGATTTACGTCAAGACTCAGCGAACTCACTTGTGCCGAGGTGGAGCGAGACGCGTTACTTCGGCGTCGAACATCTCCATCACCTCTCGTACGAAGGGGTGTTTTTCAACCTCCCGCAACGCTTGAACACGAGAGGCGGCTGTCGGTTTTGGGCGTTTCGGTGCTTCTCGAGCTGAATCGACTCGGAACTCAAATCCGACGTATCCGCCCGCGATTTCCCGTGCCGCCTGCTCGATCTTTGCCCGGCGTTCTGGTCGTTCGCAGCTGTCTTTGTGCAAAGTATAGCCCAAAGGAAACGTTACGACCAGTCGATTTGGCGCGGAAATTGCTACAGAGCTGGCTCCGGAAGCGTATTCGGCCGTCATATCTTCAATTGACGAAAGTATTTGCGACCAAAGACCTCGTGCGTCTGCGTCCGACAAAATCTTGGCTTTCTCACTCTCTCCCTCGTTCGACAGCGCGCTCTTGGGGGTAGTGACGTCCTCTTCACCCGTTTTTTTTTGTTTTTTTTTGTTTTTATCCGCCGCGACTTGGTTCGCCTTGTCGGCAGCCGGAACGGGTGAAGTTGGGGCAATTGTCCCAGTGGTCGATGAGGTTGACGGTGGAGAGATCGACGGAGTCGGCTGAAGGGGGAGCCCAGTGTCGATGCGGCCAATCAGCTTGGCTAGGTCGCCCAGTCGATCGAGCTGGCAAAGCCGAACTACGGCAATCTCGAGCAACGTTTTCGAATGCGCACTTTGCCGCATTCGCACAATGGTCTGATCCATGATTTGAGCCGCAGCCAAAACGGTCTCTAGACCCCACTGCGTCGCCTGGTCGATGAGTTCTGCAGGCGAGGTTCCGGGGCTGTACACCAGCAACTCGATCGGGCAACCAACGGCCGCTGCCATCACGTCTCGCAGGTAACCCAATAGCTGGTCAGCAAGCTGGGATACCTCGACCCCCTGAGAAACGGCTTCATCCAGTTGAGTTAGCGCCTGGGCACAATCGCGTTTCATCAATGCCAGCGACAGTTCCCGAACACGACCGCCGGGAGCCGTGCCAAGCATCGTGTGGACATCCTGTTCCCTAATCATTTCAGGGGCAAACGCTAACAACTGTTCTAGCAGCGATTGGCTGTCTCGCATCGAACCACCGGCCCTGCGAGCGAGAAGGACCAGCGCGGCCTCCTCCGCTGTTCGTTGTTCGGCCTCCACGATCTCCGTAAGACGAGACAGGATGGCATCCGAAGAGATTGGCGCGAAGTCAAAACGCTGGCATCGCGACAGGACAGTGACAGGGATCTTCTCTGGATCCGTTGTGCAGAAGATGAACTTAACGTGTCCGGGTGGTTCCTCCAACGTCTTCAGCAGTGCATTAAACGCCGGCGACGTCAGCATGTGAACTTCGTCGATGATGTAGATCTTGTACTGCGCCCGGCTCGGACGAATGCTGACGTTCGCGCGAAGCTGCCGGATCTCGTCGATACCGCGGTTGCTGGCACCGTCAATTTCCAGGACATCGATATCGTCGCCTGAGTCAATTCCCTGGCAAATGTCACACGTGCAGGCGCCATTCGCCCCCGTTTCGTTGGCCTGGGGACAGTTTAGGGCCTTGGCGAAGATTCTGGCGGTGGAAGTCTTCCCAACACCTCGGGCTCCGGTGAAAAGATACGCGTGGCCGACTCGCCCCGTGTTGATCGCGTTCAACAACGCCTGACTGACCTGGTCTTGGCCAATCAACTGGTCAAACGACCTCGGTCGATAACGACGCGCTACGACAACGTAACGACGTCCTTTCTCCGAGTCCGAATTCGGCTTAGAACTCACGGCGTCCCCATGGGAAAAGACTGGCGAAAAAGGGACCTCGCACAAGAGTACACCTCCTAGGGCTGCTCCGATTAAGGCCTGACCCGGTTAAGCGGCTCCTCCTCGCGAGGCCCCCTTTTCGCCAGTGTTTTGATGTTTCGACTCCTAAGATGTTAACTGCTCGCCGCCCGGCGTCAAACGGGGGTGGCGGTGGCTGTGGAGATTCGGTTGCGGATCGTGGATCGCGATCACCTGAGCCGCTTTGAACTGCTATGAAACGCGACTCAGAGTTCGATTTGTTTGGCGACCGATAGACTCAGTTTTTCACGGAAGATCTTTGCATTGTGCCGAATGTCAACCGGTAGAGCCTTGTGGATCAGCACTCGATCGATCTCGGCTGTCAGCGGATGTTCTTTTAGCCTGGCTTGGCACTGTTCGACAAGTTGTTCACGCGCTGCGTCCGTCGTCGGCCAATCCTCCGGCCACGGTTCTACGACCATCACCGGAATCTGACTTCCCACCTCGCCGATTCCCACCAATGCTGAACGGTAGATCGCGTTGTGTCCGTTCAGTATGGCCTCACATCGAATGGTAAACAGGGTCCCGTTTTTTGTCTGCACTCGGTGAGCCTTGCGACCACAGAACCAAAACCGGTCTTGTTCATCCAGGTAGCCCACGTCTCCCATCCGATGCCAGACTCGTTCACCGTCAGTCACTTTGTGGACGGCATTCGCATCGCGGCGTGTAAAATACTCGTGTGTCACAACGTCGCCGCAAACCATCAATTCACCGATTTCGCCGACCGGTAGCCGTTTAACTTCATCTATCTGATGTAACGCCGCATCGCAAATACGGATCACCTGCCACTGCATGCCCGGAAATCTCGAGCCGACACAGACCCCTTGGCCATCATGCGTTTTGTCGGCGGTTTCACCGAGCACTTCCTCGCCCGATATGGATGCGACCGGCAACGCTTCCGTGGCGCCATACGGTGTGAAGATATCTCCGTCGCTGGGAATCGCCTTTCGAATTCGACCGATTACGTGCGGAGGCACCGGCGCACCGGCCGAGAGGACTCGACGCAACGTGGGGATACGGATGTCGTGTTTCTCGCAATAGCGACCGACCGTATTCCAGAGTGCTGGCGAACCGAACGCCTGCGTGACTTTCCAATCTTCGATCGCATCCAAGATATTGCGAGGGTCGACATCGGCCGGACAAGTCGGGTTCATGACCGGAATTACGGTGGTCACTCCCATCGCACAATTAAACAATGCAAAGAGAGGAAATCCCGGCAGATCGACTTCACCGGGCTGAATGCCGTAGTGATCGCGGATCTCGGTCGCCTGCCGATCAAAGTTAATGTGTTGATAGAGCACACCTTTAGGAGGGCCAGTACTACCCGTGGTGAAGATAATGGCAGCGGAATCGCGTGCGCCGCTGTTGGTCATCTGGAAGTCCGAAACGTCCGTGTTCCGTAATTGCTCCAACGTTGTGCCACCCCACCACCAACGACGCCCAACGGTGATATGGAATCGTGAATTCGGAAATCGGCGGCGATAGAGCGATCGAATCGCATGTGCCATCGAGATCGCTACGAAGCCATCCGGATTCGATTCCTCCAAACAGCGGATCAAATTGCGGCGTCCCATCCCCGGATCGATCAAGACAGTGACCATTCCTGCCTTGAATAGCGCGAATACCAACGATATGAATTCGATGCTTGGCGGTACCATAAGCACCAGCCTCGAACCTTGAGGGACGCCCAAGTTCCACAGCCCCTGGGCGATGCGATCGCTATCTTCATCCAATTCTCGAAACGTGATCGTACGATACAGCCGCCGACCATTAGCGTCGCGTTTCAATGGTTGGGCGATGGCGATGCCACTTGGATCCTGTCGGGCCGTAGTTTGGAGGCGACCAGCAACGTTTACCGAGTCGGTACGCCCCGCCGCCTCAGGGTCGATCAACGGTCGCCTCCTCTTCGCTCAGCGGTGATACCATCATCTTGCGGGCCGCATCGAGAGCCATCGTGATGCGACGATCATCGACTGAGACTGTCGCCGTGCCAGCCGCCTCATTGCGTGACAACACGACGCCGGTCGTCTGTAGTCGCAAACCGCTATCACTAAGGAAGCGTAAGAAGTCCGGAGATTGGTCCAGCACTCGCGTTAGACAGAACTTCGCACCGACCGGCCAATCAAGTAGGGCGGAGGTGTTTCCGGTTGGAATGGAACCGTCGGCACGGGGGATCGGATCGCCGTGTGGATCTCGGTTGGGATGCCCCAGAAAGGCGTCGATGCGATCGACCAGCAAGTCACTTACCGCATGCTCCATATGTTCGGCTTCCTCGTGAACTTCATCCCAGCTGAGATTGAGCGTTTGGACCAGAAACAGCTCGATCAAGCGATGACGTCGCAGCACACGAAGAGCTAGCGAGCGGCCTTCATCGGTCAATTGGACTCCCTCATAGGGCGTGTACGCGACCAAATTGGCCGTGTTGAGCGATTTGATCATGCTGGTCACCGTCCCCGGTGACACATCCAGGGCAGACGCGAGTTTGCCCGTGGCAGCGGGAGCACCATCGGCCGAAACGCAAATCTGGTAGATCGTCTTGATATAGTTTTCGATCGTCAGGCTAGCCAAATGACCGACTCCTGTTGTCGTAGGCACAAGTGCAATGTCGCAGATCCGTGGAAAACGCAATGATCCGAGGTTAGGCGTTCCCTGTCAAACGGAACGGCCAAAACGGCGCTCAATCCCCACCGGCACGAGGCCGCCTCGCTGCATCTGGGCTAAGCAGCCAAGGTGGCATTGGCTCGGCCAGTTCCAGTGCTTTTGAGCCGAACGCGCTAGCGTCGGGTCTTGTCGTTAGATTCGCGTGATCGTGATAGACCCCAAGGCTAGCGGCTACGGCTCAAATCCGCATTGCCCTTGCAACGGGGGGCAAGCTTACAAGCCCCGAGGCCTACGGCTCAACGAAGGGGCAAACCAATGGCACCTGCTAGACGCTCTCGCCGGGGAAATCTACCATGTGTGGGCGATTCACTGGAATGCCTCCACATGAAGGACCCGCGGTACTGTGAAAGAGTCTCTTAACAACAATGCGCTGATGTTGGTCGAAGCGATGTTGGACGACAGCGACCAACTGCGTATTGCAGATACCGTTGCCGAGTGTGGAAGTCACCGCATCGATTGCGGTATCGACTGTCGCGGCGGATTGGCGGCTGGCCGCTGGCTGTCGGAAGTGTGTCTGGGCGGCCTGGGTGAAGTTTGTTGTGAACCCGATGCGGTGATGGGTATTCGAGTCGTCGTGCAGACGGACCATCCGCTCGTCGCGTGCCTAGGTGGCCAATACGCCGGCTGGAAGATTCGCCACGGCGACTATTTCGCCATAGGCTCGGGGCCGATGCGAGTTCTTGCGAACAAGGAAGAGCTCATCCAACATCTCGATCTGGCGACAGTGAACGACTCTGCGGTTGGGATCCTCGAGACCTCAACACTACCGACCGAAGCGGTTTGCCAGATGTTGGCCAAGTCGTGTGGTGTCGCTCCACAAGACCTGTGGTTACTGGCCGCTTCCACATCAAGTCTCGCTGGGTCCATTCAGGTAGTCGCGCGAACGGTGGAAACGGCGTTGCACCAACTTCATGAGTTCGACTTTCCCATCGAGCGAGTTGTATCGGCGTGGGGGGTAGCACCTCTTCCGCCGGTGGCCAAGAATGACCTGCAGGGGATCGGCCGCACCAACGATGCGATCTTGTATGCTGGAGACGTCACCTTGTGGTTCGACGGCGACGACGCAGAAATTCAACGAGTCGGCGAATCCGTTCCGAGTAGCGCTTCGCCTGATTACGGCGAGCCGTTCGAGGAAATATTCAAACGGTACGATTACGATTTTTACAAGATCGATCCATCGTTATTCAGCCCGGCCCGCGTTCGCTTTATCAATGTCAAGACCGGCACCACGATGGTGTTTGGAACGATGGCAGCCGAAATTGCCGCCCGGTCGTTTGGGATTTAGGTGGCCACTTGGACAACTCCATGAAAATCGGAGTGCTTGCTCCAGAGAATACTTGGCATTTTCGCGATCTATGTCGGGCGAGTGAGAACGAGCGGTGCGACTTGGTTTCGGTTGCTTATTCCCGACTGCTGGGCGGCATCCCCCATTCTGACGTCCGGTCTGCTGACCAAGACCTGATGTCTTTTGAAGCTCTGCTCACCCGGGCGATGCCTGCCGGAAGTCTGGAGCAAGTGATTTTTCGCATGGATGCTCTTTGGGTTGCCCAACAGCAGGGACTGTTTTGCATCAATTCGCCGAAGGCTGTTGAGACCAGTGTCGACAAGTACCTATCGTTGGTCCGGATCAGTCGCGCCGGGTTGCCGGTTCCAGATACTCTTGTTTGTGAAAATCATCGGGATGTGGGCGACGCTTTCGATCGGCTGGGTTCGGATGTCGTGATCAAGCCGATCTTTGGCAGCGAAGGGCGCGGGCTCATTCGGATCAATGAGCGCGAATTGGCCGAGCGTTACTATCGATTCATCGAGGGAATGGGAAGCGTCCTCTACTTACAGCGATTTGTCGATTTTGGTGGTGAGGACATCCGTGTATTGGTGATCGGCGAGTCGTGTCTTGCCATGCGGCGGCGGGGAGTACGCGATTGGCGCAACAACGTCAGCCTGGGAGGCGAAGCGGAACCGTTGGTCATGGACGACGATCTAACCGTATTGGCGGTTAGCGCAGCGCAGGCGGTGGGTGCCGAGTTCGCTGGCGTCGATATCGGCCAAACCGCTGACGGACGTCGCTACATCCTTGAAGTAAATGCCGCTCCAGGTTGGCGCCGTATTTCTCAAGTTTTGCAGGTTGACGTCGCCAAGCAACTGTTGCAACACATCAAACGCCGCGTTTCCTAGCAGAGTATTTTGCTTGTTCATGTTCGCCCTCTTTTTCGCCGCTTAGGGACGTAAACCCTTGCAGGGCACTCGTTCGTATGCCATGCTCAAAACTCGCTTTTAGGCGAAACAACGGAATAATCACCTTGATCTAGCTGCATGTTGCCTGCGGAGGTCTTGTCCATGTCATCGTCGTCGCTGCGTTCTGCCGTGTTCCCTGTGTTGGCGGTCACATTGCTGTACGCGATGTTGGTCTATCCAACGCCTGCCCAGGACGACAGCGAGGTAAAACCGCCGTCAACTGGCGTTTCTGGTTCTGACATTACCGAAGATGGCGTGACGGCCGAAACACCGGAACCAGTTGCCGAAGAAAAAGAAGACAAAGTTACCTGGCCGATGATCACGTTGGCGGTGGGAATTGCGATTGTCCTAGCGTTAATTGTCGTGTTCAAAGTTAATGCTTTCATTGCACTCATTTCGGCCGCGATCGTCGTCAGCCTAATGGCACCTGGAGATGTCGCGATCAAGATTGACCGCGTGGCCAAGGCATTTGGCGGGACAGCGGGCGGCATCGGCATTGTCATCGCGATGGCGGCGGTCATCGGCAAGTGCATGCTAGATAGCGGCGCTGCCGATCGCATCGTGAGGTGCTTCGTAAAACTGCTCGGCGAAAAACGAGCTCCGCTGGCGTTGATGGGAAGTGGTTATGTGTTGGCGATTCCCGTTTTCTTCGACACGGTCTTTTATCTGTTGGTTCCACTGGCGCGTTCATTGCACCGGCAGACGCAAAAACACTATCTGAAATACATTTTGGCGATCGCCGCCGGTGGTGCCATTACCCACTCGTTGGTGCCACCCACCCCGGGTCCTTTACTCATGGCGTCGACACTCGGTGTCGACCTCGGTCTGATGATCTTAGTGGGGGCGATCGTCGCCCTGCCAGCAGCCTTGGGCGGTATTGTTTTCGCGACCATTGCCGATGCCATCATGAAGACGCCCATGCGTCCCCTGCCCGGCGATGAAGAGGAAGTGACTCTGACGGAAGACCAACTACCTGGACTGGGTTTATCGTTGTTGCCCGTGTTGTTACCCGTGTTCCTTATATCCATTAACACCATCTTGACGACCGTGGCCGATCAGGATCCGGTCGCCAAGTTCTCCCAGAGCTCATTCGGTGACATCCCGTTGTTGGCTGCGCGATTGCAAGTTGCTGGTGAATCCGAGAACCTCACCGTTGAACGCCACATCTATGATCGGCTGCCGGAGCCGACCCGAAAACTGCTCGGTGCCGGCTCGCTGGATGACGATGCCAAGGCAGAATTCGAGTCCGGGTTCAACGCCTTGCTCAAAGATAAGAACCTGTTCGACGAAGATGCGTTGCTCGGCGTGAAACTCTCGGCGGAAACGAAGAGTCTGTTGAGGGCTGACCGGCAGCGGATGTCCACTGCCAATTTGCAGCACATGAATCGTCTGTTGTTGGAACAATCGCTCAACCAAGCCGACGGCCAGTCGAACGCTATCGCGGAACACGAATGGTTGACTCCCAAGAGGAAGGCTGCCAAGTTCGGGTCCTTGATCGGGAACGCCAACTTGGCCCTCCTGTTGTCGACGATTATTGCGATCTGGATGCTCGCTAAACAACGGTCTCTCGGTCGAAATGAGATCGCAAAAGTGGTCGAAACGGCGCTGATGAGCGGCGGGGTCATTATTCTCATTACCGCTGGTGGTGGTGCGTTTGGCGCGATGTTGAAAGCTGCCGAAATTGGTCAGGCGGTCGAGGTGTTGTTCGAATCGATTGATCAAGGCGGGCAAGGGAGTATGGTCTACCTGTTTATCGGCTTCCTCATTGCCATGGTGCTCAAAATCGCACAGGGGTCCGGGACCGTTGCTATGATCGTTGGGTCCAGCATGATGGCTGCGATGGTCAATCCCGACGACCTTAGCTACAACATGGTCTACTTGGCGACGGCGGTCGGCGCCGGATCGCTGGTGGGGTCCTGGATGAACGACAGCGGGTTCTGGATCTTTGCCAAGATGGGTCGATTAACCGAGACCGAAGCTCTCAAATCCTGGACACTGATGTTAATCGTGCTGGGACTTGTCAGCCTTGGAATGACGGTCTTGCTAGCCACGTTCGTGCCACTCAAGGTCGTCGCTGGGTAAAGGTGCGTCGGATGGAAAGACGTTTCCGGAAACGAAATAAGCCCAGCGGCGTGGGCGGGTTCCTTGTCGCTACGCTCGTTGTCACGTGCCTATTTCTAATGCTGAACGTTCCTTTCGTTCGCTTCCTACATATCTGGTCGGTTCAGTACTGGAATCAACTTGCCCATCCCAAAGCGGCTCAGCTGACGATGCTCATCGGTCCGCTCGTATTGTTGATGCTCGAGTGGTGCGTGGTCGATACGCTGGTGAATCGGCTCTCGGGCGAGTCCCGCAGCCGTTGATGCGACACCGAGCATTGAACAAGAAACCACGTATAGATGCCGTGTCTTTGTGCCTTCTATGAAGGACACACCGTTGGCAAGTGGTTTTCCTAGTTCAATTTTAAAAAGGCAAAATTAGTGTTGCTTTCTGGAGTCGGTGTTCGCTGTTCGGGGAGCAAGTTGCCCTACCGACGCCGGCTCGCAGTAACGAAGACGGCCGTTGAACCGATGGCGTCACCCCGTTCGTTGCGTACGTAAACGCGTACGACACACGGCCCATTGGCCGCAGTAGGAATTGGCAACTCGACGACATTCTCGCCTTCTGTCACTTGCGCTTCACCTGCGGCCCAGACAGGGTCGTTCGCGGCGAGATACGTTCGCTGCATTTCGTCGAGAGCCTCGGGGGCGAATTCAAAGGTATCTCGTGGCTTTGGTCGCGATTTGAGACGATCTCGTCGACAGACGATTTCGACGAGGGCCCGACCGGCAATCGGACTCTGCAGCTGCACCCTGCACAAGCCGCCCGCCACCTGGTGTGTTTTGACGGAAAGTGCAATTGGCTGCGGTCGGCGAATTCGCAATAGCGGATCCCCGATCAGATTGAACAAGTAGACGTGTTCGCGAAGCTCGTCGGCCAGCTGGTCCTTGTTGGGACTGAATGTTGCGGCCAAAGTATCCAGGAGCTGGCGGTTGACCGAGTGTGCGGCGTTTCGCTTTGGTAGCATTTGTTGTTTGGCACCTAGTATCACTTCGCCAAGCGTTGAAACGTTGTCGTGAAAATAGCGGCGTATCATTCCGTCGCCCAAAACGGCCATCGCGTAGGGCATTGTCAACCGCGAGGCCGCAACGACGGCAATCGGACCACCGGGTGTACGAAGCATCTGTTCTGCCATGCAATCGTGTTCGTTGTCGAACGCGCCCGTATGGCAAGCCAGGAAAATTGAGATGGGGCGTCCGGAGCGGCTCTGTAGTTTCGGCGTGTCATTGATATCCAGAATGTGAAATGAACCGCCCGGCACGTGCACTTGGTCCAGGTACCGACGGTGTCCGTGCCCGATATACACCCAGAACAAACATCCTTCGTTGAATCGATCAATGGCCATTGAGTGGAATCGTTGTGGGTCTGGGCAGTAGGGGCTCTGCCAGCTGCCATACGTCATCGTCGTGGCATAGTGAGCTGGGATTTCACTCGTCAGAAAACGTCGCGTTGCCGATTCAAGAACAAAATCAGCCAATTTCCCAAACCCACCGACGCCGGCAATCAGGTTCACACGTTGACGCCAGGGACCCAATTCCTGTTGTTCGTAATCAATGATCCTCTGGACAATTTGGGCGAGTTCGATTGGCTGATCCGCCGTAATGCGTCCGACGGCCAGCTCCGGTACACCGTCCTCGTCCAAATCCGCATAAGCGTTATCTGTTGCGATGTGGTGTTTGCCACCAAACTTTGGCAGGACCGTCGCGGTAGCATAAGCCGTTGGTGTCTGAAGTTCATCGCGGAGTGCGTGGCCTTCCATGCCAATCGTATCTCCGATCAATACCACCCATCGCAGCTTTCCACCTTTGCTGACCTGACGCAACCTTCCTCGAATGTCATTGATGCTACCTTGGTTGGACACCAATGTGATCCGGTGCCCTTGGGCCTGTCGGTGTTCGATCCACGGTTGTAATGCCGTATAGAAAGCAGGTGCGCAGACCACGGCGACGTCGGATAGTGCGGCTGATTCCGCATCAAGGGTCAACTGCAGTGGTTGTGGGGGAACCATCAACGCAGTGAGACACGTCAGAAGAACTACGCCCATTAGCCATTCTCTCGAATTTGGGTATTTCCCTCATTTTCTCGAGGCACGAGTATTGTACCCCTTTGAGTGAGAAGCGTGGGGAGTTTAGCGATGAATGGACCTGATGCCAACAGAAGAAATTTGACCCAGACGGCTGACTGAGACGGGCACGCCGATACACTACGTTCGACGGCTATCTAGACTCGATCAGCAAGAACATCAGAAATGGCCAATTTAGGAATGATCAACAAGACACTTGGCCGAACTGGCTTACAAGTCACACAAATCGGTTATGGCAGCATGGGTTTGCGTGGCCCGAAGACGTGGGGGGTCCGCGTGGTCGACGATGAAGATGCGGACCGTTTTCTGAACCGAGTCCTCGATGTTGGGATCAATTTTATCGACACGTCTCCCGACTATGGTGTCAGTGAACAACGCATCGGCAGGTACATCGGTGCTCGCCGCGACGAGTTCTACCTGGCGACGAAATGCGGTTGCTGTCCGAGGCAACACGAGGATCATTTGGAGGTTCGCCACGATTGGAAGAAGGACGTTCTGGAGCGTAACATCGAATCCAGCCTCGATCGTCTTCGGACCGACTATATCGACTTATTACAGTTTCATGGTGGCGATGCGGAGACATTGCAACGGGAGGGCTTGATCGACACGCTATGCGGTTTTCGGGACTCTGGCTTGATCCGATTCATCGGTGCGTCGAGCTCGCTTCCAAATCTGCCCGGTTTGATCGAGCTAGATGTTTTTGACACGTTTCAAGTGCCCTACTCGTGCCTAGCCCCTCAGCATCATGATGTGATCACGAGTGCTGCAGCAACCGAGGCTGGAATCATCATTCGCGGCGGTATCGCCCATGGCGGTCCCGATGCAGAGATTGAACGTCCCGCCTTGGACGACATTTGGAAGTCCGCCTGCCTGGACGAAGTGCTCCCGACGGGGATGAGTCGGGCGGAGTTGATACTCCGTTACACGCTTTCTCATCCTCACTGCCACACGACGATCGTCGGTACTTGCGACCCACAACATCTGGCTGAAAATGTCGCCGCAGCCGCGCGCGGACCACTTGCGGGTGATTTGTTGCAGGAAATTCGTGAGCGAGTCTCACGGGCGTTGTAGGTAGAAGGCCTTCGCTGTTCAAATCGATGTCTACGCTCATTCCTCCCCATCCCCGTCTGTCTCTTCCTCACTCATTCCGAGCTGCTTCATCTTGCGGTAGATTACCGCCTGTCTGGCGTATTTGCCGCTGAATGTACTCCCGCTGAAAGGCCTGTGTTGCATCGTTGAGGGGCATATCGCCAATCTGCCACGACCTCTCCTCTCCAGCTGGGGCCGAAATGAAGTTGAGATCGCCACTGTCGACCTCGTTTCCGCTCGTCAAGTAAGCGAGTCCTTCGGCCAAATTCCTCAACTCGCGAACATTCCCAGGCCAGCGGTGGGCCCGCAGTCGTTTCTTGGCCGATGGTGTCAACTTGGGAGGCTGTCGGCCGGCCCTTTGGCAAAAGTCGTTTAAGAAAAACTCAATAAGGCGCAATACGTCGTCGTCACGCTCGCGCAGAGGCGGGAGTTCAATGGAGACGACATTGAGTCGATAGAACAGGTCCTCACGAAACTTCTTGTCACGGGCCAACAGGCGAACGTCGGTGTGAATCGTCTCGCTGCCGCCCACACGAACGACCACTTTCTCTTCCAAAACTCGTAGGAGTTTTGCTTGCCCTCCCAAACTCATGTCGCCGATTTCGTCGAGGAACAGAGTTCCGTCCGCAGCCAATTCGAATTTTCCTTGCCGCATATCATGAGCGTCGGTAAAGGCTCCTTTCTCGTGGCCGAACAGTTCGCTCTCTAAAAGGGTCTCCGTCAAAGCGGCGCAGTTGACAGCGATAAACGGTTGATCTCGTCGGCGACTCAAATAGTGGATTTGTTGTGCGACGACCTCTTTACCCGTGCCATTCTCACCGAGAATCAGCACGGCGAGATCGGTGGGAGCAACACGGTTGACCGTCGCGCGAAGCTTGGCAATTGACGGGCAATCGCCAATCATCCGTACATGCGCGGCCGCTTCGTCGACTACCCGTTGATGGGTATTAAGCAGCCGACCGTACTGCTGCGTCGTCGCCAAAGCACTCGCAGCGTGGGTGGCCAACTCGGTCAATGCCTGCTCATCCTCATTCGTAAAGAAGTCATCTTTCTTATTGAGGACTTCAAAGGCGCCAAATCGCTCGTCATGTGCCGCCAACGGTACACACAACAGAGACCGTGTCATGAAGGATAGCTTTTCGTCGACGGTTCGGTCGATTTGGCCTCGGTCTTCTCTCGCGTTGACTCGTTGAGACTCGCCCGTTTGCACCACCTGCCCGACAACACCGGTGTCCTCGGCGATCCTCAGCTCGTTGCCGTCAACGCCTAAGGCCGGGCGGCCAATGAGTGTCTTATTTGGTTTATCCCAGAGGAAAATGCTGGCGCGTTCACAGTTCAGCAACCGGGTAGCCGCCTCGGCGATTTGTTCGAGCAATCGGTCCATATCCAGTTCTTGCCGCCAGCTCGCAGCGATGTTGACGATCTCCTCCAGCCTTTCGATACGTCGCCGGAGAGCCTGTCGTTGTTCCATCAATGTCACGGCGGCGCCGAACGCCTGTGCCACATCCGGCAGTCTCTCTAAGTCTTGATCGGACCGCACGGCTAGGGCGTGATCGGTCGAGATGGCGGTGGTTGTCCATCCACCTGCCGCTTGCGGCAGCCCTTCGTCCAGCGAATCACTTAGTAGACTGACATCGATCCCGTCGGTAACGCCAACTGACGCTCGACAACGCCATTGACCGCGTTCGATGCGCCAGACGGAAACGTCGCGGATGCCTAATTCTTCGGCCAGACGTGGCATCGATTCGGCGAGCATGGTCTCGCCAGCAGTACCTTCGCCCGCCAACATTTGGCTCATCCAGCTAACAAGTTGATCAGAGAACGAAGAGGTCATGGCGGTCATTATTGAGAGCATCGTCAAGTCAGCAGTCGAACATCCTACAGGTTTTTCGGCAATCCATCCAATCGCGGCCGAGATTTGTGGTTTCTCCCGCCTCCCGTTGTCGGTCTGGCGAATCTATACGAAAATGCTTCGATTCGCGATACGAAGAGATAGCAAACTCAACCCGCTAGGAGCGACGCAGCATGGGGATTTTTGAAGGCAAGAAGGGCTTGATTCTCGGTGTTGCCAACGATCGGTCCATTGCCTGGGCCATCGCCAAAGAGATCATGAATCAGGGCGGCGTCTGTGGATTCACTCACCTGCCTGACCGAGAGGATGACGAGAAAAAGAAGAATCGCCGCCGAGTCACCAAGTGCACCGATGGCTGGGACAACGCAAAATTTCTCGTGCCACTAAACGTCCAGGACGATGATCAAATTCGCTCCGTGATGGCGACCGCCAAAGCCGAACTGGGCAGCCTCGATTTTCTTGTCCATTCTATCGCGTTTGCCGACCGCGATGACCTCAATCGAGACACTGTGGAGACAAGCCGAGACGGTTTTAAGATGGCCATGGAGATCAGCGTGTATAGCCTGCTCGCCGTCTGCAACGCCGCGCGACCTATCCTCTCGGACAGTGCGTCCGTCTTGGCCATGACGTACTTTGGTGGAGAAAAATGTGTTCCAGGCTACAACGTAATGGGCATTTGTAAGGCGGCATTGGATGCTTCGATCCGCTACCTAGCCTACGACTTAGGGCCAGCCAATATCCGTGTCAATGCGGTGAGCGCCGGGCCGTTAAAGACCCTGGCAGGCTCAGCGGCCGGAGTTGGCGAAATGCTCAAGTTGTACTCACAAATGTCACCATTGGGACGCAACATCACCCACGATGAGGTCGGGAAGTCCGGTGCTTTTCTGCTCTCGGACTGCTCGAACGGGATCACCGGTGAAATCCTGCACGTCGACGGAGGCTACAACGCCATGGGATCTCCGGGGAGACTGCTCGATTCATTGGATGACAGCGCATAGTTCGGTCGACGAGAATGACTCGGGTGCAAGAAATCGCCGTGGCA
>LWDU01043647.1_pt1 | contig 61568 bp, 46 predicted proteins | sample 727161 | NCBI WGS metagenome assembly LWDU01 (sample SAMN04566230, study PRJNA314399) | hydrothermal vent metagenome | isolation source: deep sea hydrothermal plume seawater | place: Mexico: Gulf of California, Guaymas Basin | collected 2004-07-11
ACACCGTCTCCGTAAGAAGAGTTTTGGATAGTACCGCCCGATTCAGGTGAGGGGAGGTGAGGGGTGCCTGAGTAAACACGGATAGAACCTACAGCTCCTTTACGTGAAGCTTTGTATGGTATGTCTTGGCCGGTACCTGTTTCGATATTAAAGTCTCTGTAATTATTGTATCCGTATGCAAGGGCCATAAAGTAGTAAGTGCGGTAGTTTACCAGCTTATTATCGCCTTGTGCAAAAACATCTGTAGTAACTCTAAAGCTGTGAGAGATCCCTTCGTTTTCTCCGTTTGCCATAAGATTCGGTACAGAAACCCCCATTACTGCATCAAAGGTGTAATTAACAACATTATCAACTTCGTTAGAAAGGTCACATTGAAAAATAAGTCTAGCTTTTGCAACGTCATATAAGTCTGAAGGAGAAACTGCACCATCTACGAGTTGGTAGATTTGGTATCCCTCGAAAACATAGGATCTATTAAGATCTGAAAGCTGAGAGCCATCCTCTAGTTCCTTCGGAATCGATGGATCTATGGCTGTATATTCTTCGTGGAAGTTATTTGAGATAGCATTCTCATTTGTAAGGTATAAAATCACCTCATTCTCCAATTCTTGGATACTAACATCAGGCGCGTCAGGGCCGCTCACAATTTCGAAACAGTTGTCGAAAAGCGACTGGGCCTTATCATCGGCAAGGCGAAGGAGTTTTACGCTTTCGAATGGTTCACCTCCACCTGCACGCGCATATAACATACCTACGGTTATGTTGTTGTAATCACCGGGCTCGAGTGTGAATGGTCCGGCTGATTGAAGGAATAGCCTATCTCCAGCTGGGTTTCCAGTTTCGTATTCTGACCAATCTTCAACATCTACACCTCCTGTTCCCCAATTATACGGATCGGTGTCACTTGGAAACATATAATCTGCAGAAATATTTAATTGGGCTCCCGTAGAAGCATTAATCCCATCACCTCCGTAAGCCATTCGTTGGCCATTTTTCCAAAAACCCCTCATATAGTTATAGTAATGAGCCGAAGTTGTAGGCTGTCCATTGTTTCCATAATTCCAATTATAGTATAAGAATTTACGCATCCCATAGCGCTCGTTATCAACTACTCCATCACCGTAGCCGATACCAATTCCTCCGTATGGAATACCTAATGAATCTATAGCATCAGTAAATACATCAGTTAATGGATTATCTACTCCATCTGCATCTTGGTATGGGCCCTCGAAAAAGTCTACCCCCATAGCTGGAGGATTTAAACCATAACCGATTGAATAACCTGTTGCCTCATCGAATTGATCTCCATTGTATGAGTATCCGAGTCCTCTTTCCACATCGCATCCCACATAGTCATCAACGTGTCCCCCTAAATCTGAATCAACCCACTGAGCAAAATATGTTTCAGTCAGTGTTTGGGTGCCTTGGTTGATGAGTACATAGTTGTAGAAGGTCATGTTATTTACCTCATCATTCGTTGAGAACACGAATGCTTGCGCTCGGATTTCCATACCGATAGGCTCACCTTGCGACTCAGAGTGAACATTTCCCTTATCGTTAAAAATCCAGTAATAGGTTTGGTCTCCATAAAGAGGAACTACATCTTCACGGCGGCGCTCAGAACAGTCAATTTGTTGGAGAAAATCATACCACGGATAATCGCCATTTCCTGGATCATAGATTCCATTTGCATTGTAATCTAAGAAAGGGCTTAAGTAAAAATCTTGACCAAGTGCAGGATTTCCGTGAGCTGGGTATTCATAGAAATATGGAGGAATGGCATAGCCTTCAGGAAAATCAGTTTCGAGAGTACCTGCAGCATCCGCATCGAAATATTGTCTATGCCGCATAGCGTCTGCTCTATAGGTGATAGTAAAATGGTCGTACTGTTGGCAGGTTGATTCTGACACCTCAGCTTCTCCAGTATTTGAAAGTGGTCCAGGCCAAAAATCATTTCCAGAATTTCTGTATTTAACCGCAGCTAGCTTAAGCTGTTGATCTGGAGAAATACCTCCAAGCCAAAGGGCTCCACCATAAACCACAGAAACTCCTTCATCCTTAGGTACGTAATGAGCCCCTTTATCAATCGCTCTATCGTACCAAAGAGTTCCTCCATTTTCTATTAAAGCCCTCACATTATTCCATTCCAAATCTCTTAGTGCTGTTGCTGGGGCACAGGCTTCAGCTTTTGCTTGCGCTCTATCTATATCAGGATTAACAGGAATAGGGAGGCCCTTTTGCATTTTTATAGAGGGCGAAGATTGAGAACTTTGGGCTAATATGTTTGGGACAAACAAAAAGACGAGAAAAATAGTGAGAAAATGTAGGATGTAAAAAGTTCGCATTTTGTAGTTCTTCAGTTTGTGAATATACAACTTTGTTTGCACAAGATTTAACTTACTTAAACAACAGTAATTAGTTGTGTAGGATCAGTGTATATAATCCAACCTTTCACTTCTGATTTTTCAATATCTTCAAGTAAACTAACATACTCACGAACTTGTTTTACATGTGACACCTCCCCAGATTGTGTTGTTTTATAGTCTATGATATGCCATATATCATCTATCATAACTATCCGATCAGGTCTTAAAACCTTACCTGATTTATCCACGAAATCAACCTCTACCTCTACGTGAATTCCAGGCTGAAAAAACATCTTAGCAGACTCTAAATCCATCACCCCTTGAACCCTTTCAATAATTTTATATCTGTCCTTTTCTGAAAATCTCAAACTTGACTCAAGTGAGTATTTTACATTTTTCCAATTGTCTAAGTTGACTATTTTCTCTAGTATTTTATGAACATGAAAGCCTAGCTGTAATGCATCTAATCCGTCGGGGATGACCTCCTCTCCTTCACTTGGCGGAACTGTTACAAGATGATTTACAGTCTCCCCTGTTGAGAGACTGCTTAGTTTAATTTGATTTATCTCATCAACTTTATCCTCGCTAACAAGAGCCTGTCCAGGATCGCTTTCTGTTAGCTTTCCACAAACAACCCCCCCTCCATTAACACCTTCTAAAGACTGCACAATCAACTCACCAACGGACTTGACTTTACTTCTATCAAAATCCTCCTTTTCCAATTCTATAATAATATCTAACCTTTCAACAGGCCTTGTAAAGGCGACATACGCAACATTAACCGAATCTAGAATAACTCGATTAACTTCTTCAACTCTTTGATCTTCTACAGCAGTGTCTATCATATCATAGTTCTCAAGCATAGCGGCATTTAAAGGCATGTTAGTATCCTCATTAAGATCAACGGGGATTACACCTCTAAATTTCGTGTAGTCTTTTACGGTTAAAAGAACCATCGTCACCTTAAAGGCAAGCCCCTTAGCCTTATGAACGGTCATAATATTGACAGCATCCGAAGTAGAGGTGGTTATCACACTCCTTTCTTTCCCTTTAGCATCCCACAGTCTTAAAAATCCGTGAAGGCCACTCTCTTCAGAACCAGAAACTTCTCTAGCTAGCTCTAATACACCTTCTGTATAGGCTGGGTATTTAGATGTAATACTCATCTGCTTACAAACATGCCCTAAAAATGCCACTAAAGGTTCAGACGATTTTTCAATTGCCTTTAAATTAGGGAAAAGCTCACGCAACATACCTTGAGTATCTAAATTGCCAATTGAAGTTATGTGTCCAACTCCTATGCTAGATTCGACTTGTTTTATTGTCACATATTTTTCTAAAAAATATGCCTCATCCACAGCTTTCTGTGGGTTATTATTTTCATTATTCGAAAGAGCAGCCACACACTGTAAAATAGTCGTACCTAACCTATTGTCTTTAGGCCTCAAAAGCCACCTTACCAATGCAACAACTGCCAATGGCCCTGGATGTCTTCCCAAATGCAAAGACTCCTCGGTCATAGGTTTAAATTCTGTTTTCAGAAGTTCTTGAGCAATCATAGCGCCTTCACGATTCGTCCTGACAAGAATAGTAATATCTCCTGGCTTAAAGCCTTGACATACATAATCCCTCAGCCTTCTGATAATAACCTCAATATGCTTATTTCTCCTTTCTTTAACAGTAGCTTCAATAACCAGTTCCAAATTTACAGCTCCCGGAAACTCATTTACTGGATTTTGTTGTTGCTCAGCATACACCTCCTTTAACTTATCGGGCAAATGATTGGTTAATTCATTAAACAACATGTTATTCCAATTAACAATTTCAAAACCCGACCTGTAATTATCCCTTAAATCTGTTTCATGATGAAAATAGTGATTAGATAAAGACCTTTGAGCATCTTCTAACGCCATTCCTAAATCATCACCTTGTAAATTCGGGAGATCCATAAGTTGTTTATAATCTCCATTTCTCCATCTATAAATAGCCTGCTTACTATCACCTACCACAAGTGTTTTATTATCTGAACCCACAGCGTGATCGTAAAGAACAACAAGGTTTTGCCACTGTGTAATTGAAGTGTCTTGAAACTCGTCCATAAATATGTGGGCATATCTATTGCCAAGTCTTTCATAGATAAATGGGGCTGGGTTGTTACGCACAATTTGAGCAATCATATTATGCATAGAATCAAAAGTCCTAATGTTGTTTTCTGTTTGGACTTTTAAAATTTCTTTATAAAGCTCTGAAAGGGTCCCCATTAAATCCAAGCGCTTCCCCAATTTTTTTGCCAAAAGATACCTTTTGCCATTTTCCGTCTCAGGCAACATCTCTATAGCAGCAAGAAAAACTGGCATTAAATAATCACCCAATTCTTGTGCCTTTAAAACCAAATCATTCGGAGAATTTTTCCTAATCATCGACTCAGGATTAGTTAGATGCTCACGAATTGTCACTTTCAGCTCTTTTATTCTACCTGAGCTATAGCTTCTTAGACTTTTAGGGACTCTACCTGCTGAGAAATCTGAATCTTCCATAGAAAGTTCATCTATTTTAACTAGAGCAGCCATAGATTTTTCTTTCAATAAATTCTCTGCAAGAGAGGTGGTTTTTTTTAATTCTATTGAAATTTCTTTGAACTTTTCAGGAGAAATATCTTTGAAAGAATCTACTACCTTTCTCATAGTTTCTTTAACAGCAGCAATCCCTAATTCATTGAGAGGCCTTCTCACCCGGTAATCCTTATCTTCTTCAATCTGTAGATTAGCGAAACCCTCTAAAAGCTCCGTGATAGCCTCATTCCCTTTTACTCCTACCCTTTCTAAAAGCCTAGTCACCGCATCATCAATTACTTGGTCTGAGTTTAACTCTATCCTGAAATCCTGTTCTAGGGCTAAATCTCTAGCGAAAGTTCTCACCAAACGATTGACAAAACTATCAATCGTCATAACAGAAATATCACTGTACCTGTGAAGCATCTCTCTGTGAAGAGCCTTTGCTCTTGCTATCAGCACTTCCTCGCTAAGTTTTAAGTTCTTTTTAAGTTCAGACAACTTATCTCCCCCTCCGTCGGCGAGATGCTTTAGATCTTCTAAAATCCTTTCCTTCATTTCAGCAGCTGCCTTATTCGTGAAGGTGAGCGCAAGAATTTTGCTAAATGCCCTTTTGTCGTCATCACATAAAGCACATTCTAAATACCTTAAAACAAGGCGATAGGTCTTTCCAGATCCAGCTGAAGCCCTAACTACTTCAAACCTCTTAGATGATGATTCCATTTTCAGTCCTATAAATTACAACTTTTATTGAGATAAATAGCATTAAATAGTGCAACTATTTTTAATATTTGTAGTTATATGAATATGCACGCATTTACAAACAGAGTAATCGGAACTTTAACTGTTTTCTCTGTACTTCTAACTTTAGGTTGTAGAGAAAATAATGAAAGTGGGATACTCAACCTCAACACGACCCTTTCGTGGCACGGAGTAGAATTATCTATCGGTGATACCGTTTATGATTACATGAATCGACCCGTAAGGCCAGAAAAACTGTATTGTTACGTCAGCAATATTTCCTTGCGAAGTGACGAAGGAGAATGGGTCAACTCATCTTCTATCTCCAGACTAGACTTTATTCCATTTTCCGCAAATGCAATTGGAGAGTTTATCTCAAAAAAATTACGTTGTTCTGAAACGTTTAACGCAATCAAGTTTAACGTTGGGGTTCCTTCAGAATTAAATCAAGGCATTGATCCCACATCCTACCCTAACAGCCATCCATTAAGCGTCACAGGTTCGGCTGGAATGCGCTGGGACATGAACAATAGTTACTTTTTTGTAAAGTTTGAGGGTAAATTGGCTGAGGAAGATGGCGGATTAATAGAGATTCCTTTCGCCTTACATCCTGCAACAGACCCTCTTTATAGAACTATCGTAATAGAAACGAATGAGTTTTCTTTTCACGCAAATGATGACTTAGAACTACAATTAGATTTAGATCTTGGCCTCGCCCTAGAAGGAAGTGCTGGCGATATAGATTTAAGTCAAGTGGGGCATTCTATGGGTGAGGTACCTAAAGCAATCATGTTTATGGACAACCTGACAACATCATGGACTTTAAAAGAGTAACACTATGAATTCAGATAGACTGTCTCGTATCACAGTCAGTGGGTTCTTGATTTTCATAGCCGTTTCCTCAGGATGTGATTGTGGAAATAACCCGGCTTGGGAACCCACGTCATATACAATCGACATTCCCGCCTTTTTCCCTCCAATGGATATTCCTGCAGACAATGCAATGACAGAAGAAGGAATTAAATTAGGTAGATTGCTGTTTTGGGAAAAATCCCTGTCGCTAGATCACTCTATATCTTGTGGGAGTTGTCATGCTCCTACCTCTAATTTTTCTGACCCTAACCAATTCAGCTCAGGTGTTAATGGCACTTTAGGAAGTCGAAACGCAAGTGTAATTGTTAACCTAGGTTGGTCGTCGTCATTCTTTTGGGATGGTAGAGCTATGACCTTAGAAGATCAAATCCGCGATCCTGTCGAGCACCCCCTTGAAATGAATGTTGCTTGGGAAGTTGTGGTGGATAGATTAATGAATGATGATTTTAGTGACCTTGACTATCCACAAATGTTTTTTGACGCTTTTGGTACAGAAATAATTACCGAAGATTTAACAGTAAAAGCTATAGCTCAATTTATAAGGACAATGATTAGCGCGAATAGCAAGTTTGATAAATGGAGACGTGGTGAAACAGATTTAAGTGATTTAGAATACCTCGGATATCAACTATTCCTCAAAGAAGGGGGAGATCCAGAGGTAAATCCAGGTGGAGAGTTCGGAGCTGATTGTTTTCACTGCCATGGAGAAGCGGGCCTTCAGTTTTCAGATTACCTTTTTCACAATAATGGTTTAGACCCATCGTTTGAGAATGACCCTGGAAGGGTTAACGTAACTGGTTTTGTGTTAGATTCTGGGCTTTTTAAAACCCCAACGCTAAGAAATGTTGCTTTAAGCGCACCATATATGCATGATGGAAGGTTTAACTCTCTCGAAGAGGTTGTAGAACACTACAATAGCGGTGGTGTTAGCTCATCAACTATTGACACCTTTATGAAATACACAACTGGTGGATTAGAACTGGCGCCTCAACAAAAAGAAGCTCTTATCGCATTTTTGAATGCGCTTACAGACACCACATTTATTCAAAACCCCGATTTCAGCAATCCACACTAAACTGTTCTAACCTACCTTTGTTTTGATAAAACGTAACCTAAAGTCCGTTAGACTCGTAATAAAGGTCATGTATAGTTATAAAACATATCGTCTCTCGACACTGACTATGTTGTTAACGTTCACGCTAACACTAGTGGGAACAACTATTAACGCTCAATGTTACGACCTAATAGGTTCTGATGATGTGGCAACTTCCACTCCCGTTTGGTACAGCTGTGATATTGGAGAATTCTCTCTGAATATTGCAACTTCAAACCTTTGGGCAGGATTAACGGTCGATTGGGGTGATGGATCCAATTCTGAATCTTTCTCATACTTACCCAGAAGACTACGCAGAGTATTCAATTGTATTTACAAGTATTGAAGGTTGTTCTATAACTGGTGAGTTTATCAAACGTGCCCCTCTGTCTACTAATCTATCTGGACCGGAGCACGTATGTCAAGGATTCCCTGCAACATTAATACATGATGAAACTGAGGCTGATAGCTACTTATGGAACTTTAACGGAGGCCAAGGAACTTGGTATCCCGGTAATGAGCCAAATTTAAATTTAACATTTAACGACCCTGGTACTTATGAAGTATACGGAATAGTATCTCTGGATGGTTTACCAACATCTTGTAGCGATACAGCAAGATTTGACGTAACTGTAACACCGATTCCTGAAGCAATTATTTCATTGTCTGAAGATGAAAGTTGTGGAACTCTTATTACCGTAGCTGAGGAATTAAGTGGTGATGGCACTGAATACGAATGGACGTTTAACACACCTCCTTTCTCATATTCAGGTTCAACAACTCCTGAAATTATTTTCGAAAATCCAGGAATGTATGTGATTCAATTAGAAGTAACTGGCGAACTCGGTTGCGTAAATAATGATACTGAAGTTGTAACTGTTTTTGAAAGTCCAAACGTAGAGTTCTCTGTAGACAATGTATGCGAAGGAAACATTAGTTCTTTCACGAACTTATCAACCCTGTCTGAAACTATAATTGATTTAACTTGGTCTTTCGGAGATGGTGAGATTTCTGACGAACAAAATCCACAACACACCTACTCAACACCGGGGGAATTTGAAGTTTCCTTAGAAATAAGTAATACTAACTGTACTAACTCTATTTCACATACAGCTTTAGTTGATGCAACACCCGAAATATCAGCTTCTTCAGACATCACATCTGGTTGCTCACCATTAACAGTCAACTTTGAAGCCACAAGTGATGAGAATTCTACGATAACTTGGGACTTCGGTGACGATCAAAGCTCGAACAACTCAAATGAAGAACACACTTACATAAACGAAAATGTTGACGCTAACGGAACTACTTTTATCATATCAGCGACAGCAACAAACTTAGCCGGTTGTGTTGCAATTGACACTCTAGAAGTATCCGCGTTGAAAGGTGCCGTTGCATCTATTACCTCATCAGGCAATGGCTGTGCTCCTTTGAACACAACATTTACGAACAACTCAGAAAACGCCACTGATTATTCTTGGAATTTTTCTGACGGAGATATAAGTAGTGACTTTGAGCCTGTTCACACCTTTGAAAATACGTCTGATGATCTCGCATCATACCCAGTTGAGTTTATAGCAATCGCTGAAAATGGATGTAATGACAGCATAACAGTGGTCATTAGTGCTTTCCCTGAATTAATCATTGATGTTACACTTTCTCAGAATGAAGGATGTTCTCCTTTTTTAGTTCAAACTCCTTTCATTGAAAACGCTACTCAAATTACCTGGAGCTTTGGAGACGATTCTAACGATTCTAATACCCAAATGGTTTCTCACGTTTATTCAAACGAAAGCAACAACACACAAATTTTCACTCTTAGCGCTATAGGCGTATCTGAATACGGATGTGTTGGTGAGTCTTCGTCATTAATTAATGTCAATCCTCAGCCAATTGCTCAGTTTGTGACAGACATTTCTGAAGGATGTTCTCCATTTGTTGTAAATATTCTTGATAACAGCACACAGGCAGATCTATATTGGAGTTATGGTGATGGTGTTAACGCCTTTGGTTTTAATGGTGAAATGCATCAGTATAGTTTTCAGAATCCTGGAGAAGAAACTATCACACAAGAAATAAGCTTAACAGCTATTGGAGACGGTGGATGTGTTGACACGCAAAGCATAGAGATCGATATTTTCCCGGAGGTAATCTCTCAATTTAGTGCAACACCTGAGTCTTGCTCTCCTTTTAACACTACTTTCACAAATGAAAGTTCTGAAAACCAAACTTACAGCTGGGATTTCGGTGATGGAGTAATCAGTGAAGACGAAAACCCAACACATATCTTCACTAACCCTAGCTCAATTGAAGATGCTTATTATCTTGTAACTCTTACCGTAACATCAGAAATGGGTTGTAGTAATATCTCTACAGAAATGATCTCAGCTCTTGCTACTCCTGCAGCTAACATTTCCCTCTCTCAATCAGCAGGTTGCGGAAGTTTTTATTCTATAGCTGAAGCACAGGGTGGGGAAGGTTATAATTACCAGTGGACATTTAACATGGATCCATACACACATAGTGGAATCACAACACCAGAGCTTTTATTCAACAACCCAGGAACTTACGAGATACAACTCGAAGTTACTGCTGCAAATGGATGTTCATATGAGAACTCTGAGTCGGTTACCGTTTTTGAAATTCCCACTGTAAACTTTTCTGTAGAAGATGTTTGTCAGGGTACTCCAAGTGAGTTTACAGATTTAACAACAATAAATGCAGAAGATGAGATAGTAGAATGGATTTGGAATTTTGGAAATGGTGAAATTTCTAACGAGCAAAGCCCTAATTATATATATAATACTACTGGATTATTTAACGTGGAACTCGAAATTATAACGAATTTATGTAGCGCAGTTTATAACTCTACTACCTATGTTGAGGAAACTCCTTCATTGATTGCATCTTCTGACATTACAAGCGGCTGCTCTCCAGTAATTATTAATTTTGAAGCCCAAACCAATGATGATTCTTCTATTTCATGGAACTTCGGAGATAATCAAAGCTCTAACAACTCAAATGAAGAACACACTTACGACATTTGTTGTGACTGCAACTGCGACAAGCCCTATGGGATGTTTTGCCGTTGACACTATAGAAATATCTGCAATGCAAGGTGTAATTGCATCCATTACCTCATCAGGTAATGGTTGTGCTCCTTTGAATACTACGTTTACAAACAATTCAGAAAATGCCTCTGATTATTCTTGGACTTTTTCTGATGGAGATGTTAGCAGTGACTTTGAGCCTGTTCACACATTTGACAACACGTCTGAAAATATCGAAACATATCCAGTTGAACTAATCGCAATCGCTGAAAATGGATGTAATGACACTACTATCGTTAATATCACAGTTTACCCCGAAATGGTAGCTCAGTTCAGCTCTCCTCAAGCTTCATGCGCTCCTTTTGAAGTAGAATTTACAAATGAAAGCTCTGAAAATGAGTCATATGACTGGACTTTTGGCGATGGAGACATGAGTACAGAATTAAACCCAATACATACCTTTTCTATCCAAAACACGGGTGATGACGAGACATTTACTGTAGAATTAACCGTTACCTCTGAGTACGGATGTAATAACTCCGCAACTAGTGAAATAGCAGTCTTTGCGACGCCTGTTGTAGACTTTCACGTTACTCCAACCACGCAAACATTTCCTAACACAACAGTAGTAATTGATGATCTATCTACATCTGGATCATCTAGCTCAATTCTTTGGAACTTTGGTGATGGTAACATTTTCACAAATGAAAATCCTGGGGAACATACTTATGACACTTGGGGTGTTTTCACTATCTCAGTAATTATCGGTAATGAGTATTGCTCTGACGATGGAGTAGAGACTATTAACATTATCGCTCCAGCACCTGAACTTGCTTTTACAGGACGTGGAGAAGGCTGCGCTCCCTTCACGGTTGACTTTACTAACCTGTCTCAGTATGCAAATAACTACAAATGGTATTTCGGTGATGGAACAACTGTATTATCTGAAAATGCAACACATACATTTAACGAAGCTGGAACATATGATATTACTCTCGAGGCTATCAGTTATGATGGAGTTTTAGTAGAAGAGACTCAATATGCCTCTGTAACCGTTTTCCCAAGTGCTCAATCTGACTTCTCACTTTTCCCTACAGAAGTTTTTGCTCCAGGTGAGCCTATTCAGTTCTATAATTTATCTACGGATGCTGATGAGTTTGTTTGGTACTTCGGTGACGGAGAGACCTCTTCAGATGAAAACCCAACGTATGAGTACACAAACGCTGGTAACTACAGCGTCACCTTAACCGCTAACAATGAGTGGGGATGTTCAAGTACTTTCTCTTATGAAAATGCTGTGACTGCTATAGATGGCGGATTGCTTGTTTTCCCTACTGCATTCACTCCTATTTCAGGTGGAGGAAATGGAGGTGTATACGATTTACATGCATATGACAACGATGTTTTCAGACCTTTACACGGTGGAGTTTTAGATTTCGAAGTATTTGTCTTCAATAAGTATGGGGAACAAATCTTTTACTCATCAGATATAAATATAGGTTGGGATGGGTATGTAGGTGGAATACTAGCCGCTCAGGACGTATACGCATACAAAGCGATTGCAACCCTAAGTGATGGTACTTACATAGAAAAGGCAGGGACTGTTACTTTAATATCTAAATAAATTAATGATTTTGTAACCTTTTGTGAGTTGGTGTCGTAAAAGGGGTTATGAGCATCAATTTTAACTTAAGATCAATAAACAATCTGTTAACGACTATCATAGTATTTAACTTTGTTTTATTTACATCATCAGCAACTGCACAAGACCTGCATTTTACGCAATTCAATGCAGCTCCAACATCCATAAATCCTGGTTATGCAGGTGCTGCTGATCAAGCAAGGGCTGTGAGTCTTTACAGATCACAATGGGCAAATTTACCCCAGGCATATACTGGTTTTCACTTCGCTTATGATAGGCCTCTATTTAACCAGAACGGCGGGATAGGTGTTCTTGTAAGTCATGAAGAAGCAGGTGCAGGTGCTCTTAGTTCTTCACGTATCGCTTTTCAGTACGCATATGAATTTAAAATTGGCCCGCGAACATATGTTCGTCCAGCTTTACAAGGTGGAATAGTAAGTAGATCTGTAAACTTATCAGAACTAACATTCATGGATCAACTACTTAGACAAGACGCTACAACAACTCTTGAAGATGGTATAATGACTGGAAAACAATACGCGGATCTAGGAACGGGAGTGCTTATAGTAAATAAAGGGTTTTGGTTGGGTGCTTCTGCTGACCATTTAAATAAACCTAATTCAAGCCTAAGCTATGATTACATTGATAGATTAGATGTGAGAATTTCTGCCCATGGTGGAGGACGCATACCATTACTTCGTGGACCAAAATCTAAATATGCGAAGGATATAGTTGTTGCTTTTAACTACACGAAGCAAGGAAATATTGACCAATTCGATATAGGTACATATTACGATTTAGATTTCATGACTCTTGGCGTTTGGTATAGAGGAATCCCTTTATTGCAGAAGGCTGCAGATGAATCTATAGATGTCGATGCTATGAGTTTCATATTTGGATTTGGAAATGATACTTGGAATATCGGGTATAGCTACGATATAACCCTTAGTAAATTAGGAACTATGTCGTCTGGAGGGTCTCATGAATTATCTCTAAAATACATGTGGGACATAGCAAGAAAGCAAACACAACATAAATCTCCTCCTTGCGTACAATATTAGATCTAACTTTTCAGGATTTACCAATCGAGATTTGATTCACTTCTGGTTCCAGTTGAATATTGTATTTTTCCTTCACAGATTGCATTATGTCTTCTGCTAAAGCCCAAAGCTCCTTTCCTGTCGCTCCTCCATTATTAACTAAAACCAGAGCCTGGTGCTTGTGAACCCCATGGGTTCCCCTATCGTGACCTCTCCAGCCAGAATTGTCTATAAGCCAGGCAGCCGCTAACTTTACCACCTCTCCATCTAGAGGATAATTAGGGATTTCAGGGTATACCTCTTTAAGCTTATTAAAATCTTCTTTGTTTACAATAGGGTTTTTAAAGAAAGAGCCAGCATTTCCTATAACGTCAGGGTTAGGTAACTTAGAATTTCTTATCTTAATTACAGCTTTCGCAACATCAAGATGAGTTAAATCAATCTTATTTATTTCGGAAATTTCTTCCTCAATTGCCCCATAGCTAGTTTTAAGAGGAGATTCTCGATCAAGATTATATGCAACTCTAACGATTACCCACTCTCCCTTCAACTCTCTTTTAAAAACAGACTCTCTATAGCCAAGTTTACATTCCTTGAGATTAAATCGCTTTAGCTGACCCGTTTTAATTTCTATAGCCTCTAGCCATGAGAAGACATCTTTAAGCTCAACTCCATAAGCTCCAATGTTCTGCATGGGGCTAGCTCCAACACAACCAGGGATTAAAGCTAAGTTTTCAAGGCCACCCCAACCATTGGCTAAAGATTTTAATACGAATTCATGCCAATCCTCGCCAGCCTCTACAACAACTTCAAGCCTTCTTCCATCATCGTTTGATACATCTACTCCTTTGCTGTTAATCTTAATGACTAATCCTTCAAAGTCATTGTGAAAAAGCATATTGCTTCCTCCACCAAGTATTAAAATTTCTAAATTATTGTTTTGCGCATAAAGAAGAGCTTCCCTTATATCATCGTCTTTCTCAACTTTAACATAGTGACTCGCTAAAGCGGGGACATGAAAAGTTAAGGAAGAAGTTAAATCTACTTGAGTTTCTACTTTCAATCAATTGATCTTATTCTTGGTTTGCGAAAACCAAAGGTGTGCCACTCCAAGAATGATTGGAGTATTAAACATTAATAAAAAAATCTGTTAGAATAGGGCAAATATTGTCATTTTTTCCTATCTAAATGATGGCTAAAGCTACAATACAAATGATAAAAATTATACCTTAGCATCGTGACTTTAGAAAAAACAAATCTTAAAATAAAAGAGCAGTCGCTAGCTTTAATGGAGTCCCAGAGTTGGGAAGAGGCACTCGAAAAATGGGAGGTTTGGTTTCGTGAAACTCGAAACTCTTATGGTGACGCTAACGCTTTGCACGATAGAGCTATCTGTAAATTCCACCTATCTGATACGGTTTCCGCGATAAAAGATCTTGACGCCGCCGCTGAATTACAGCCAGAATATGGATACCGATTCTCTTCACGTGCCTGGATGAAACAAGCTAATGGAGACACCGATGGTGCAATATCTGACTATAAAATTGCTATCGGACTTGAGCCCGAAGATGTCGTGAATCAAAATAACCTCGGGATACTAGAAGAGTCGAAAGGGTATAAAAATCAAGCGGATAAGCGGTTTAAAATTGCTGATGGTGCAAATAAAAAAACAGTAGAGAAAACGGAAGCCCATGACACTAAAACAATTTTCAGCGAAATGAAAAGTGTTTATCGGAGTAAAGAATCACTGAAAGATTGGTTAAAATTCATTCTAAATGGGTTTACCTTAAAGGACTGAATTAACGCTTTAACAGTGACTCAAAAACATTTACCTACCCTTAGCGAAACTTCTTTTTTAGAAGAGCTTGCACATACTGTTCTAAACAATAAAAACATGGGAGCATGTGCTGTCGTGCTACCAAGCTTCAGGAGTGTAACTACCTTTAAAAGGGTGTTTACTAGTAAAACTACGAAAGCTTGTCGCATGCCACAAGTAATGACTTTAGGGGCTTTTATGGAAGGTAATGGTGAGTTTCAAATTGCTGACAACCTTGAGATTTTAGCGAGGTTGTATCAAGTGCAGTTAAACTATACCAAGGAGAAAAAAGACTTTGGCTTATTTTTGAATTGGGGTTCGGTAGCTCTTGCAGACTTCCACCAGATTGACCATCACATGAAAGATGCAAATCAGGTGTTTAAAAACCTAAGAGACATTAAGGAAATTGAGGAGTGGAGTTTTGACACTTCTAAGGAACTTACTGGAGACCAAATCTCTTTTATGAATCAGTGGGATAGACTTCCGCACCTCTACAAAGATCTCCATGAAAGGCTGAAGAAGGATGGGATGACGACAAAAGCGATGCTGAGTTGGAATGTAGCTAAAAAAGGAAATGTTCAAAAATACAAGACTGTTTATGCCGCTGGACTTGCGGCTATCACACCAAGCGAAAAACTGTATCTAACAAAATGGCACGAAGCGGGAAAGCTCATTTATCTTCCAGATGCAGATGTGTCCTATGTTCATGATGCTCAAATTGAAGCTGGATATTTTATTAGAGGGCTTGGTAAATTCCCATACAATATTCCTGATAAAATCTCGAAATCACCTCCAGATATTGAGATAATCGGATGTAGTTCTGTTATGAGTTCTTGTCAACTTGTACGCCAAATTGTACTTGAGCTCAGTGAAGATGAGAAAAATAAAACTGTAATTGTATTGCCAGATGCTGGAACCCTTCCTGTTTTATTACAAGCACTCCCTAACAATGAAATCGGCTATAATGTAACAATGGGTCTTAGCATTCGTGAAACACCTATCTCACCTTTCTTAAATCTCATTGACAGAATGACTTCACGGTCAGATAGAGGGTGGAGATTTGAAGATCTCGTCTCTCTATCGAGCCAACAGGTTGTTTTAGAATATACTGAAAAGACTACTTCTTTTAAATCTGATTCTACAAATTCGTTACACGAATTGGCCAAAATGAATTCAGGTTGGGTATCTATAACAACCATTGAGGAAGTTTCTGATGGAGCTTTTTACTCGCTTTTACAAGACCTTGAATCATTAAAAGCTCAGGGAGCGAAAGAATTTCTTAGAGGATTGGATGATTTTTCCCGAAAAATCGAGGTGAACCTAAAGGACAGTAAAAATCCTTGGATAAAAGCAGGTTGGACAAGTGTTAGAAAAGTGGTAAGTATCATGCTCCGCCTACAATCCGAACTCAATCCGTGTAATAGTGCTAGTGATGTACGGGCTTTAATGCATAAACTACTTGTTGGTGAGAAGATAAATCTTATAGGTGAACCTGCAATAGGGTTGCAAATAATGGGGCTTACAGAAACTCGAGCCCTAGACTATGATAGAGTAATAATAATGGATTGCAACGAGGGAATACTTCCTAAGCATGAAATTATTGATAGCTATCTGCCTGCAGATTTAAAGTATTCTATCAATATGCCAGGTAGGCATGAACGAGAAGCCGCTTACGCTAACAGCGTTTACCGACTTTTAAATCGTTCCACTAAAGTCCAACTTTTATATCGAACTAGCGGAAAGGGTTCTGAAGAAATGAGCCGATATATTCTACAACTTATTCATTCTTATAATCCTATAAAAGACAAGCTTACGAAATCGATTTTCAGTATGCCCAGCCCTAAAGCCCGGCCAGAAATACCTGTAATTAAGCTTACTGAAAAAATGAGAGAAAGAATTGAGGTTTGGGCCAAAGAGGGGATATCACCCTCGGCATTAAACAAACTCCTTTCATGCGAAAGAAACTTTATTTACCGGTATTTATTGAGACTCTTAGAACCAAATGAATTGGAGGAAAGTATAGAGAGTAGCACTTTAGGATCAATTGTGCACCACGTATTCGAACACGGATTAAACAAAGCTCTCAAGCAAACATTGCAACCTCATCATATCAAATCCATTCTTAAAAATTTAGATACATTTTTAGACAAGGCTGTGAAACATTGCTATAAACATGGGGTTTCAGATAGTGGTGAAAATCTATTATTAATCCGTTCTGCAAAGTCAACGATTAAGAAGATTTTAAACCAAGAACTTTTAGAATTGAATAATGGGAAAACGGATCCCATTACAATTACCGGATTAGAGGATTCTTTCGAAGCTACATATACTTTGGTTGACGGTGGGGAAGTTAAATTTTTCGGATATGCTGACAGATTAGAGGATGTCGCAGGAGTAACCAGGGTTGTAGATTACAAAACAGGAATTACTACCCAAACTGATTTAAATTTAAAGGTAGATTGGGATATTGACGGAGGAAAACTAGACAAAGGGAACGCCTCGAAAGCTCTTCAACTTCTTGTTTATTGTGCAATACTTCTCAATGATGAATCTCTACGAGAGGTTAAAGCTTCTATACGATCAGGAAGAAATGCCCGTTCAGGATTACTAAACTTAAAAATAGGTAAACGCACAGAAATAAATCGTGAGGATATAGATATGCTGATAGATTGGTTGTCAAATAGATTGTCTAACTTTAAGGAAGATGGTAGAGAAATTTCTCACAACGAAGATTCTCAATTTTGTGAATACTGTGTTGTGCTTGACCCGCCTATAATTTCTTTTTAATCAAATTAATTTGAAACCGATAACAAAAAATAAAAAGGTGTTAATCATCACCTATTACTGGCCTCCATCAGGAGGAGCTGGGGTTCAGCGATGGTTAAAATTCTCTAAATATCTACCTGAATTTGGGTGGGATCCAGTTGTTTTCACTCCTGAGAACCCAGATGTCCCCGTGGAGGATATAACTTTATTAGGAGAAGTCTCATCTTTAGTCCAAGTTCTTAAGATTCCTATTTTTGAGCCTTCAAGAGTAGTCTCATTGTTTGGGAGAAAAATGTCAACCACAAGGATGGGGGCTTCAACCAAGTCTAATAATAAAACCTCAATTATTAAGGGTTTCATCAGTTGGGTCAGGGGGAATATCTTTATTCCTGACGCTAGAGTAACTTGGGTTAAACCTGCTGTAAAGTTTGTAAACAAGTGGATAAGTGAAAACCACATAGATGCAATAATTACTACTGGACCACCACACAGCATGCACCTCATAGGATTGGGGGTGAAAAAAACATACCCGGAACTAAAATGGATTTCTGATTTTAGAGATCCTTGGTCGGATATGGACTACTTGGATGACTTTAAGATGGGTAATCGAGCTAAAAGAAAGCTAATTGGAATGGAAAAAAAGGTTGTGGAGTATTCTGACAAAATCACAATCACCTCACCTTCTATTGTAAAAACACTCTTAGGTGACGGCAACAAGGATAAGGCAACATTAATACAAAATGGTTGGGATAGTCTTGATTTTAAAGATGTGAAAGCACCTGCAAATAAATCTACAGTTTTCAAAATCGGACATTTCGGATCTCTTTACGGTTCTCGAAATGTACCTGGTTTATGGCGTGCCTTAAAAAAATGGAACCAATTAGAGAGTCTTAAAATAGAAATTTACCTAGTAGGATCAGTAGGCGACGAGATAAAGTTGGAATTAAAAGATAATCAACACGTGAAATTTACCCCCTCACTATCTCACAAACAAGCTGTAATAGAGATGATTGACTGCGATGCACTCCTTTTAGTCCAAAACGCTACAGATGCTTCTCGAAAATGCACTCCTGGGAAAGTGTTCGAATATATCGCTTGTGAAAAACCTCTTCTTAGTATTTGCAATAGCCCCAGCGACCTTGCCACACAACTGGGAAATTGGGGATTACCATTTTGCGATCACGAAGATGAAGACGCCGCATATGAAATGCTGAAAAAAATCACGGAAAGTAATGCCCCTCTCAATGTAGACCCATCACCATATGAGAGAAAGGCTTTAACGAAGAAACTTGCAGATGAGTTGGATATTCTAACGAAACAAAATTAGACCCATTCTCCTAGTCAACTCCTAGTCAACTCCTAATAAACTACTAGTCAACTACCCTTAGCCAGTCTTGAGTTCTATAGACAAACCAAATGTATCCTCGAACTTTCAGCACGTCTAATTCCCCCTCTTCTAACCACATTTCGCAATCGTAAATAGAACCTTTCTTAGGATCGCAAATTGTTCCATCTTCCCATTCCTGAGTTTCGCCCTCAGATAAAACCATGTTTCTCACAATTTCCATCCCTAGGGCTGGCTGATCTTTTCTGTCGTCGTCACACTTATCACAATGTGGGTTTTGGTCTTCGTCCGGAAGGCGAAATAATTCTATTACAGTACCGAAAAACTGTCCGTCTCGTTCGATAATTTCAACTACGCTTTTAATACGACCCGTTTCGTCGTCGATGGTTTTCCAACGACCATCAATTGAGGTTTGGGAAAAAGAAGTGAAAGATATTAGGAAGAAACACCCTAAGAGGTAAAAATGTTTTGATTGAATCATAAAGCTAATTACGTCTTTTTAAAACCTTATTGCAAGTTGCTCCTAGCTTCATTTCGCGCTTTATGAACACTCACGTTAAATTCAAACCCCAAGAGAAGGATTGAGCTATTTGCATTTACCCACACAAGTAGCAGTAAAAACGTTCCTAAAGAACCGTAAAGCCTATTATAACTATCTAAATAAGTAATAAAAGCTCCGAACCCCAATGACAACAATACAATTAAGATTGTAGTCATCGTTGCCCCAGGAGTAATGGTCCGCCATTTATCACGATCAGGATTGCCGAAGTGGTACAAGATCGAGACTGAGAAATACACGAGAATTAGAGACATCGTCCACCTTGCAATATTGAGCCACGGCAGAAGTTCGCCCGGGAGCAAATCTTTATTTGAAAGCCATGTCAACCCTTGGCCACTAAATCCTATAAGCAATACAGCTACTCCAAGCATTACAACTAGGATTACTAAAAGTAAAAGTGAAATAAAATAGTACAACATCGGATTCCCCTTTTTTTCCAATAAATAACTTGCATTAAACCCTGTTAGAATAGCATTCACACTACTGGAAGCATAAATGACCGTAAGAATAAAACCGATAGATAAAATCGAAACGTGACTTTTTTCAAGGAGATCATTTACTGTTAACTCAAATAAAGACACTGTCTCTCCTGGGAAGAATAAAAGCAGTGCATCCATCACGTCATTTGTTTCAAGAGGCGTATGAGGTAAAATACTCAAAAGCAAAATCATGGCTGGGAAAAATGCCAATAGAAGCCTATAAGAAATAGAGGCCGCTCTGATAGACACTGACCCGTTAATCAACCCAAGACCAAAAAATCTAAACACATCATAGAGGTTCATCCCTTCAACTCCCCAAGGACTAATAGACCTTAAAAAAAACTGTGTTCGCTTTACTATCGCGCTCGACTCAATCCACTTGGTGATATTATTTGACATACGGGGTGCTCTTCAAGCTTAAATCTAAGCTTTTTACCGAGTGAGTCATATATCCCATACTAACAAAATCCACGCCCGCTTCTCCATAGTCTCTAACATTACTAGGTGTAATTCCTCCTGATGCTTCAAGGGAAACCAGGTGGCTATATCTCTCTACTGCCTCACTGACCTTGTCAGGACTGAAATTATCGAGTAAAATTCTCTCGATGGGTATTCCTGATTTTACTGAGGCAGAGATAGCATCCTCAATTTCAGTGAAAGATCTCGTTTCGATAACTAAGGGCAATTCTTGTAAAGCAGGAGATCTGTCTTTTAAATATTGTCCAACCTTTTCAATAGCGCTTGTCATACTTCCAGCATAATCTACATGATTGTCCTTTAAAAGGATCATATCATATAAACCCATTCTGTGATTTACACCTCCTCCCATCACAACGGCTTGTTTCTCAAAAGCTCTCAGCCCCGGAGTAGTCTTCCTTGTATCTAAAACCCTTGTAGGAGTGCCTTCTAACGACTTAACAACTTCTGATGTCCTTGTGGCTATTCCACTCATGCGTTGCATAAAATTTAAAGCCAAACGCTCTCCTGTTAAAATATCTCTTGCTAACCCCTCTAACTCTATCACTACATCTCCAAACTTTACAGAACTACCGTCTTTGATTTTAGCTGTAAAACTTATTTCTGGGTTTACCTGATAGAAAACTTCCCTTGCCACTTCCACTCCAGCTACTACACCATTTTCTTTAGCTAAAATGTATCCTTTTTGGGCTAAATCAGCGGGAACACTTGACTCAGATGTAACATCACCTGAACCTAAATCTTCTTTTAGAGCAAGAGAAATAAAATTCTTCATATCATCATTAAGCATAGTGCGAATATACTACCCTCAAAACCGTAACTTCACACTGTGCAAATTTCAATTATAGCAACGGGAAAAACAAATGCGGTTTGGATTAAAACTGGAATTGAAGAGTACGCAAATCGCATGAATCGCTATGGACGATTTGCCATTGTAGAAACGCCTAACTTGAAAAGTAAATTTGCAAAAGCCGATTCTAAACGTGTGATGAAAGAAGAGGCCGTACTACAAGCTAAAGCCCTAGAGGGTGTAGATTACCTTGTTTTACTAGATGAACACGGAAAAGAATACACATCAATAGGCCTTTCTAATCAAATACAAAAACTACAGGTTAGAGGACTTAAACATGTTGCCTTCCTTATTGGAGGTCCTTACGGATTCGATCCATCGATTAAATCAAGAGCTAATGAACTTTGGGCATTGGGGACGTTGACTTTTCCGCATCAACTAATTAGGATTTTTGCCGTAGAACAAATCTACCGCGCCCACACTATTCTCAAAGGCGAGCCCTATCATCATCCATAAAAAAATAATATTATTCCTGAGCTCTTACTGAGCTAATATCGTAACGTGGTTATTGAGGACTTCTACTGTTCCTCCATTTACCTCAAATGTCATTTCTTCATCATCAGTTTTTAAGGTAATCTCACCTTTTCGCAAAGTCGTTACTAAAGGAGCATGATGACTCAAGATTCCTAAACTTCCATCTGTACCAGGAAGACCTATATAGGTAGCTTCGCCTTCGTAAAGTTGCTTGTCTGGTGTGAGAATGTTTACTGTCATACTGCTTTTGCTTCTGCGAGCATTCTCTCTCCGTCAGCTATAACCTCTTCGATATTTCCCTTAAGGTTAAATGCTGCCTCTGGGTATTTATCTAAATCACCATTAAGAATCATTTTGAATCCTTTGATTGTGTCTTCTATAGGTACAAGAACACCCTCGATTCCGGTAAACTGAGTAGCTACGTGGAAAGGCTGAGATAAGAAACGACTAATACGACGTGCTCTATTTACAGCTTGCTTGTCTTCTTCTGAGAGCTCATCCATTCCAAGAATGGCAATGATATCTTGAAGCTCTTTGTAGCGCTGAAGGATTTCTTTCACATCCTCAGCACATTTGTAATGCTCCTCTCCTAGAATTTCAGGATTTAAAATCCTAGATGTAGAGTCAAGTGGATCTACCGCTGGGTAAATTCCGAGACTCGCAATCTTACGAGAAAGTACCGTAGTTGCATCAAGGTGGGCAAAAGTAGTAGCTGGCGCCGGGTCAGTAAGGTCATCTGCAGGCACGTAAACGGCTTGCACAGAAGTAATAGAACCACGCTTCGTAGATGTGATACGCTCTTGCATAACTCCCATCTCAGTAGCAAGTGTTGGTTGGTAACCTACAGCTGAAGGCATACGTCCAAGTAGAGCAGATACCTCAGATCCAGCCTGAGTGAAACGGAAAATGTTATCTATAAAGAATAGGATATCACGTCCTCCAGTCTCCTCATCTCCATCACGGAAATACTCAGCAACAGTTAGACCTGAAAGAGCAACACGAGCACGAGCTCCAGGAGGCTCATTCATTTGGCCAAACACAAGTGTTGCTTGTGAATTAACCAACTCTTTCTTATCAACCTTGCTAAGATCCCATCCTCCAGCTTCCATGCTTTCAACGAAGGCATCACCATACTTGATAACTCCAGATTCAATCATCTCACGAAGAAGATCGTTACCCTCACGAGTACGCTCACCTACTCCAGCAAATACTGATATACCCTCGTATCCTTTAGCAATGTTATTAATGAGCTCCATAATAAGTACAGTCTTACCTACTCCAGCTCCACCAAATAGTCCGATTTTACCACCTTTTGAATATGGCTCAATCAAATCGATAACTTTAATTCCTGTGAAAAGCACTTCTGACGATGTCGAAAGATCTTCGAACCTAGGTGCTGACTGGTGAATGTTACGACCATTTTCTTTGCTCACATCACCAATTCCATCAATCGCATCACCCACAACGTTAAAGAGTCGGCCTTTAATTTCGTCTCCTGTTGGCATTTGAATACCTGTTCCAGTAGCGCTTACTTTCATTCCGCGACTTAAACCTTCAGTCGCATCCATAGAAATAGCACGAATGGTGTGCTCACCGATGTGTTTCTGTGTTTCTAAAATAACTTTTGAAACCCCTGCATCAATTACTAGGGCATCTAAAATGTTAGGTAATTCAACTCCTTCTGGAAAACGAACGTCTACTACAGGACCAATAACCTGTGATACGACTCCTTGTTTTGTTGACATGTTAATCGCGTTTAAGCTTGTATAATCGAGTGCAAAAGTACAACACCATTTATGAAATTAACACTCTATTTGACCATAACTTAACACACTTGAAAGTTCACCTAAAAATAGAGAATTTTTACTCGAAAAAACCTGTCGTTTTAACCATCGGCACCTTCGATGGTGTTCATGCTGGACACCGTGCCGTAATTGAAGTCCTTAAAGCAAAAGCCAATAAAATAAATGGCGAAACAGCTCTATTAACTTTTTCACCTCATCCCAGAGTTGTGCTTCATCCCGACAACCACAATTTAAGATTGCTCAACACAAGGAAAGAAAAGGAAGCTCTTCTTGAAAATGCAGGACTCGATCATTTAATTGTAGTGCGCTTCGATATTGCATTATCTCGTCTGACTCCATTAGATTATGTTCGTAAATTATTAGCTGAAGGAATTAAACCTACTGAGATAGTCATCGGTGATGATCATAGGTTCGGTAGGAATCGAGAAGGTTCATTCAGTAGCCTGAAAGAAATGGGTCTTATGTTTAACTTTAGTGTCACAGCTTTAAACGCTGAAAGGATTCGTAAAATACGAGTTAGTAGCACCAAAGCAAGGGATGCAATTATCGAAGGACAGATCGAACATGCAAATGATTTATTATCTCACCCTTTCCCATTATCCGGCACTGTAGTAGAAGGTGATAAATTAGGCAAAACAATAGACTTCCCCACTGCTAACCTTAAGCTTTCTGACCCACTGAAAATTGTCCCAATGGATGGTGTATATGTTGTTTGGGCTAGAATAAACGAAGGTAAATGGATGAAGGGAATGATGAATATCGGGTGCAGACCATCTGTTATAAAAACCGACTCGGGGGAAACGACCATTGAAGTTCACTTCATCGGATACCAAGGCGATTGCTACGGGCAAGCTATTGAAGTTCGTATAGTCAAGAGGCTGAGAGACGAAATGTTATTCAACGGACTTAACGAGTTAAAAGCAGCACTTAGCAGAGATCGAGATGAAACCTTAGAATTACTACAATTTGCAGTTCCACCCGTATTATGATTTACTATAGATTACTCGTAATACTCTTTGTAATGATGTCGAATTGCATTTCCCCATACACTCAAGCTCAAACAGAATTCAAATCTATAGAGTTGGCACTCGAAGCTCATCATGCTGGTGAAATAGTTAAGGTTTTAAATCTGAAAAAGCAGAAACTTAAAATTATCCCGGAAGAAATTAAAGCTTTCACAGAATTAATTGAGCTTCGGCTCGATAAAAATCGAATCGAAATTTTACCTGATTGGTTGAGTGAATTGAATCGTCTTGAAATCTTTTCAGCTGAAAGAAATCAACTAACAGAATTCCCAAGTGTCATTCTAGATTTGGAAAATTTGAGGGAATTATATCTTGGAGACAACTTCATTACTGCAATTCCCCTAGATATTGATGTATTAAAAAATCTAGAGTGGCTAGGGCTTTGGTCGAACCTACTGAGAAGGTTCCCCAGTTCTCTAAGTGATATGCCTAAGCTGACAACATTGGATATTCTCTATAACGATATGACTTTTTCAGAGCAAACCTGGCTGCTCGATCTTCTACCTCACATCAATGTTGAGATGTCCGAACCATGTCATTGCACGTTCGATGATGAGTAATCACAAGTTCAGAATTGTAATTACTGGAGTAGAAAATTCAGGGAAGTCAACCTTAATTAAACCACTTGCAGAAAAATTTAATTGGCCCTTTATTATGGAGTTGTGTCGAGAAAATGAAGCTGTGCTGAATGGAACTGAAACTTTTGAAACATTAAAAGAGCTTCATCGATTGGAGGAAAATAAATTTGAGGAAATGATCAATTCTACCTCTGCAAACGGTGTCTTTTGTGATACTGCAGGACTCGTTCTCGACCTTTGGGCTGAGTCCGTTTTTGGGAAACGTGTCACTACTAAATCTTCTTCAAGAAAAATCGATCTATACTTGCTGTGTGAAACCATTGAAAAATGGGAGGAGGACCCTATACGACTTATCCCAAACCATCAAGAACGAGTTGAAAAAAACAATGAATTTAGAGCTCGCTTAGAATTTGAAAACGCTCCTTATATCTATATTCCTGTGATGCCTTTAGAAGAAAGGATTGAATTTGCAGAACGAAAAATAAAGGAGATCTTAGATGTTTAAAAACAAAGCTCGGTTAATTGAGATCGCCGCTGTTACTTTTTCTGTGGCCTACACTTGGATGTATTTAAAGGGTTATCTCCCATGGGCCTTTATTCCAGCTGCTCTGGGGGCTGGATTATTTGCCTATATCTGTTGGAATAAGAAAATATATGCCGAAAGCGCTCTCCAGGTTTTCTATATAGGACTAGCAGGGTTAGGTCTGATAGGTTATGGCAATGATGTTCAGATTTCAGGATTGTTTCATCTCATTTTACTATCTGGTGCTGTTATAGGAACTGTGGTGCTTGGTGTCATACTTAGAAAAACTACAGATGCAATGTTGCCATTCTTAGATGCCTTTACCACGGTATTCAGTTTAGCAGCAACGTGGCTTATGATAAACATGATTCACGAGAATTGGTTGTACTGGATTGTGATTGATACCGTATCGATATATCTATACGCAAAAAGAGGACTCAAGCTTAGCTCGGTCCTCTTCTTACTATATCTTTTATTAGCTCTCGATGGCTATTTCGAAGCTATTTCTATTTTCTAATATTTCCTCCTTTTAGATAATAACTATCGAATAATAAACTTCACTGGTATAGTGTATTGAACGCTTACGCTTTTTCCACGTTGTTGACCTGGATCGAAGCGTGGAAGTGTTTCCACTACTCGCTTTGCTTCTTTATCTAAACGTGGATCTACTTCACGTAGAACTTTCACGTTCTTAACATACCCGTCTTTTCCGACAACAAAGTAGACAAACACTGTCCCTTGAATACCAGCATCCTTAGCGATATGAGGGTACTTCGTGTTTTTCGAAACATACCTAATAATCTCCATTTGAGTACACTGATGACGTTCATCGCCACGCATGTGTTTACAAGCAGGTAGTGCAGGCATATTCTCAACTATCATAAATGGAGTATCATCATCAACATCATCATCATCATCTATGATTTCAATATCTGTATCATCATCTAGCTCGATATCTTCAATCTCTAGTTCGATTTCAATCTCCTCTTCATCATCGACGATCTCAATCACAGTTGTTTGCTGAGGTGGTGGTGGTGGTGGTGGTGGTGTCACCACGTTCACCGGAATCTCCTCATCTTCTAAAAGGTCAGCTTCAAAATTAATCGCTTGTCTTACTAAAACCTCATAGTTCGTCCATGAGATGGCAATTAAGATCAATGCTAATGAAGCTATAAATCCAAGTGCGCGCCAAGTTGAACGCTTATTTTCTAGGTCTGCCTTAGGTGTCTTCCTGCTAATCATGTTGTGATATTCTACGGTTCGAATTTACGGAATCAGCGGGGATTACTCCGGGAAAAACTGCATACACTACTCGAAAAATTACAAATCCAAATAATACTCCAACGCAATCTGCAACTATATCAAGGAGTTCAGCCGATCTTCCCATTCTTAATTCTTGTTGTAGTAATTCAAGTATTGTGCCGTAAATAGCACACACAACAAATATTAAAGCCATTAATCGATAGTTGAAGTCTATTAATACACGTAGTTTTGATAGGGTTATTGAAATTGATAGAGCTAAAATCGCAAAAGCAATGATGTGAATAAGCTTGTCAATTTTGTATGTGCCCCACCAAGATGATACCTCAAGATCATCCACTGGCATGAGAAATAAAAAAGTTAGACTTATTACAACAATAAGTGAGGGCGTAATTATTCTAAATATTCCCATCTTGTTCACTTTGCGTTTTCTTTATGGCTTCTTCTACTGGCTAATCTAAGCTCAATAAATATATTACTTGCCTATTGTGTTTTTATAAGCATCAGCATCCATGAGAGATTCGAAATCTGCAACATTTGACATCTTGAGCTTAATAATCCAACCATCACCGAAAGGATCTGAGTTTATTAGTGCAGGATCATCCTCCAAGGCTTCATTAAATTCAATCACTTCGCCCGTTAATGGAAGTATCAAGTCACTAACTGTTTTAACTGCTTCTATTGTGCCAAACACATCTTCAGCATCCAAATCCTGACCTTCTGTTTCAACCTCAACAAATACAATATCTCCGAGCTCTCCTTGTGCAAAATCTGTTACACCTACAGTGACGATGTCTCCATCTAGCTTAACCCATTCGTGATCGGCTGTATATCGTAAATCTGAAGGAACATTCATTGTAATAAATTTTGCACAAAAATATACTATTGTGTAAGATTAAATCTAATTGCAACACCCGAATTAATATTCGAAGTATTAAATGAAGTGGAAATCTTCGCTTTTGTTATTTGCTGGTCATAAAAAGCCCTCAAAGTTATCTTATCGCTAATCTCTAGATCGCCTGAAAGTTTAATTGAAACAAGCGTTTGACCCGCTGTAACTTGATTTTGGCGTTCAACCATTTTACGAATAACAGTACTGTTATCACGAATATTAATATCACATCTAATTAAGAAATCAGTCTCCTTAAACATCTTAATTGGCAACTTGCCGTAGGTTTTCATAAACGGATTGCGCACATCTGCAAACTTGTATCCTACACCTATAACTATTCCTTTGCTCTTTGTCTCTGTAATTTGATAATTTGCAAGACCAAAACTTACATTTCTATCACGTGTTATCTCAACCTTAACCTGTGGTTCATTATCAGAAGCTGTCTTAATGGTCATGTCAAGACCTATAAGTGGAGACAATTGCTCTGATATACTTACAGTATTGAATTGTCTTTGAGAGATCCAATTTGAGTAATCTCCATTATCCTCAATTGTCGGCAAACCATTGTCATCTTCTGCGTACTGAAGATTCGTTGTGTACGAAGTGCTCATCGTTGAACGATATGAGTGCGACAGGTTAAATCTTCTGAAGGTCTTTTTCAAAGATGGTATCTTACTGAGTCCATCGTATGTAATTCTCCAGTTAGGAGCTACTGGAGCTTTGAAGACATCTAAAGGAACAGTACTTGGATCAATTCCTAAATACGCGCTCATGAAAGCCGGTATTGCCACATCTTGTGAAGTGGGACCCCAACCTTGGTAATAACCTGTTGGGTTAGGTTCATCTAAATTAAAAGTTTCTTCATTCAATCGAGAAGATATGATCAATCTACTTAGAAGTAAGTCGTCCCAAATCTCAGAGTTGTATTCCTCATCATCATTTATAAATGTAGTAGGCCAAGACATGACAGTAGCCGTAAAGTTACCCGTTTCGTTAGGCGATTCGTAAATCCAATCGTCTAGATCTTCATCATACCTGAAGAAACTTTGGTGATTACGTGAAGTACTTCTATTGGCCGTAAGTTCAATCTTAAAGTGCTTGATGGGCTCTAAATTTACTCTCACATTAAAGTTTTCTGTGAACGACTCTGTGTATTGTTGATTGAGATAAGGCGCTTGAACTAACCAACCATTTGCAGCCGCGTCCATTGCAAAATCCGATGTTTTATCGCCAAAAACATCTGTGTTTTGATGACCTATAAGGAAGAGCAATCCCGGAGATTCTAAATTCTCATCAAACCCTCCATATCTACTGGTTTCAGCAAATCCTGGCAGCATAATACCCTCGTTACGAGAAAACGTTCCGCTTATACTTTGCAATCCCATTGCAAACCTCAGGATATGCTCTATCGGGTTAATCTCTATCTTGTCCTTTTCTTCCTCATCTTCTATTTCACCAAACCCATCTCTACTTTGGTTACTTACATTCCTTGAGCTCGGTCTTTTCGGGCGCTTGTTGTTAATCTCTTTTAGGAAAGGAACTCTATTATATAGCTTGAGTAAATTAGCCTGACCATTTAGACTTAAATTCCTAGAATTTTGAATGGTAGCTCCAAGCGTGTCTTGAGCAAAAGGGGCTCTATCCCAACGAAATGAACTTTGATACCTGACGTCTCCCGTTACAAAATCCATAAGTGGTATTTTATCAAACGGAAGCTTATACGACCCGTTAACGTTGTGATTGTATGTCGTGACATCACCTGCGCTTCTAAGGTTTAATCTTACAGTGTCAAGGTATAGATTATATCCTTCTGGATCTTCCTCTTGAGTTGGAATTACTCCTGCGGGTTCACCAATAAGAGCAGAAGCCTGACCGGTATAATCGAATTTAAGGGCTTGGGTTAAATCGTACTTAATTGAGTAGTTTCTGTTCCAATTCCAAGATTTGAGAACTTGAGTTTGGATTAAAAGATTAGTCTGAACACCTAATAAATCTTCTGTGTTATTCCTTACACGACTTGTCTGATAAACCCTCTCCATCTGAGTATTCATTGAAACCTGCTTAGGTAGAAGGTAAAAATTAAAATCCTTAAGGAATTTCAGTATTTCAGTTTCTCGTATAAACTTGATGTTTGAAAATGGCTTGTGCTGCTTAGGTCTATTCTGCCAATTGTAAGCTAGCCCACCTCTGTGCTCAACATTTAATTGAAACTCGGTATTAATATCTCGTCGGTAAACTTCATTGAAGCTGTAGTTGCCAGTAAAATTACTAATCTTTAAGAAAGACAAAGGACCTGAAGAGCTCGAACCACCCCGACCACCTGACCCACCAGATGCCCCACCCCTGCCACTCATAGATCCACCAAGAGCTCCCTTGCTATCTCCACTTTTAGATTTGGTGTCATTGGATCTTGCATTCCTATCACTACTTCCACTTCTGCCTCCCCCGGAATTAAATTGAGGATTAATCTTAATGCTGGAAAAATTAATACTTCTCAAACGATCTACCTCCTGTGTTTTATTTAACCTATCAGGGGTTAGTTCTAAATCCTCAAGTTTAATATCTGGCGAAAGGGGGTCGTACTGTGGTGTGCTTACTTGTTCTGAATACCCTATGTACATAGGAAGAGATATACCGAGCTTTTGGGGAAGTAACTTACCTATCTGTATAGTTCCATTTGCGTCTATACCTCGAATTGTTTCTCGGGATCTTTCTTGGACTCTTTGTTCCAAACCTCCCCAACCTGGAGTAGACATATTTGCCGCCACGCTCACATTACCTAAATCTGCTAACGTTGCATTCACCCTCGCAACAGCAGCCCAACCACCTTCTTCATTAAAATCAGATAACCTTAACTCATTTGCCCAAACAACAGCGCATTTATTTAAACCGTCATCGGAATATGGGAAAACATTAGAATCCTTATCTGGGTTTCTGATTCCGATCATGACAGTAACCACGTTCGCTAAATTCGGATTTCCCTTAACCGACATCCTTGCAACACCATCGTATTCGGTGTATTCTTGGAATATAGGTTGGCCAACCGGTCTATTTATCTTCAGGTTCTGAAGTTTCTGAAGTTCTATATCCATGTTGTTGGCCGTTGGCCAAATCAAGTCCTCATCCACAGTATACCAAGGTGTTACCGAAAGTGGAATTTCGTACTCGTAATAGTTGTTGTCAAAATCCGAACCTAATCTTATAAATGCAGTAATATCTCCATCGTTTAAAGTTGTCCCATCAGGGCCAGGTTCAGCGTGGAAATACATCCGCAAACGCTTATACATTCTCATATCATAATTGATATTTCTGTATGCAGCCCGAGCATCTCCGTCAATAAGGTTACAAACCTCCATGGCTAAAGATTGCTCGTTAAGTCTTCTCTGGTTCGTTGTTGCTACGTCAATCTCTCTAATAATTCCCGGAGGAGTTACATATGCAACCGGCTCACGATTTCCATTTTCCTCGACGTTAACGGCAGAAATATTAAAACTTGTAGAAGACGGATCTGCTGGTTCTATCTCTTGCTCTCCAGCTAAAGACCCATCATATTTTCTCCATTCTCCTCTAACAAGTTCCATTCTGGCAAAACGAAGAGTTACAGGCTGGCTCCAACCTTTCATAAATACCCTCATAAATCTTATCGAACGGAAATCTGAGATACTACCTATATGTTTTTGGTATTCACGAACAGGAATTTTAAACTGGTACCACTTAATAGGTTTCTGCTCATTCGAAGAGGCGCTCTGAGAAAGCGTTTCGAAAACGTCCGTTATGTAGTTGTTGCCCACATTCGCCTCTCCAAGGTCAGATGGCCTTAAAGAAATCTTGTACTGATAGTAGCTCTCAATAGTACTGAGCGTGATATCCTCGTTGATGTCCTCACTATTAGGAATAGTCGTAGAAGTGATAGGATATCCATCCGGAGACTCCGTATTCGAGTTCCCTTCATACAAGCTGAAATGCTTGTACCTCTGAATAATATCCTCTTCTAAAGCTTGAGACGTGGGGTTTCTGAAATACCTGAAGTCATCGCCAGAAGGATCATTTTCAATCGCAGCATACGCTTCGGGACTTAATACTCCAGAACCTTCTAGATCTCCTAACCAATCAGAGAAATACTCTCTTTCAGTAGCAGAGTTCATCCCGTCTAACCCAACGTCTTGTAAAGCGTAATTGCCTGAAGCGTTGTCAAATGCATTTACAACATTAAATGTCGATGGATCTGGGTAAATCGCCCAAGAACTTGTGTCTGTGGGTAAGTCTGGGCTCGTCGCAGATGGAAGTCCATTCTCAAACTCTAGCTGACTATCATTGAGGATGTCCTCACTAACATTACCTAAGTTGAAATATATATCACCTCCAGTTGAGTTTTCAGAATCATCATTAAAAGGATCCATAACCCAAAACTGGATGTACTCAATATTTGCACTCTCAAAATCCGTAGTTGTAAGCGCTCTTTGAATCCCTCCCCAACGAGATGATGGCTCAACTAAGTCTCCGTTTTCACTAAGACCCGCAGAGTATCCAGAGGTTCCATCAGCAGTTTCATAATTATAAGGACCTCTTTCAGAAGGCCAAAAACTCAAATCAAAAGTCGGGATATTCCTAGGCGTTCCAGGCTGATAATCTCTGTTGGGGAAAATCTCCTGCTCTAAGATTTGACGCATATTGTGATCGTGCTTTACCTCATCTGACACCTGACCATCTTGTAGTCCGCTGCCAGAATAAAATGTCGGATCGATCGTATACCAAGACATCGCAGCTCTGTTATAACCGTATAAAAGTGTGTCTTCAAATGCCGCTTCTGGGAAGAGTTCATTTTGGTGCTTAGGAGTCGAAGCTAAAAACCACCTAGAAACAGATCTAATGTCGATTGTCGATTGAGATCCTTCAAAATCGTCTATGTAAGCATTTCCCTCCTCACCAATCGCTCTACTGTGTCCAGGGATTAAATATGCTCCTTCAGCGCTTATATCTATTGTTGACGTCGATGTAGTTTCATAGAATGGAAGTTTATCTACTAGCTCCGTAAGAAATCTACTTTCTGTTTGCCATGTAAAGTCCGTTCCAAAAATGGTATTATTTACCGGCTCATCTCCGATATTCACCTTTTGAGTTAGCGGTCTCTCTCGCATATTTAAGAATGTAGCGCCAAAAGTGAAATCATCACTTGCGATGTAATCAAACCTTGTACCCACAAGAGTTTTTGTCTGGATGTTATAAAGCGAGTTGCTTTCGAGAGATACGCGGATTGTTTGGCCTGATTCAAGAAGACCGTCATTAATAATCCTAACTCTTCCTAAATTGTAATCAACCGTATAATCCCTATTCTCCACAAGGCGCACACCACCAGCAGTTACAGTTACTGACCCCTCAGGAACGTTAAGCGCATTCAGAGCAATTTCAGAACTACTCTGAGATTGAAATGTACCCTTAATATGATATCTGTTGAGAGTTGGAATTTGCTGGGCCGCAGTTTTTGTAGAATCATAAAGAGGGTCGAAAACCAATGTCTGAATTAGTGATTCCGCGAGGTTAGGGTCGCTAACTCTATCTAAAATCACCTCTCTCAGATTGTCGCCAAAAGGCTCAATAGACGGGAAGAATATTCGCCCATTTTGAGAATTAATCGTACCGCCATTCGTCGCCGCATTGTCAACGTAATCAAACACCCCGTCGGGATTAGGCATGGTATTGATATCCATTCTGTCGAGTCCCAATAACTGAAGCAGTAGGGTTCCGTCTAACGGGTCTCTAGGGATATAATTAAGATCCACTCCCGTAGATGGATCGTTGTACCAAACATCTAATCTGAATTCCTCCTGACTTACTCCGAACGCCCTCATCGAATACACATTCTTCATCATACACTCCCAAAGTGGTGAAGGGTCGCCATTATTTAGGTCTAATTGAGTAATACTAGACTTGAGCATTTTTAAAACAAGGGCTCCCATGGCTTCGTTTTCACCAGACCCTGTAGTGTATCCATCCTGAGCAAGAGTACCAACTTGATACGTGTTTCCTTCTAAGGTGTATTCATATGCAACAGCTAGCACCTCAGCATTGTTAAGTGATTGCCTTAGGGAAATAAAGCCGAGTTTAGAGTTGTATGAATATTCTGAAGGCATAAGCTTCCTAGCATTTCCTACCCTCTCGTAGTGAACGCCTTGCTCGAAGCCCATATTCATCGCAACTATGGCGGCGTTAGCTCCTGAGAATCCCATGACTTCATCGTTACTAACAAGATCTTCGAAAATATCATTGTTTTCGTTATTTGAAGCACGGTTAGTTGTGGGATTTGTCTCAGCTCCATCGATAAGTTGAGAAATAGGTAAGTTAGAGGACATATAATCTGGGTGTTCACCTAAATCGGTGACAGCAATGATATTTCTAACGTCCATCGTATTGGCCTGAGTATTTACAACCCAAACCTCAATTCTATTAATATTCGCTCCTGAACTAGGAACAGGTAATGACCGCATCGCACCGTCATACTGATTGCGGAAATACTGAGAAAGGAAATAATGTCGGTTTGCCTCGTAGTCATCAGCTCGGATATCGAAATCTTGTGTTTGGGCTCCACCCTCAACCTCTATCTCCTTCCGCTCACCCTTTTGCTGAGACAGAATCGTGGAATTATATAGGCGACCCCACTGAGTTTCTAGCTTTACACCAAAAAGACTCTGAGATCCCGTAATCAGCGTTCCTTGAAGCGGTAGGGAGATGTTTCCTGCCTCGATGTTTTTAAGAATATCATCTTCTTCACCTTGGAAACCTATATTCATTTGATTCTCAAAATCGAATAAAGATTCTGTGTTGTACTGGGTGCCGAGTTCAATTTTATCTCCAATTTTACCGGAAATGTTCAACTGTATTCTTTGATCAAAGTCGAAAGTAGTTACCCTCCTTTGCTGTTCTGGGATCCTTGGGTTTTCTGTGTTAGAACTATTTATTCCAAATGTAATCTCAGCTGTTCCCTGAGGTATGATTTCTATTTCATTTGTTCCGAAAAGCATTTCGAAAAGCTCGCTATCTATTTCAAGTTTAGGAGCAAATCCCCTATTCGCATCATCATCCTCTTCTTGCAATTGATTCCAAAACTCAGATAAATTACCAGACATATCATAATCTAAGAACTCGTCCAAAGTGAAAAGCGAGCCAGGACGAAATTCAAGTGTATCACCAATGGTTTGTTCTACTATATATTGACCTGAAACAGGATCGTACACAACACCATACTGGAAATTTTCAGGCCAGTCAAGTGAGATCCCACCGGGAAATTCTACGGGATTGTATGCGTCTTCACCACCATGAGGGAAAGGAAGGTCGATTTCTGTTGAATCCGATTCTGTCTCAGACGTTTGAGCGTGAGTAGAAATGCTGCAAACAAATGCCGCCGCCACACACAAAATTGATATGCCCTTTATTTTCACGAGTTCAGTCCTGTGTTCAGTCTTGTTCAAAGCTTCTGTAACGCCTGTTTAATTAAAGCTTCCAACGAATAATCGTTATCTGCTTTATCTAAAATCTGCTCGAGGGTTTTTTCGACACGAGACTTATCAAACCCTAAAGTAGTCAGTGCCATTAACGCTTCATTCTTCACGGTATTGTGCTGATGAGACACCAACTTTATCTCTCAGGTCAATTATTATTCTTTGGGCTGTTTTAGCGCCAATACCCTTCACTTTCTTCATGGCATCTACATCACCTGAAGCTATCACTTCAGAAGCAGTAGCAGAATCCATAGCTGACAATATTAAACGAGCTGTGTTTGCACCGACTCCACTAACACTAATTAGAAGAAGAAACATGCTTCGTTCCTCTTTAGTAGCAAATCCATATAGTGTTTGAGAATCTTCTCTAACTACCATATGAATATTTAGAAAAAGGGTCTCATCGTCAGGTAGAGCTTCAAAAGTTGTGAGGCTAATAGATACTAAATATCCTACACCTCCACACTCAATGACAACGTGGGTGGGATGCTTTTCAATAAGCCTTCCATTTAAATGATATATCATGATTGCGACTTATTATGAGCGTCTACCACCGCTAGTCTCACCATATCTACAATTTCCTTTGCCGAGGAGCCCATTTGAAGAATATGTACTGACTTCTTCATCCCTAAGAGGACAGGTCCCTGAGCTTCAACACCTCCCATTTCTTTAAGAAGTTTATACGAGATATTTCCCGCAGAAAGATTGGGGAAAATAAGAATGTTTACTTTTCGTTGGTTAAGTGCCGAGAACGGGAAGCTTTCTGCAAGCATCTCCTGATTTATTGCAAAATTCGCCTGAATTTCACCATCCACAATTAAGTCTGGATGATCTCTATGTAATATCGCTGTTGCATTTGACATCTTTTCAGCATCCTCACCTTTAGATGACCCGAAATTAGAATAGCTTAGTAGAGCAATACGAGGCACAATTCTAAGTCTCTTTACTGCCTCTGCCATTAGCAATGTAATATCAACAATCTCCTCAGCTGTAGGGTTCACATTAACTGTAGTATCTGCAAAGAACATAGGACCTTGATTGGTCTGCATTATGTACATACCCGCAACTTTAGATACACCTTCTGCCTTTCCAATAACCTGTAGAGCTGGCCTAATCACACGAGGGTAATTTCTTGTAAGACCTGAAACAAGAGCATCCGCCTCACCAGTTTCTACTAACATAGCTCCGAAGTAATTACGCCTACGCATAGCACGTTCAGCCTCTAATAGAGTTAATCCATGACGCTTTCTTTTTTCGTGCAATATCTCCCCAAATACTTTTCTCTTTTCAGCATGATCTTTATCACGCGGGTCAATTATTGTTGCAGACCCTAGTTCTAAGTTGTTCTCTTCGATTAGTGAAGTAATAATATGCTTACGACCTATTAAAATAGGGTGCGCAATACCCTCTTCAACTGCTTGTTCAGCCGCTTTTAGAACTTTATAGTGTTCCGCTTCAGCAAACACAACTCGTTTAGGGTTTTTCGAAGCCCTATCGCTAAGTGACATAGAAAAATTCGAAGCCTGTCCTAGCCTATTTAAAAGCATCGTATCATAGGCTTCCCAATCCTCAATAGGCTCACCTGCTATTCCAGATTCCATAGCGGCTTTAGCAACAGCAGGAGCAATAGCGGTAATCAATCGTGGATCAAGTGGCTTAGGAATAATTAAGTTACGCCCGAAAAACAGTGACTGTTCATCGTAAGCCTCGCTCACCTCATCTGGAACAGTCTCTTTCGCAAGGTTAGCAATGGCTTTTACAGCCGCAAGCTTCATAGCATCATTAATACCTGTAGCTCTAACATCTAGTGCTCCTCGGAAAATAAAGGGAAAACCTAAAACGTTATTTACTTGATTAGGATAATCGCTTCGTCCAGTAGCCATAATGATATCTTCTCTAGCTTCAATAGCTTCTTTGTATGGAATCTCCGGATCTGGATTTGCAAGTGCAAACACAATGGGGTCAGATCCCATCTCTTTAATCATACCACCTGATACAAGCCCCCCTTTACTAAGCCCTAAAAATACATCTGCACCTTTCATTGCATCAGCTAGAGACTTGTAAGATTTCTCAGTCGCGAATCTTTGCTTACTCTCACCTAGTCCTTCTCGTCCTGCATGAACATGACCTCTTGAGTCGAAAACGGCAATATTTTCGAGGGTAAGACCTAACTGAATATACAGATCAAGGCAAGACATAGCTGCTGCTCCAGCTCCACTAACTACAACTCTAACATCCTCTATTCTTTTCTCAGTAAGCTCTAATGCATTCAAAAGCGCCGCAGAAGAAATAATGGCAGTACCATGCTGATCATCGTGCATAACTGGAATATCTAACTCCTCTTTCAATCGACGTTCAATCTCAAATGCCTCAGGTGCCTTAATATCCTCGAGATTAATCCCTCCAAAAGTAGGCGCGATTGCCTTAACCGTTGAAATAAAATGCTCTACGTCTGTAACATCTAGCTCAATATCGAAAACATCAATATCTGCAAACACTTTAAAAAGCACCGCTTTTCCTTCCATAACTGGTTTACTCGCCTCAGGACCTATATCTCCAAGTCCTAAAACTGCGGTTCCGTTACTAATTACTGCCACAAGATTTCCTTTAGCTGTGTACTTGTATACGTCCTCCTTGTTATTTGCAATAGCAATACATGGTTCGGCTACTCCTGGGCTATAGGCGAGCGATAAATCTCTCTGAGAGCTGAATGGCTTAGTAGGATTTACCTCAATCTTCCCCTTCCTGCCCCTCGAATGATAATCGAGAGATTCTTGTTTATTCGGTGCTTGCATCTTCAGTAACTACTTCTCTAACTTCTCTTATCTAACTACCACAAATCTTTCTGTTCGAACAGCAATACCGTTAATTTCAAGTGTGCAAAAGCAAAGCCCTTGTGTCAATTCCTCTGAATTTATTGCAACCTTTCCACTTAGAACCAGCCCACTCTCTCGCATAATTTCCTTTCCCGCTAAATCCCTAAAAACAAGATCACATACGTCACCTGTGCGAATATAATACTCTAGCCATCCTGTTCCTTCTATAGGATTAGGGTACACTGTCCCTATTGATGAAATGTCGAGGTTTTCGTGCTCATTTTCAATTTCTGATGTTGCAGTGACCACATATGTGATTTGATGACATGAACCGGCAGTAATATCGCCAACTGGGTGAAAACAATATTCAAGTGTTGTTGTACCTAAAACATTGTGAGGATAGTAATACGCAATGAATGTGGTATCAGTAGCTCCAGATTGAAGGTTAACAAGTAGAGACGCATTTGTTGATGAGGAGGCGTCTGTGCCATAGTTATAACACAGAGGTCCCCAACAAAATTTTTCGTAAGCTCCCTCAACAGGATTCTCAGGCAATGATTGAACGTAAGGGTAGTTATATGGAGATACTGTATCTATGAAACTTCGAGTGCACATTAGAATCAGTTCTGAATCTAATTCGTTAAGAACATCCCAATGCAAAGAAATTTCACCCGAATGTAATTCATTAAGTGTATCTAGTGCAGCAAAAATCGTATCTGAAGGAGCGATAATTGTGGGTTGTGCTGCAATGGCTCCGACAAGTAAAAATGTCGAGGCCAGAATGATCGATTTGAGTTTGGTATAAAACATGAGTACGAAGGTAATACATTCCGTTTATCGAGAAAGCCGTTTCTTTGTCGCACCTATTAGAAATTTTGAACGATGAATTTTAACTTCTATAAAACATATAGCCCAGTGAAAAGCATATTGCTGGCTGGGGTTTTCCTTTCATTAATAACTGTCGATGCATATGCACAGTCTATTCCTTCAGTTAAACTCAAAGACCTCACTGGATCATCCATTGATACTGGAACGATAGAAAACGATGGTAATCCTATCGTAATCTGCTTCTGGGCAACATGGTGTAGCCCATGTAAAAGAGAGCTAAATACCTATATGGATTATTACGGGGATTGGCAAGAAGAGACTGGGGTGAAAATCGTGGCCGTAAGCATAGATGATAGCCGCTCTACTAATAGAGTATCACCATATATAATGAGTTCCGGATGGGAGTTTGAAATACTTCTGGATCCTGCGGGAGACTTTAAAAGAGCAATGCAGGTAATGAATGTTCCACACACATTCTTGTATAATGGTAATCGTGAATTGGTTTGGTCACATAATAACTACTCAGAAGGAGACGAAGAAGAATTGTATGAAGAACTACTAAAGTTAGTCGACTAATTATGAAGCATTTTATTGTATTTTTTTCTTTAGGAATTCTACTTTGTGGAATTGTAGATGCTCAAGAAACAGATCAAGGTGTAGTATCTGGAAATGTTTCTGTTCTATTTCAGTCATACCAGGAGGATTCTCTTATTGGTGCAGTCGTTCCTCCTTCAAAATCGGGGTTTAATGCTTATTCTAATATTATTTACACTCAAGGGAATTTCTCTGCCGGATTTCGTTACGAAACCTATCTGAATAGCGTTTTAGGTTTTCCAGGAAGATTTAAAGGTTCTGGCATTGGATATAGATATGCCCGATGGAGTGATCCCGAAATTGGTGTAGATGTTACTGTAGGTAATTTCTACGAAACATTCGGAGCAGGCGTTCTTTTAAGATAGATAATGCTATGGATGGGGTGCGCCTTTTACTAAGCCCAATAGATGGCATTGATGTGAAAATGGTGTATGGAAAACAGCGCTTAGATTTCGATAGTCGACTCATAAATAGTGATGGTATTATTAGAGGTTTAGATGTCGAATTAAGCTTAAGCGACATCATACCAGCTCTAGAAGGTTCTAAACTTAGATTAATTCCTGGATACTCATTTGTAAGTAGATTCCAAGAAGGGGGTAACATTGTAAAGGACACACTTATTCTAGAGCTTCCTGAAAATGTTGCCGGATGGGAGTATGGGGCTACTATACATTATGGAATGTGGAAAGGGGGGATAGGTCTTACAAAGAAAATTAATGACCCTTCAGCAGATAACGGATATATATACAAAGAAGGCGAGGCTTTAATGTACTACCTAACTGGAAATATCAAAGACTTAACATTCCTGTTTCAGAGATCTACAACAGATAATATGAGTTTTAGATCTGATAGAGATTTACTTCTTTTTGATGCTCCTATAAACAACATTCCTGTAATAACGAAAAATCATACTTATAATTTAGCTTCGACTCTATATCCATATGCTACAGTAATAAATGGTGAATCTAGTTTTAGAGGAGAATTATACTACAGACTTAAGCGCGGATCAAAGCTCGGAGGTAAATACGGGACGAAAATGAATCTTGTCTTTGCTACATCATATAGCCTTGACACTACTAATTTAAGCGGAGTGGATGGTGTTGTATATGGGTACCAAAGAAATAGCTGGGGGTTTGGCGATTCATTAAATGTTCAAGACATAAGTTTTGAAATAGAAAGGAAGTTCTCTAAAACTTTCAAGGCTAAGGCAATGTATATGAATCTTATTTTCAATACTCTTGCAACACCCGTAACTACTGATTACAAGGGGCTTGTAAATGCTAATGTATATGTCCTTGAGACCCAAATACGAACTAAAAAGCGTCAAAGCCTGAGAACTGAGTTCCAAATGTTGACTACAGGAAAGTGGAGTGATGTTGAGGGGGAGCTGTTTAAACAAGACAAAGGAGATTGGGCAACTGTTGTTGCAGAGTACACTTGGAGCCCACACTGGTTTGTGAATGTAACTGACCAATATAACTTTGGGAATCCCGATATTGAAAAGCGAGTACACTATCTGTTCGGATCAGCTGGATATATCAACGGATCTCACAGACTTAGCATTGGATACGGAAAACGTCGTGAAGGTATCTTTTGCGTAGGGGGTGTCTGTCGGGCAGTACCCGCATCTAGTGGATTAGAAATGACATTTACCTCTAGTTTTTAACTTAAAATAGGACATTAACGAGAGTAAAGGTATCTAAGTCACCAAAAATTCTTTAAATTAGCACCGCCTGTTCGATAAATTACTGATTTACAAACCATTTAAACCTGAATAAAATGAAGCACATTTACATGCTTTTCGCAGTACTTACTATCTCTTCGACTGCTCTCTCGCAACTTTCTAACGGAAGTATCGCACCCGATTTTACTGCAACCGACATTAATGGTGTCGAGTATAATCTTTACGACCTCCTTGATGGAGGCAATACTGTCATCTTAGATTTCTACGCTACATGGTGTGGACCTTGCTGGAGCTATAAAGAGACTGGCATACTTGAAGATCTATGGAACACCTTCGGTCCTGATGGAACTGGAGATTTATATGTTTTCTCTTTAGAATCAGACGATACTACTACAGACGCTGACTTACACGGTACTGGACCCGCAACCACAGGAGACTGGGTTACTGGAACACCTTTTCCAATGTTTGATAATATGAGTAACGTATTCGACGATTACCAAAATTCATACTACCCTACTATATACACTGTTTGCCCAGATCCCGTGGACGGAGGGTACGCACTTGTTGAATCTGGTCAGGCTTCATTTGATGGGCACGTCGCTGCTGCTTTTATGGACTGCTCAAACTCAATTACTGGTGCAGCACCTTTAGTATCTTACAATGGTGAAACTTCTTCTTGTGGTGGTGATGCATGGAATGCATCAGCTGCAGTTACAAATCTCGGTTCAGAAGATGTTACTGCTATGACTTTTTCTACGAGCTTAAACGGTGTTGCTCAATCTGATATAACATGGGAAGGTGTTCTTTCAAATGGAGGAAATCAAACTGTAGACCTCGGCTCTTACACAGAGATTGGAACATTTGACTACACCCTTATTGCTGTAAACGGAGCAGATTGGAATGCAGAGGATGCTGTATCAATCGTTGGGTCAACTGAAGCTACTTCTTACGTACAAGTTCGTATCCATACTGATAACTGGCCAGAAGAAACGAGTTGGGAAATTCTAGATTCTGACGGTATGTACATTGATGGTATTGCTGAAGGATCTCTTGATAATCAAAACGACATGGAGTTTACTTGGGATGTTGCTTTAGATTTAAATGAGTGCTATGTTTTCACAATCTATGATGCCTACGGTGACGGACTAAACTCGTCTCAGTGGGGTGCCTCTCCTGACGGTACATGTGATGTTGTTTCTATGGATGGAACAACAGAAGTAAGCATCGTGGTCTCATATGATGGTGCAACTGATGCCGATTTCGCAGAATTAGTAGCGGGTATGGAAGTGACTCAGGTAACTGGAATCACTGAAAATGATCTTACGTCTAGCGTAAACGTCTTCCCTAATCCTTTCACTGATAACACAACACTTTCTTTCTCTGCTGCTGAAGCCGGACAGGCTTCTGTAGTTGTTTACAACCTAGTTGGAAAGAAAGTTATTGAAATGAATCTTGGAAATATCGCTGCAGGAACGCAGACCTTTGAGTTAGACTTCGCTTCTATGGAGGCTGGGATATACCTCGTAAGCCTGACTGCGGGTAACGAAACATCTACTCTACGTGTAACGAACGCACAATAGGGCTTTCCTTATAGAACTCGTATAAACTATATTGAATCCGCGTTGTGTGCTTTACGTACAGGCGCGGATTCTTTATTTATTTTAAACATTAAGATTACTGTAAATAGAGATGAAGCTTATTCGATTTTTATACATAGTTGCAATAACTACATTTATTCTATTCCCTTCATGTGACATTATTGAGGACCCTATAATTCCATTTACTGAAGGGTACAATGTGGAGCTGTACGGTAATCCTCCAGTTTTTCAATTAGCCACAACTTCAGGTAAAAATGTCTTGATTGAAGACTTCACTGCCCATCAATGTGGAAACTGTCCTCCTGCTGCGGAGATTGCTGAAGGACTAGCAATATCAAATCCAGATCGTGTTTTCCCACTTGCAATACATGCAGGAAACTTGGCCGTAACAAATGACTCATACCCGATTGATTGGACTAACGAAGATGGTGATCTATTTTGGTCTCAACTAGATTTCCAAGCAAATCCTCTTGGGAGAATTAACCGTAGAGGAGGAACCGGAAATTTCTACTCTCCTTCTGAGTGGTCTGCTGAAGTAGCTTCTGAACTAAATTCTGAATCTCCGCTACAGCTTCAAATCAAAACTTTCTGGCACCCTTCAGCTGGACAAGGCCATCTTAACATCCATGTCAATGGTCAATTTACAAATGGTGCTCTAGATGGAGAATGTAGACTTGCTATACTTTTTACAGAGTCACAACTAATCGGAGATCAGTTGTATTATGGACACAATCCCGAACATATAACTGATTACCAGTTCGACCATATGCTTAGAGGTAGTGTGACTGGTGCTGAAGGCCTTGTTGTAATAGATGATGCTTTTCAGGGTGATGAATTTCAATCTAACTTTACTTTCAACTGGCATCCTGAATGGATTTTCGAAAATTCTTCTATTTTAATAATAGCCAGTAGTGAAAATGGAGAGGTTGTAAATTGCCTGTCTCACCATTTATCTGAATAACAACATCATGCGGCAGGCCCTTTTGTTATTTGCTTTTTTGCCTTATTTTCTTTCGGCACAAACCGAGTACTCGGAGGGTCGGACCTTTCAATTTAATGGTGGCCTGATTGGTGGTGCAACAGCTTCCCAAATTCATGGAGATGGGATTGGTGGATTCAACAAAGTAGGGTTCAACCTGGGAGTTACTCTTGAAATTGGACGAAAAGGAAGTGAAAACATCCAGATCGGAATCGTGTACAATCAGAAAGGGAGTAAAAAACCGCCAAATCCAACTGCTGGCGATTACGAAACCTGGAGATACCGATTTACATATATTGATATTCCTATAACTACTAGCTATTCATATGGAATATTAGACCTGATGGTAGGGTTACAACCTTCCGTATTACTAGTTGCCGAAGAAGATTTCTATGGAGGTTGGCTTCCAACTGGATTACCAATAAAAAAATATGACTTGGGAGGAGTATTGGGAATACGCACAGTATATGGCGATCATTCTCATGTTTTTGCTCGTGTAACCCAGAGTATTCTCGCTATTGCTCCTCGCCCAGAGACTCCAACAGGAACACCAAGATGGAACAACCGAATGTTGAACATGACTATAGAAGTTGGCGTTACCTATATGATTTCCAAATTAGATCTGTAAGGAAGGTTGTACATATCTTAGTTTCGAAGACTTATATTTTGTGAGTGTTCCAGTGGCACCTCAATTTTAACACCCCACGACTTCCCGCTTACGACTCCTGAGGCTGAGAAAGGAACTTCCGCACCTTTTAAAAAGTTGAAGACATCATTTTTAAGAATTTCAGCGATAGCGCCTTCTCTGGTAATAACATGTAACCTGATTGTGGCAGTATCTCTTGCGCCAATTTTCACTATTTCAGATAAACTCACATACCCGGCTTCGACATCTCTAACTCTTAGTGTAATTTGAGTTTCGTTTAATTCTATGGGATATAAATTGGGGTTATATATCTTCACGTCAAGGTTAGAACGAAGTCCCTTGAGTCCAATCGTTACTTCTGAAAAATTCTCTACATTAATTACTTCAAGTTGCCTATAACATCCCGTCAAAGTCAAGATCGCTAAAATTGCTAAAATCGTAAAGACATGAAAATTACTTTTCATGTAGCTGAGCGAAATGAGTGTAGAAATGAGGAATGGTTTCTATTCCTTTAAAGTAATTAAAAACTCCATAATGCTCGTTGGGGGAGTGGATTGCATCTGAATCTAGTCCGAAGCCAAAAAGAACAGTTTTCAAACCTAATATGCGCTCAAAAGAAGCTACAATAGGAATTGACCCTCCTGAACGGACCGGTATGGGTTCTTTTCCGAATGTGTGCTTCATCGCGAGGGCCGCTGAGTGATAAGCTGGGCTATCGGTAGGGGTAACTGCGGGTGAAGCTCCGTGCATTTCCGTTACTTTCACTTTTACACTTGAAGGAGCTATTTTCTTGAAGTGTTTTGTGAAAAGCTTCGTAATCGTTTCGTGGTCTTGGTGTGGTACAAGACGCATTGATATCTTTGCAGTTGCAATAGACGCGATAACCGTCTTCGCACCATCTCCTGTATATCCTCCCCATATACCATTTACGTCTAAAGTAGGTCTAATGCTCATTCTCTCATATGGAGTGTAATCGGACTCACCTTCATGCGCACCTATATCAATACTTGCTTTATGTGTTTCCTCAGAAAATGGAGCTCTTGCCATAGCCTCTCTTTCAGCGGAAGTGAGTTCTAAGACATCGTCGTAAAATCCATCGACTGTGATTCTTTGGTCTTCGTCTTTTAACGAAGAAATCATCTCAGCAAGAATATTGATCGGGTTAGGAGCAGAACCTCCGTAAAGACCGCTATGTAAATCACGGTTAGGTCCAGTAACCTCAACCTCTACATATGATAATCCACGTACGTTAGCGAATATTCCTGTATCGCTAACAAGGACAACGTCTGCCGATAGCTTTTCTTTATTTGATTCGATAAAGTCGTCAAGATGAGAGCTTCCAACTTCCTCCTCACCTTCAATAATGAACTTAATGTTGCACGGTACATCTCCCTTAGATACCATAGCCTCAAGGGCTTTGACGTGCATAAACATTTGGCCTTTATCGTCACAAGATCCTCTGGCAAAAATCGCCCCCTCAGGATGCTTATCTGTAACTTTAATTATAGGCTCGAAAGCTGGATTATCCCAAAGGTCGATAGGGTCAGGTGGTTGTACGTCATAGTGACCATAAACAAGCACTGTTGGAGCATCAACACTTGTATGATATTCTCCGAAAACTATCGGATGACCCGGTGTTTTAATAACCTCCACGTTACTTGCTCCAGCTCTTTTTAATGACTCTGCAACAGCTTCTGCACATCTCCTTACATCACCAGCAAAAGCAGGGTCTGCAGATACTGATGGGATTCTTAAAATATCGAATAATTCGTCAAGCATACGTTGACGATTTTCTGTTATAAAACCTTTAATGTCCATGCTCAAATGTACAAAGGGAGTACTCAGCTATCTTTGTAACGATTGGAAAAAGATTCTCAAAAAAATGAGCGAAAATTCACTGCCTGATTTTAACAATACCGAGTTGGCATTTCGTCACTTATCAGACAAAGATCTTTGTCGTGGTAAAATGCTTTTTCAATTATTAAGTCGCCCATGGTTAGTAACATTGGGAAGTGTCTTAGCTCGTATTGCACTTTTCGTTAAATTCCCTATAGGTTGGGCCGTAAGGCCTACAGTTTATGCTCAATTTTGTGGAGGTGAAGATATTTCCGATTCTGAAAAAACTATAGAACTTCTTTATAGAAGTGGTGTACGTACTATTTTAGATTATAGCGCAGAAGGTGTAGACACAGAAAAAGAACTAGATATTACATGTTCTGAAATTTTAAAAACGGTAACAGCAGCTTCTAACGATCCTCGCCACGCTTTTGCTGTGTTTAAACCCAGTGGGCTTTCTCACAATGACCTTCTCGAGAAAGATCCTTCAAAGTTTACCTCTATAGAAAAAGAGGCCTGGGAAAGAGTGGTTCGAAGAGTACGTTCAATTTGTGCTACCACCGCTGACGCAGGGGGAAGAGTGCTAATCGATGCTGAGGAAACGTGGCTTCAGGATGCAATTGATAAATTAGCAGAAGACATGATGTCTGACTTTAATCGGAAAAGAGCGGTTGTCTTTACCACAGCTCAACTCTACCGTCACGACCGCCTTGACTTCATAAAAAATCTCACTTCTCGCGCTGAAGAAGCTGACTTTATCGCAGGTATTAAACTCGTAAGAGGCGCGTATATGGAAAAAGAGCGTGAACGTGCTGAGAAAAATTCATATCCTTCACCTATCCAATCTAATAAAGCAGCAACAGACTCTGATTTCAATTTAGCTGTAGAATTTTGCCTAGACAATCTCGATAGGGTAAACCTATTTTGTGGGACACACAATGAGGAAAGTAACATGAAGCTATGTGAGATGATGAAAGAACGAGGGCTTTCTTCAGACGATAACCGCATCACTTTCTCTCAGCTTCTGGGCATGAGTGATCCCATTACTTTCAACCTTGCCTCACAAGGTTATAATGTTGCGAAATACGTCCCCTACGGCCCCATACGTGAAGCGATGCCTTATCTGATTCGTCGTGCAAAGGAGAATACTTCCGTAGCAGGACAAACCTCCCGCGAGCTAGCTCTTATCCGCACCGAAATCGATAGGCGTAATAGGTAAAATTCACAAATGGCGGCAATAACACTCATACTCGGTTTTATATTTATCGGAATCACCATGGAAGTCGTTGCGACTTCTATTATGGACTTCATTAAGTACCGAGACCCTCGACTTAAAGGAGAGACGTATTTGTGGATGCTCCCGGTATACGCAGCCGTTCCATATATTTATATGTTCGTAACAAGTACTTTTATAGATTCCGGGTGGATTGTTAAGGGATTCATATACATGATTGCTTTCTTCCTTTTAGAACTCTTGGCCGGTTTAATTATAAAAGCACTCGTGGGAGTTTCACCTTGGAATTACAAGGACTATAGATTTCACTTTAAAGAGGTAATCTGTTTAGAATATGCCCCTGTTTGGTTTATCTATGGAATAGTCGGTGAAAGGTATTATGAATTTCTAATCTCTATTTAATTCTTATAAAAAGGTGAGTAGGATTATAAATTTACCGACACTCCAATCCTTAACGCTCTAGGCATATTAGGCCTCAGTCCATATGGACGTCTAGAAACAGCATATGTTCTATCCAAGAGGTTCGTTACACCTAAGTTTACATTAAGGTGGTTAGAAACTTCGTACCTAATACCAGAGTCAAAGATTAATGATTCGTTAGTTGATTCTGACAAAAGCATTACGCCTTGACCAGCGATAGTTCTCATTGCTGAAGTGTAGCGTCCGCTAATGTCAATTGCAAATTTCTCGTGCTCGAAAGATGTAACCAATGAGAGTTGGTGTGGAGCGAGGTAGGGAAGAGCATCACCTACTTCTACATCTCCCCAAGCTCCGAAATCACTAGCGAATGCATTCGTAAATGTTGCATCAGTATAGGTGTAGGCGACACGTACAGGCATAGAGATATGATCGAAAGGTCCATCGGTGAAAGGGTCCACCGCCAATTCGAATTCTAAACCGTTTGCCATTGCAGACCCTCCGTTAAACAAATCTCCAGATCCTGTTCCCCCTGATGCATTTAAATCGGCTCCAAGAAGATTAGAGTAGTTGTTGGAGAAAATTACCAACTGAGCTGATACAGAACGGTGAGAAAATCTGAGGCCTAACTCTGAATTAATAGAAAGTTCCGGTTTTGTCTCTGGATTAGATCCGGGAGGAATAAAACCTCTGTGGACACCGGTAAAAACGTCGAGCGATCTTGAGACTTGGTAATTAAGGCCAACACCTGGAAGGAGTACAGAAACGTTGTTTATACGGTAGTTACCTTCTGCTAGGCGTTCTAGATCAGACGAACCGTAGTCGTAGTACTCGAAGGATATGTTTTCGTGGCGTAAACCTGGAGTAAGAGTGAAGTCCCCGAAATGTAAGGTAGCTCTAAGATATTTCGCGAGCGCGGTAGCAGATTCAACTCTGTTTCCTGCTGTTCCATGAATGCCAGGGGTAACGAGCTCCATAGTTCCGTTATCCATAGAATAGCGGTCACGCCATTGGAAACGATCAACTAAATCGCGATGAAAGCGAGAACCTAATATAATTCTGTTTTTAACTTCAGCTTTCCCGAAAGTATATATCAGACGCGATTGAACTCCTTGAGCGAAGTAATGTCTATTATTTGCTTTAACATCGAGACCTGCTGAACCTATAGTAGATGACCCTGTGAGATATGAATAACCTTCTGAGAAATCATCTGGTGAATTTAGAATTTCTCCAAGGTCAATTGTCGTTCCCGTTGAATCAACAGCTCTATCAAGTTTGTACCAATTTCTGTGAAATGTAGTTCTGTAGATATCGGTTTTGAGCTCAAGGCTTTTTGATGGAGCAATAGTGTGGGTGAGAACTGTTTGGGTTTGGGTGGCGTTCATCACATCCTGGGCGCTAGCCGCATAACGGCGGATGGGCGAGATAGCGAAATCTTCTTCTGAAAGACCCAAGTATGTTTCGTGAGACGTTTCGTTTACGTCAGCTAACTTTAACTGCAGAGATTGTTTTACTGAAGCTGAAACTGGCGATGACCATTTCAACTTTGCCAAGCGGTCTGATTTGGTAAATCCCGTAGGGTCTTCGTTATCAAGAATCTTAAAACCATCTGACCCAATTGATAAAAATTCGATGAGATAACCGAAAGTTCCTTTGTCAGAAACTATAGAACTTCCTACATACGCATGTATGTAACGGTTATTGAACGATCCGTTAGACATTGAAAATGAAGATTTTTCTGCATCAGGAATTTGTGTGGAGATGAGGTTTATTGCGCCAGATGCAGTTTGTGGACCGAAGGCTATTTGGCTTGAACCTTTAAGAATTTCAACTGAAGACATTCGGGCGATAGAAGGGAAATAGTAAGCAGAAGAAGCCGTGTATGGAGCAGGTGCAATAAGGATTCCATCTTCCATAATAGTTATTCGAGAAGAGCGCTCAGTTCCAGAACCGCGAAGACCGATGTTAGGTCTGAGACCAAAACCATCCTCCTCAGTAATATTCACTCCAGATACAGTTCTTAAAGTGCGAAGAGGATCGGTATATGAAAAACGTTTAAGTTCTTTTGATGTGATTAAATGCAGTGAACCCGGCACTTCGTCAAGACCTGAAGCGCCAGAAGCAAGACCTACAGCAGATACTGTAGCCTCGGGGATTCCATGCCACATTGAGACCATTTGAAAGGTGGTGTCTTGAGCTAAAACTGAGAGACCGGTTAAGCAAAATAATGCCGCAGAAATAAATCCAATGCGAAGTTTTTTCATAGCGCAAATATTCCATCTTTAAAGCTACTATCACAATACCATAAACATGGTATTTAGACTGAGTCTAAATAAAAAATGTATTGCTAATTTATCTCTACCATCGTCTGACTTGATAGTCCGAAACAACCAAATCCACTACTTACGTTAGAATAAATAAGTGAAGGTTCGGCAAAGAGATCAAAACCTCCTGACAAATAGTCTCCAGTACTTTCATAGAATTTAGCGAGCTCGGGACTTAGAGCTTGAACACGCAGTCTTAGAGCCACCGGTGACCACTCCTTGTCATAATCAAATGACTTTGAAAAGAATGTTATGTCTGCCAACCCATCTGTCCAACCAGTAGCGTTTTTATCCGAAACAATCAATCCTCCAGTAATGAATTCTTCTGTAATCCTTTGATCATTTTGAGACCTAAGCCAAACTTGATCCCATCCCAAAGTATCTAATGTAAAAGCATCAATGTAAAGCGCATCAACATTAATTAAATATGAATCGTCTAAATCAGAATGATTTACTAAATCAAGCGTATAGATGTCTTGTATAACATCCCCATTCCAAGGTGAATGCATTGTGTCCCCTCTATACTCATACGTCAATGCTACTTCCGGAATTGGTGGCATCGTGTTCGTAGCTGTCACTGGATCGAAACCTGGTGCATCAACGTTTAAAGTCATCATACCGTCGAAATGTCCAAAAGTATCGTCTAGGTTAAGTTTGTAAGCTAAATCTACAAATTCTTCCTCTCCAAGAGTATACACAATAGCATCTTCTCCCAGACTAAGAGAAATGACAGCCCCTGCCACAGGCTGAGGTCCCGCGGCATCTAAAACAGAAGCAGTACTTGTTACTTGTGCCACTATTTGGCTGTCGATATCCCCAGATATTAGTGTAACGGCAAGACGAGGAGAGTGCTCTGGGAATTCTACCTCGTGAACGACTCCATCGGCGAATCGATCACAGCTGACAAAACTTATGGTAGCTATTAAAGCTATTGAAAGTGTGAAAATATTTTTCATTTTGATAGTTGTTTATCTAGCAATTAAAATGAGAAGCGCCATGCTATAGATGGAATAATCGGGAAAATCCCGTACTCTCTAATAACGGGGTTGCCGTTGTCATCTTCATCAGTTTGGGCGAAGAATGGGTTTAGATTGTTGTACGCGTTATACACACTGAATATTAGATGTCTAGTACCGTTTTCTCCAATTTTAGTTCGGGTTAACGAAAGGTCCAGCCTGTGATAGGGACTCATTCGAAAAGCGTTCTTCTCAGATGGGACCTCAGCCGAGAATGTGTATATCCCCTCTCCTGTACCATCTGGGATGTAGGTTGAGAAGGAGGATTCACTTAATGTAAGGGCTCTTCCTGTACCGTATAGCCAAACAGCAGAACCAGTCCACTTTTCAGTAAAATCATGGGTTACAACGAAACTCACATCATGACGTCTGTCATAGGTATAAGGATACCAGTTTCCACTGTTGATGTCATCGAATTGGCGGTTAGACCAAGAAAGTGTGTAGCCTATCCATCCCGTTGTGCGGCCGTACTTTTTTTGGACTAAAAGCTCTGTACCGTATGCGTTACCTATACCTTGCGTCACTTGATCCTCCCAGTCAGTGTCAAGACTAAATAGGAAACTAGCTCCCTCTTTGTAACTCAGCAATCCTTCCATACCCTTGTAATATCCCTCAAGCGTCACCTCGATATCACCGAAAGTTTTTGCCACTCCCATCGCCACCTGCCAACTTTGTTGAGGGATTATACGAGCAGTAGAAGGAACCCAAAGATCTGTGGGAAGACCCAGTCCTTCATTCGTTAGTAGGTTCACATATTGTGACATCATTGCGAATGAAGTCTTAAGAGCGTAACCTCCAGGAAGGCGATAGTTGAGGGCGGCTCTCGGCTGAATGGAGTTATAAGAGGTGTCTTGTACCATCAGAATAGAAGCGTGAATTCCCAAGTTGAACTTTAAACGATCGCTCAACTCAAACTCATCCTCAATATATAAAAACGCCTCATCCGATTTGATATCTGCTGGGCCTAAAAGAGTATCTAAAGCTGGGGTATCTCCGAAATTAAGTTCAAGAGATGTAGCTCCTGGGCTGAAAGTGTGATTCGTCCAGTTAGCCCCAAACTTTATATAATGCCTAGCATTGGGAGCGAAGTCAAAATCTATTCGACCTGAAAAATCTTCAATTCCAGAGTTGTAAAGCGCAGCCATACTAAGAGTATCCTCTGAATGTTCAGTAATTTCAATCCCTGTGTTGAAATTATAAAGCGAACGAGTAAGGGTGGTGTTGGAGAAAAGTCTGGGACCCCATTCGTGATTCCATCTTAAAGCTTGAATCTCATTTTTCCAATCTAACCCTAAGTCTAGAGTTGAACTGTAGATACCATAATTTTCAGATGAAGCAATACCGAAATCATCTTCCCCTTTGAACGCACTTATATAGAGGCGGTCTTTAGAACCTATCCGCCAGTTGAGTTTTCCGTTCAGATCGTAAAAATAATATCTCGGGTCAGTAGTGACATCTGGATTGTTGCTATTCGCTTGGGAAATAAGTGGTTTAATTAAGAGGTCTAGGTAAGTTCTTCTGGCACTAAGCATAAAGGACGCCTTGTCTTCTACTATGGGTCCTTCAACGGTAAGCTTAGAAGCAATAATGGAAACTGTGCCATCGGCGTGATATTCCTTCATGTGTCCGTCCTTCATGTGTATCTCGAGAATAGAGCTAAGACGGCCGCCGAAACGTGCTGGAAACCCTCCTTTAGTGATGCTCATCTTCTTTACTGCATCGGCATTGAATACTGAGAAGAATCCGAAAAGGTGGTTTACACTGTAAAGAGGGACGCCATCTAGGAGCATGAGGTTTTGGTCTGGTGAGCCGCCGCGTACGTATAAACCGCTCGTCCCCTCCCCTCCTGATTGTACTCCTGGCAAGAGTTGAAGAACCTTGAGTAGATCTACCTCTCCGCCGATGGCCGGAAGTCTTTTTACTTGGTCAATAGGTATCTCCATTTTCGACATCTGAACCTGCTCCTCGATTTTATTAAGCGACTCAGCTGATACAACAGCTTCTTTAAGTTTCGTCCCTGCAATTAGGTTGATATCCATCTTTGTATTCATGCTCAGATCTATCTCGAATCGCTGTGGCGTATATCCTATATAAGTTACAATAATATTGTGTTTCCCCTCAGGCAGAGTAAATGAATAGAATCCGTAAATATTAGCAGCAACTCCCTGCTTCGTGTCTTCGCACCAAACAGTCGCCCCTAGAAGCTGCTCTCCGCTAACAGCATCTTGAACGTGACCCGAAAGAGTTTGGGTAAAAGAGTTTGCCGAAAACAACAATTGGAAGGTAAGAAATAAAAATATCAAGCGCATGTACATACCTTTGAAAGGTGAAAAAAACATTCCTGCAAGTTAATCTTTTAGTGCAAATAATAATCTTTGCAATTCTGGTATTATCAGTAATTAACAATTCTAAATTATCAGCCCAAACGGCTCCAGAAACCATCAACGCTATCCGCATAGCCGAAGTAGACCAACCCGTTCAAACTCTATCAGCATCTCATAACGTAAACAACAACGACCTTCTTATAGTTGGGCACGATGGTGTAGTTCATTACTGGGAACCTATTTCTGGATTACGCGCAACGCCATTCTTAGATATGGGAATTAATGGAATGAATATCTTAGACTTCGGTGAGAATCCGGAACAAGGGCTTAACGGCATGACCCTCGACCCAGATTTTGAAGAAAATGGACTTGTGTATGTGATTTACAACGGTTACCGTCCGGACGGTACTGGCGAGATTATCGACGAGCGAATTCTGTGTTTCGGGACTGTGGAGGATCACAGTATTGTGGACACCCAGGTTTGGTCTGAAGTTTTAGAGTTGGTTCAGCCGGATCAAGGTCACAATGGTGGCCAAATATTTTTTGGACCAGACAACTTCCTCTATATCTCCACCGGAGATGGCGGATCCACAGGCACAGGTGCTTCAGGTGGCGGATCTAACGGCGATGACCACGGACCCATAGGAAACGCTCAAAGCTTAGAGTCTTTGTTAGGTAAGATTCTACGAATCGAAACCCATGGACTCGAGCCGTATACCATACCTAAGAGCAATCCGTTTGTGGGAGTGACTGGTGCGCTTGAGGAAATTTGGGCTTTCGGATTGAGGAATCCATGGAGATTTTGCTTCGATAGTGAAAATGGCGACATGTATATCGGGGACGTAGGAGAGGTTGATTGGGAAGAAATACATTACGAGGCAGCAGAGAGTGAGGGCGGGCTTAACTATGGATGGCGCCTGATGGAAGGTCCTGATTGCTATGAACCCCTGGAAGATTGTGATCCTGATAATGAAACTGAGCAGCCAATCTTTGCTTTCCCACACGAGAATGGTCTCTGCAGTGTAATCGGCGGGGTTGTGTACAGAGGTGAAAACATCCCTTCCTTAGTGGGGTATTATATCTTCTCAGATTATTGCGGCTTTGGCGACACACAATTTTTCACCCTAAAAGAAAATGTTAGTGGGGAGTGGATAAGCCAGGCGCTTATTCTAGATGTTGATGGTGGATTCAAACCTTGGACAGAATCTAAGTCCGCTTTTGGAGAAGACAATAAAGGTGAAATTTATCTATGCACTCGATTCTTCGTCTACAAACTCTTGTTCGACCCATTATTTCCACCTGTTCAAACTGGAGGCAAAGAGGTGCGCTTCTCACCTAACCCCTCGGGATCTAATTCATTAGTTAAAATTGACCTCGAAGGTGCTGGAGAAATCTCAAGATTGAGAGTTTTCGATTCTGCTGGTAGGCTAATGCGCGATCTCTACCCAACTGAATCTGGCGATAACACCACGTTTTACACAAATGATTTCCCTACTGGTGTTTATAGTGTCCACATAGATATTGTGGGGCTTGATGATATTCTCTTTGGGAAACTTGTCGTCTTCGGAGAGTAAACAATAGTTAAGGACAGGGGCAGTTTTCTACGTCTCTCAGAACAACACTCGTGACAACACTAGCTGTATCTGTAATGAGGTAAGTCGCAGATTTAACTACTCCGCCTCCTTCTATAAAGTATCTGCGAGGTTTTTCTCTCGGTCCGCTTTTACTAAAATCTACATCTCCCAATCTCGCTAAATCCGCTAGATCACTAACGGTAAGATTACCACATTTAAGAACACACTGTGCTCCTGTATCTGCCATAATTCCAGCCATCGCTATCTCCTTACTAATTCTGTTTGTGGGTAGCCAATCCATACACGCGCGTTCTGAAAACATTACCCAAGTAAGACCTATACCTACCATTACACCGATAAGGTACTTAGAAAGACGATTTAAAAAATTCATACGGCAAAACTACATTAAACTCCCTGTCTCTAACCTTAACTTCGTTAAATGATTGCAGCGTGTGATTTAAAATTTTCATATTCCGGAACAACTTCATTAGAGTTTCCAGATTTCAAGTGTCAAAGCGGCAATAAGCTACTACTTATTGGAAATTCTGGTAGTGGAAAAACAACTCTTCTTCATTTATTATGCGGCCTGCTTAGGCCTGATTCAGGATCTATGCAAGTTGCCGGTTTAGACCTCAATACATTAAGTGACAGAGAGCTCGATAAGTTTAGGGGGCGTGAACTCGGAATTGTATTCCAACAATCGCACTTCGTTCAAAGCTTAACAGTTGCAGAAAATCTAGCACTTCCCACTATGCTCACGGGGTCTAACATTACTGCCGAAGAGTTAAAAGTTCGAACACATGAATTACTCGACAGTTTAGGTGTAGAACATAAATTCGACAGTTACCCTAAAGATTTAAGTGTGGGTGAACAACAACGAGCATCAATAGCTAGAGCTCTAGTTCACAAACCATCTGTCGTTTTTGCAGATGAGCCGACATCAGCGCTGGACGATAAAAGCACAGAGTCTGTAATCCGATTACTCGAAGAAGAAACTGAAAAAGTTGGTGCAAGCTTAATTATCGTAACCCACGATTCAAGGCTCAAAACAAGATATAAAGACCGAGTTGAACTTCAACCGCTTCAACCGCTAACAAACGCCTAATGAGACTATCCTATATAGCAAGGCGCAACCTAGCCGCAAAACCTCTTCAGACTGCACTAAGTGCTATTCTCCTTGCTTTTGGAGTGGGGATGGTGAGCCTTATGATGCTCGCTGAAAAGCAGATGACGGAGCAGTTCGAGAGAAATATTAAGGATATAGATCTCGTCCTCGGAGCTAAAGGAAGCCCACTGCAGCTAATTCTAGCTAATGTTTATCACATCGATGCGCCCACTGGAAACATCTCGCTTGCAGAGGCGGAGAAGGTGATGCGTAATCCATACATAGAATCAGGGATCCCACTAGCATATGGCGACAATTACATGAGTTACCGAATCGTTGGAACGAACGAGTCCTACCCCAACCACTATGGAGCGAAGATTGATGAAGGATTCTTTTGGTCTAAAGCATTCGAAGTAACTATAGGAGCTACAGTGGCGGCAAAAACCGGTTTAGAAGTTGGTAGCACTTTTTTCAGCGCCCACGGATTAACAGACGGTACAGACGTCCATGATGATAAGGCCTTCACTGTTGTTGGAATACTAGAGAAAAGCAATTCCGTAATTGATCAACTGTTACTTACAAGTATAGAGAGTATCTGGGGTGTTCACTCTGAACAAGACGATGAGCTACTGTCCCCTGAAGAGCTTTACGCATCGAGAGAGATAACAGCCGTACTCTTAAAGAAACGCAACCCCATGGCAATCCTCACTCTGCCTAACCTACTTAGAGAAACCAATATGCAGGTTGCCCTGCCAGCAATAGAAATTAATAGATTAAACCAACAATTTGGAATTGGTGCAGCCACCCTCAGAGCTATCGCACTTCTGATTATGGCGCTCAGCTTTGCGAGCATATTCATCTCTGTTTTTGACAATATGCAAGCTCGCAGGTATGAACTAGCCCTCATGCGCACCATGGGAGGCACACCTGGAACCCTCTACAAACTGCTGCTTTTAGAAGGCGGACTTCTGAGCCTTGGCGGAACTATTCTTGGATTGCTTATCAGTCGAATAGGTCTATTTACTCTTGCCTCAGCCGTTGAAAATAAATTTCAATACGATCTGGGTAACCTAGGCCTTCTCACATCTGAAATTTACCTCGCATTAGGCGCTACCTTTGTAGGGCTCATCGCAGCAGCTCTTCCCGCATTCAAAACTCTGCGTTTAGATATTTCGAAAACTCTCTCAAGCGAATGTTGAATCTCAAAAACCCCAGTAACACCATCCTTCGTTCAAGTTGGATTGTGTGTGCAATGGCCCTTGTCGTTGTTGTTTCTCTCGACTGGAGTAGTATGTGTCATCCCTCCCCTGAAGGTACAGCTATTAAAGACCAAATCCGTACTGTCTACACAGCAAAAACAGCATCAACTTCAAATACTATAGCATCTACTTCTATAGAATTGGACAGCTATTCTGAGCTCACTTGGAAAGACTTAACAGATGTTGAATTTAAAGACGTGTATGTAGATGAATTGGATGCCTATTATTGGAAACCCATATTTGGCCCTCTTGTAAAAGATTTAGAAGGAGGGAAATTCTATATCACAGGTTATATTATTCCAGTTGATATTGACGAAGACTTCTATGTTCTCAGTAGGTACCCATTTGCCAATTGTTTTTTCTGTGGTGGAGCCGGCCCAGAAACCGTGATAGATTTACAATTCGAAGGGCACTCTCCCCGAGAATATGCTACCGATGAAAGGTTGTCATTTGCAGGAGAGCTAAAGCTCAATGCGGATGATGTATACCAGATGAATTACATCTTAGTTGGGGCTCATGAGCACACACCCTAATACGCGTCAGACCCATTTGTGATAACTTTTGATCATTTTCCATATGCATTGCACACTATTTTCGGAACTTGTTCGTTGGGATAAGGTAACAATTAGACCTATTCAAAGGAAATGCTAGAATTTTGTAAATCGGTACTCTCTAAAGTCAGTTTTGACCGCGCTTTATTCGCAAAAGAATTGAAAAAAAGTGTGCGTTGGCTCAAAAAATCAGAAATCCAAAACTTAAAAGATTGGTGCCTCAACCGTTATGGCGAGGTGTATGGAGATCTAATTCTCTCCACATTTTCAAACCAAGCCCTCATTGCATGAGGGCTTTTTTCTTGCCTAATGAACTTAAAGTAACCTATTTCAAAAATGAAAGTCGCAATAATTGGAGGAGGCGCAGCTGGTTTCTTTTCTGCATTTTCGGTTAAAGAACATCACCCAAATTCAAAGGTGACAATCTTTGAGAAATCTAATAAACTACTCTCAAAAGTAAAAGTTTCTGGTGGAGGTCGGTGCAATGTCACCAACGCGTGTTTCAGTCCAAGCAAACTATCCAAGTCGTATCCTCGTGGAGGAAAACACCTTAAAAAATCATTTTCCATATTCCAAACTAAAGACACAGTTGAGTGGTTTTCTAAGAGAGGAGTCGAGCTAAAAGCTGAGGAAGATGGCAGGATGTTCCCCACTACGGACAACTCTCAAACAATAATTGATTGTTTCCTAAAAGAAGCAGCCCAGAAAAACATAAAAATTCTGGAACAGTCGCCAATTAGAAAAATAGTCGCAGAAAACGAAGGTTACACATTACACTTAGAGGGCACATCTGAACATTTTGACAAAGTCATTATAGCAACGGGAGGGAGTCCTAAAATGAGCGGATTTTACTGGTTACAGCAACTCGGACATTCAATTTCACCTCCCCTTCCTTCGCTCTTCACTTTTAACATTCCAGGCGACCAAGTAAAGATTCTAATGGGCTTAGTCGTAGAAAATGCAACCGTACGTATTCAGGGAACAAAGCTTTCATATTCTGGCCCAGTATTAATAACTCACTGGGGAATGAGTGGACCAGCAATTTTAAAACTCTCAGCGTGGGGAGCCCGCAAGCTTGCAGAAAACAACTATAACTTTAACATTCAAATAAACTGGTTGTCTATTAAAAGCGACGAAGCTGCTAACGAGATTATAGACAAGGAGTTGCTTAAGATTAGAAAGAAGAAAATAATTAATGCCTGTCCCTTCGAGCTGCCTAATCGGATGTGGAAATTTTTACTTGAAAAAGTTGAGATAAATCCAGATTCTGTTTGGCTTGATCTTTCGAAAAAGAATCGCAACAAGTTACTCAATATCTTACTCAACGATATTTACGAGGTCAAAGGGAAAACGACTTTTAAAGAAGAATTCGTCACCTGCGGCGGAATAAAACTATCAGATATCAGTATGACATCAATGGAAAGTCGCGTCTGTAAAAATCTTTATTTCGCTGGCGAAGTCCTCGATATAGATGGAATAACCGGCGGCTTTAATTTCCAGGGAGCATGGACCACCGGATACATTGCAGGTAAACTTCAATCGTAATTTGTTTTTATTTTCATCCTATAAAACTACCTAGGTTTAACGCGACACACATCTATCTATTCAAAAAGACTCCCAGACCTTGCACTTGGTGTCCGCCCTAGATGTTCAAAAGCTGCCTTAGTTGCTTGTCTCCCTCTTGGAGTTCTCATTAGCAAACCTTCCTGTATCAAAAATGGTTCGTACACCTCCTCAAGCGTTCCTGAATTCTCACCAATTGCAGTAGCAAGTGTAGTCATCCCTACAGGGCCTCCAGCGAACTTATCGATAAGAGCCGTCAAAATTCTATTGTCCATCTCATCAAGACCCCTCTTGTCAACCTGTAAAGCATCAAGAGCATATTCAGTCACAGAAGATGTAATCGTACCATCACCTTTAATCTGTGCAAAATCTCTTACCCGTCTCAAAAGCGCATTGGCAATCCTAGGCGTTCCCCTACTCCTTGAGGCAATCTCATAAGCTGCAGCAGCCTCATGTATAATCTGCAATATCCCCGCCGATCTTTCTACAATATCTGTGAGAGTCTTTGAATCATAATATTGAAGTCTAAGATTTATCCCAAACCTTGCTCTAAGGGGTGATGTTAAAAGTCCTGACCTTGTCGTTGCCCCGATAAGAGTAAATGGATTAATATCAATCTGAACGGTGCGAGCGTTGGGCCCGGTGTCAATAACTAGATCAATTCTATAGTCTTCCATAGCGCTATATAGATATTCTTCTACAATAGAGCTGAGCCTGTGAATCTCATCAATAAATAAAATGTCATTTTCTTCAAGGCTAGTGAGTAAACCTGCAAGATCACCTGGTTTATCCAATACAGGACCCGATGTGGTCCTGATATTCACACCCATCTCGTTTGCTATAATGTATGCTAAGGTCGTCTTCCCGAGCCCAGGAGGTCCGTGAAGTAGTACATGATCAAGCGCTTCATCTCTCTGTTTTGCAGCAGCAACGAATATCTGGAGATTATCCATAGCAGCCCTCTGACCAGTAAAATCATCAAAATGTGCCGGTCTTAATACTTGCTCAAATTCACTGTCTGTATTCTGAGAAGAATTGTCTCTCATATCAAAATCTTCATTAGGCTCCATAAGTGCAAGGTAATCTAAAAGCAAAAACCCTCCGGAAAATTCCGAAGGGTTCTTAATATTTTATCTAATATAACGTCTAATGACCTACTTCACCCTCTTTAAGTGGTGTAGTCTGAAGAACGAAATCTTCTTCATGAGCAGGATTACTATAGTCATAAGCCCAACGATGAACCTCTGGCAATGCACCAGGCCAGTTACCGTGAATATGCTCAACCGGTGTTGTCCACTCAAGCGTATTCGCTTTCCAAGGGTTCTGTACTGCTTTCTGTCCACGGAAGATGCTGTAAAAGAAGTTGAATAAGAAAATTAATTGTGCCAATGATCCGATAATAGCAAACACAGAAATAATAGGTTGTAAATCTGCTGTTTCACTCAAGAAGTCGAAATGCGAAGCATCATAGTATCTACGAGGAGCTCCTGCAAGTCCTACAAAATGCATTGGAAAGAA
>LWDU01035231.1_pt1 | contig 61514 bp, 56 predicted proteins | sample 727161 | NCBI WGS metagenome assembly LWDU01 (sample SAMN04566230, study PRJNA314399) | hydrothermal vent metagenome | isolation source: deep sea hydrothermal plume seawater | place: Mexico: Gulf of California, Guaymas Basin | collected 2004-07-11
GTATTTTTTCAGGCGACGACTTTCAAAGTAGCCCTCAGCGGCGATGTGGTATTCGACTCCGCCCGCCAATTTCGTTTTAATTTCCGATCCGGACACAACGCCCCCTGTTGTTGGTATGGCGCTCCGCCAGATTTCTAGTCTACTCGTAAACTACCAATGTTAACTACTAACAAGCCGATTGGCATGCTACACCATACCGTGAAGCGGCCTACATTGAGCCGGATTTTTCTCGGTCCCAACACGATTGACCAGAATGATACCAGTACTAGCCAACACCAGGGCAATGCTGAGTATTGGTGTAGTGGGATCGCGGAATCGCATGAGTATGTAACGAATTTCGGAAGCTATCTTTGCTTCGTTAACAGGCTGAGACAAAATAGTGCCTAAAAGGATACTGCCCGATTAGCAAATTCTCCACGCTGTCGGGTTTGTTTGATCCTATGTTCAAGCAGAGGTAGCTATCATACGACCGCACTTGGCCGATAGCTCCGCTTTAGGACCACCTGTCCAAAAATTGCCGATTGGTTGGAAAGCGGCGTTTTCGTTAGCGCGCAATATGAGATCAAAATGTGAACGATGGCTTATCCAGGGTCTAAAAAGGCAGCGCAGGAACCGGGTTATTTGCGCCACATTGCCTCCTTCGACCTAGGTCGTGGACTTTGATCGAGATTCTATACATTACTTAATATACCGACTATGAAAGGGTCTTCTGAAAAGTTTGTTGGTGCTGTTGTAAGTACCTATGTATCATCTTTTTCACATCTACGCTGGTTGCTGGCGTGTTAGATGTTCCAGGAGGATATTATGAATGTTGAAGAATATACCCGCTATGACGCGCTAGGGCTTGCCGAGCTGGTTAGTAGCGGTGAAGTGACGGCAGAAGAGCTGAGCGAAACGGCGAGACGGGCGACCGAGGCTGTTAATAATCAGCTTAACGCCGTTGTTGGATTTGTGGACGATAGAACTGCAGATACAGTCAATGAAAACGCCAGGTTTAAAGGCGTGCCAACATTCCTGAAAGACCTGGGCGCAGGTATCGCGGGGATGACCCAGGAAATGGGCTCCCGTCTTACCACCGGTTTTGTCCCGCCTTTTACCAGCTATTTAGCCCAGCGTATGCTGGATGCCGGATTTAGTGTGATCGGTCGGACTACTTGTCCGGAGTTCGGTCTAACACTGACGACGGAATCCCTGGCGACGGGCCAGACAAAAAACCCATGGAACACAGCTCACATCACCGGAGGTTCAAGTGGCGGTTCTGCAGCGTTGGTTGCAGCCGGGGCCGTGCCCATTGCGCATACTAATGATGGTGGTGGTTCTACTCGTATCCCTGCAAGTATCTGCGGCAACGTTGGTTTGAAAACCTCTCGCGGGCTCGTGACCCTGGGACCCACATTAAATGATGTCACGGGACCGTTAATAGCAGAAGGCTGCAACTCGAGAACTGTTCGTGACACGGCGGCGTTTCTTGATGCAGTAGCAGGGCCTGCTGCAGGAGAAGGAGTAGTGACAAACAGACCTGCTGTTTCCTACCTGGAAAAACTAAATGACGCGCCAAAAAAGTATCGAATTGCTTTAAGTCTGGACCCCTGGGGTGGTCAACCGTTTTCTGCCGAAACCCGCGCTGAGACGGAGCGAATTGCTGAAACGCTAAGCAGTCTGGGGCACCAGGTCGAGGAAGCGACTCCAGATGTTGTGAAGGATGGCGCCATCATTGCGAGTTTCAGGACACTGTGGTTCACCATGGCGCATTCCAACATAAAAAAACTGGTGCCGCTTACCAAACGGCAACCAGGACCGGATACCCTCGAGCCCACGACACTACAGATGGCCGCAGCCGGGGCTGAACTGAGCGCTTTTGACTATGCCAGTGCAATTGGATATTCCAATCAGGTGAGTCGCTTTCTGGGAAGTTTTTTCGGGCACTGGGATCTGATATTGACGCCGTCGATGACCCAGTCAACACCAAAACTGGGCAGCGCTATCACATTGCTTAGTGGCGGCACATTAGATGAATGGTTTGAAGCAGCAATGGCACTGGTTCCTCACACGCCAGTTGCCAATTTTACGGGTTTACCCGCCATATCGGTCCCCTGTGGAATCGGCCCTGGTGAGTTGCCACTCGGCATGCATTTTTTTGCCCCGATGGGGGGCGAATCCGAACTCCTCGATATTGCCCGGCAACTTGAAATCGCCGAGCCGTGGAAAGATCGAAAGCCTGTGGTCTTTGCCAATTAGATACACAGGTCTTCATCAGAATTCATGCGGTCGGCGTAAAGTGCCGGAGTAAATCTTGTCACACGTCTATCGAAGTGGAAGAGTCACCAGTTTGGGTTGCCCTGCCCGAACGGTAAGGGTGACAATTTCCATGCAGGTAAGATGGATAGTGAATTCGCAAACAAATCAAATACTAATGTTGCTTACGTCAAATCCATCGGCAAGTCGACCCAGACAAGCACCGGTCAAACGGGTTTCTCACCCTGGACGATAACCCGGTGCATGTGACGCCGCTTACCGGCATAGTCATTGAGCGCATTGTGGAACACACAGCGGTTGTCCCACATGGCCAGGCTGCCATTGCGCCATTTAAAACGGGTAACAAAGCGGTCCTGGGTCAAATAGTTCATCAGGTAACTGAATAGGGGAATACTCTCTTCCCGGGTCCAGCCATCAATACGGTGGGTATGGGGTTTGCTGCAGTAGATACTCTTTTTCCCGGTTTCGACATGGGTACGGATCAGTGGATGTTCGACTTCCTGTTCTGTAAATTCCGTATTGCCGCCGTAGGCTTCTCCCAGGTTTTCACGTGCTGCAACCTGAGCATAATCTCCACTGGCACCATGTACCATTTTCGGCGAGTAGATGCCATCCAGACCCTCAAGGGTCTGTTTCATTCCGTCACTAAGTTCTGCATAGGCTGCCGTCGCATCCGCAAACAGGGTATCCCCACCCTCATCAGGCACTTCTACCGCGTACAGCAATGTCGCCTTGGGCGGCAGATCCAGATAAGAAGTATCCGTATGCCAGGCACCACCAAAGTTCATGGAGGAATCCGCTTCCTTGATGATGGGGATCACGTTGGAATGTGAATCTAGCGCCTTCATAAACGGGTAAACATCCAGCTCGCCAAAGTTGGCCGCAAACCCGGCTTGTTGTGTAGGGGTGAGGTTCTGGTCCCTGAAGAATAATACATGATGCTCGAGCCACGCCGAATGGATTTCGCTAAGCACGGCTTCAGAAAACGGTTGCGATAAATCAACCCCTGACACTTCAGCGCCCACCGGACCGATTGATCCGTCCACGCTGATTGTTTGATAACCCATGACAAATTCCCTCCTACAGTGAATACTACGACAGATAATGATAAAAAGCTTAAGGATGTTGCCCCTATGCCTGATACGAAACACAAAAAACAGACAGAGACTTCCACAAAACGGGTGGCTGTATTTGATGGGGATGACGCGTCACCAGAAGTCATGATACCGTCGGTTGACCTGCTGCAAGCAATGCAATTGCCTATCGAGTTTGAGCGGCCATTGATAGGTGAGGCTGCTCAAACTCAAACAGGGCAGGCTTTTCCAGATGAAACCAAAGCCGCCATCGACGCCTGTGACTGTACCTGGTTCGGCTCAACCAGCGGTGCCAGCACGGCTGCGTTGTTTTATCTGCGATGGGGAAAACAAACCTATGCCAATGTCCGGCCCTGTGAATGGTACCCGGGTTTTAAAACGCCATTGGTCAATCCGGAAGGTATCGACTTCACCATCGTTCGAGAGAACCTGGAAGATCTTTACCTGGGACTTGAGGGTGATATCGAAGAATTGCAGGCACTGAATTTTTACTCAAGGCATGCACGCGCCAATCTGTCGGATTTGACACCTGGTAAATACGCCATCAAGGCGATTACCAAAAAAGGTTCGGAGCGGGTGATCCGCTTTGCATTTGAACTGGCACGAAAAAGGGGTCAGCAAAAACGGGTCACGGTCACTTGCAAATACAACATGCTGAGCGTGTCAGATGGTTACTTCAGGGAGATAGCGACGGAAATCGCAAAAGAATACGCGGATATTGAATTCAACACCTATATTATCGATGACTTCCTCTGTCGTATGATCACAAATCCACAACATTTTGACGTTATCGTCATGCCCAACCTCTATGGTGACATAATGTCTGATGGCGCGGCCGGTTTGATAGGCGGCCTTGGCCTGGCACCTTCTGGCTGTTATGGCACTGACTACGCCTATTTCGAGTCTGCGCATGGCACCGCGCCTGATATTGCAGGCCAGAACATTATTAATCCCACCGCGACGTTGTTGTCTGCATGCATGATGCTGGATTATCTAGGATTCGAATCAGATTCAGACAAGTTGAGGCAAGCGGTGAAGGCAGTTTATCGGGAAGCCAGGTTTCTAACGAAAGACCAAGGGGGCGATGCCAGTACAACAGAATTTTGCAATGCAATAGCAGATTTCCTATAACAGGTTGGAAGGTCTCCTGACGAAGGTAACAGAAAACATGATCGACCCTGAATCTTACGACTGGTCAAAATTCGAACTCACCTACTATTACAACGCCCCTCTCAGTCGCGTCTTCCGCGCTTGGACAGAGAGCCGCGGTTTGGAATCTTTTTTCATCGCTCACAGCGCATACAGCAAAAATAGCAACCGGCGAGCAGATGATGAACTGCCCCAGGCGGGTGACAACTACAACTGGGAATTTCGCCAAGGATTCTCTGTCGACGGCACGATCACTACCCTGACCCCTGAAAAACAGTTTTCCTTCAGCTTTGGCCAAATGCAGGTTGATATTTATTTTCGTGCGTTCAATAGCCAGACAGAAGTCCAACTGATCCAGTCAAAAATCCAAAATACAGCCGATGGTAAAGTGTTGGGTCATCTGAATTGTCGGTCCTGTTGGATATTTTTTATGACCAATCTCACTTCAATATTGGACCACGGCAAGGATCTGAGGGATGCCAATCCAGACTTGGTTTCTTCCATGGAAGTCGGGTTTATCCCAATGACTCAACGTGACCCGGACTCGGGTTGATTGTTGTCTCGCAGCACTTCTACCCAAAACACCGTGCCACCTGCAACCGCCACCGGGATCAGCACCAGGTTTAACAGGGGAATCGCAACAACAAAGTAAACGACGGTGCCGAACAGGATTGCATGAAAAAGATTGCCCCGCAGGCGACGTCTCAGGTCTGCAAAACTGACCTGATTATTATCCGCTGCGTAGTCCGTATATTGAACGCTCATCATCCAGCCTCCAAACAGAATCCAGGCGAAGGGTGCGAGCACATTGATGCCCGGGATAAACGACAGAATAACAAGGCCCAGCAGTCGTGGCAGGAAGTAAAGCAGTTTGGTGAGTTCTCGCCCGATAGCACGGAAAAGCACGGTCGCCACATTGATGGATTGCGACCGGTACCCCGCAACCAGGTATTCTTCAACTTTTTCTGAGAGCACAGCATTAAATGGGGAAGCGACAATATTGGCGAAGATAGAAAACGTATAGATGCCAATAGCGAACACCACAACCGCCGTCAACAATCCTATAAGCCAGGACAGGAACTGCAGCCATTCCGGTAGCCAACCAGCCAGTGTCTGTATCCAAAGATCATATTGTGAAACGCCGTAAGCCATCACTAACGACAATATGACGATATTAATGATCAACGGGATAATGACATACTGGCGTAAACCTGGCTGACGAACCAGTTTTACACCTTCAAAAAAACAATCAATACCATTCATGTGACCTATTATATCTTGTTCACCGTCTGACTTCTGCGCCCGACATAGCGGGTATTACGTTATTCTCTGTCTAACTTCAAGCAACGGAAATTCCAGAATGCAAAACTTTGAAGGCAAGGTGGCTGTTATCACAGGTGCCGCCAGCGGTATCGGACGAGGTCTTACGGAAAAATGCCTGGCCGAGGGTATGCATGTTGTCATGGCCGATATTGAAGAGGATATCCTCAACAAAGCGGCTGAAGAACTGCAGGCTGATGGTAAAAACAACATATTAACCGTAAAAACCGATGTCTCTGTTCTCGAAGAGATCGAACAACTCGCTCAAAAAGCCCTTGACCATTTTGGCGCCGTCAATGTCCTGTTCAACAACGCCGGTGTTGGCGGAGGTGGCAACGCCTGGGAAAGTTCCCAAAAAGACTGGGAGTGGGTGATTGGGGTCAACCTCTGGAGTGTAATTCACGGTTTGCGGGTGTTTGTACCGCATATGATTGAGCAGGATGACGACTGCCATATCGTTAATACGGCCTCGGTCGCCGGGCTTATCGGTGGCAGCACCAATGCATCCTACTCCGTTACCAAACATGGCGTCGTGGCACTCACTGAAAACCTGTATCGCGATCTTCACAGCCAGGGTTTGCATATCGGTGCCTCGGTGCTCTGTCCTGGTTTTGTCAATACGAATATTCTGAACAGTGATCGCAACAGACCCAGCCGATTATCAAATGCAGAAGAGGCGGTAACACCCACACCAGAGCAACAAAAGATGAGAGGTCTGATGGTAGATTTCTTACGTCAGGGTATGCAGCCCAGTGAACTGGCAGATGTCGTTTTTGAAGGTATTCGATCAGAACGACTGTATATACTAACCCACGACGATTTCAACGATATTATCCTCAACCGCGCCCAGAACATTGCCAGTGGGACCAACCCGCCTATAACCAACTTTGTGCGTGAATAACCTCAACAACGAATCTTTGATTCGTCCTTGACTGGCACAAAGACCGGCGCAACTGGTTCTTATCCAATGAACAGCGTACCATGGGGCGCAGAATCCATGGACGTTTATACACCTGCCGCCAGAGAAAACTATGTTTATCGCGATGAATAGGTTTCAGATAGCCAGAGGATTCGAAGAAGGGTTCGAAAAAATCTGGCGTGAACGGGACACCTATCTGGCATCAGTCCCGGGTTTTGAATCATTTTCCCTGCTCAAGGGACCACAAACAGATGACCACGTCCTGTATGCTTCCCATACCGTCTGGACCAGCAGAAAGGACTTCGTGGCCTGGACAGAGTCTGAGAGCTTCCGCAAGGCGCACGCACAGACATCGGCACCCAAAGGCACCTATCTGGGGCATCCGAACCTCGAAACGTTTGAAAAAGTAGTCTAGCGTTCGCACGCTGATGAGGGATATCAATGGAATTTGGCTTACGCTATTGCAACACAGGGTACTACGCTGATCCAGCCAGGGCGGTTGAACTCATGCAGGCTGGTGAAGAAGCAGGGTTTGAATCTGCTTGGACGGTTGAACATACTGTGCTGCCTGCAGGCTATCAATCCCCCTACCCTTATTCACCGGACGGTAAAATCGCCGGTGGTGCCAACGATATCCCCCTGCCTGACCCGTTGATCTGGATGGCCTACGTCGCGGCCAGGACTTCCACGATTAAACTCGGAACAGGCATACTGATCCTGCCCCAGCACAACCCTGTTATCACGGCCAAACAGATAGCCACGCTGGACTCAATGTCAAAAGGACGCATCATAATTGGTGTGGGAGTTGGCTGGTTAGAAGAAGAATTCGACGCGCTAGGTGCTGATTTTGCTACGCGGGGGGCGAGAACTGACGAGTACATTGCGGCGATGAGAGCACTCTGGTCGCAGGACGCGCCTACATTTGACGGGGAATTTGTTCAGTTCAAAGGTGCCTATTGCAGACCGCAGCCGGTAAACGGCAACGTGCCGATTATTATCGGCGGGCATACAAGGGCTGCGGCTCGACGAGCAGGGCGAATTGGAGACGGCTTTTTCCCCGCCCGTGGTATTTCTGAAGATCTTATTCGGCTCGCCAGGACGACGGCCCATGCAAATGGGCGTGATCCAGAGACAATAGAGATAACGACGAGTCTGCCACCCAATCTGCAGGAAATCGCCCGGCTGGCAGCTATGGGCGTCAAGAGAGTCCTGGTTCCGGTGTCGCCGACAATCGGCATGGAGAACTGGATCAAGAATCCGGATGAAGCCCTGGCCTGGAAAGATCAAATCGACCGGTACCGGAACCTTTAGTGTTATGCAAAGCCTAACTGATCACTAACCAGTTTCTGGGCTGCCAGGCTTTGTTCAGCAACATCCAGCGCACTCGCCGGTGCAACGCCATAGAGTTCGATTTCTGACAGATAATATTCAAGGGCTATGAGTACATCAGCCATGGTTTCAGCCAAGTGTTGAGTCTGCTCATCTTCGATACCGTTTTTTACCACCGCTTGAATGAATTTTTCGAAGTTTAAAAGAATCGATGCAGCCCTATCCAGATTCAGAACCTGAAAGCCACCACGAATAGATGCCAGATTGTCGCTCATCTTACGCATATGCGTCAGTTCATAGTCTGATTTGATAAAGTTGCTCATTTCCTTCTTCGATTCGGCCAATCCAGCCAGAGCTTCCTTTATAACAATGGCCTCAGCTTCATTGAGCTGATTTTTTGCCACCATCGCTAACTTGGTCTCTTCATCAGCAACACCTTCAAAGTTCAGGTCCAGGCGGCTTAAATTCCCCAGGGTGCTTTCAATAAAAAGTAAACCATCTGCAACCTCCAGTAGATTTTCTTCCGAATAATCAGTGCCGTCGGCCCATTCTCCAACGCTGTATTTAATTTTCGCAAGAATATCCGCCGGAGTTTTCAGGCCAACCACAGACAAAATATCCGAGGTACGCTGGAACATTGAGACCAGTGGTGATAAATCCACTTTGCCTGAATATCCCTTCGCAGCAGTTTCCAATGTGGCTTTGCTTTGAGACAGTTCCTCCTGCAAAACTTTGGCTACCGCCAGCATGGTTTCTGCGGTCGGTCCATGAATAACCGATCTTTCTATCTGCAAAACCCTGTCCGTTACACTGAAACGTGCCAGCCCGAGCTTGCTAAAAACTTCTGAAATCGCCGGATCACTGGAGGCGGACAGGTTGACGAGATAGACGAGCTCGATGAGTAACTCTGGAGAAAACGTAATCTCTGTATTATCACAATCGTTCTCGAATACGCTTAACTCTCGCTCAACAAAAGACAGTACGCGCTTTCGGGTATAGTCCAACTGCAGGTCACCACTTAACAACCCTTCAAGCACGGCTTCTGTCAGTCGCCATTGAGTTCGGACAGGTGAGTCGCCCACTGAATCAGCCAGCCGGGCAACAGCTTGATGCATCAACGGTAATTTTAACTCAAGGTTTTCTTCACGCAGCAGGCCAACCAGGCCAACCTGGTACATCAGCCGCATTCGGGACACCAGCGGTGCTAAATCGGGATCTTTTTTCGACCCCTCGGATAACAGGCTAACCGGCTCGCTACATTCAAATTCAGCCATCTCTGATTCAAGAATCAACGCCTCGTTAAGCCCCGCGAGTAATCGATTAATAAATGGCAGCGCCAATGATGGCACATCTTGATTACGGTCTGTTACATACTCAAAATAGCGAGGCAGCCACACGAAAGCCTGAGTCAGCGCATCAAAACAGAACTCCGACGCTGCAGGTTCATCCGCCATCTTTTCCAGCATGTTCATCATTTCCTGGGCCAGCCTGAGCGCACCAGGCATCTGAAGCATCTTTAAGATACCTACGATATCGCCAATACATTGCTGACTGGCAGATATTGCATCATCTGCTGAGCGTCCGACAACAAAAGACTCAAATTGACCGGATGCTTTTTCCAGACTCGCTGCCAGTTGCGGCTGGAGAACCTTCAGCGATGTTACTTCCAGAGGAATAATATCAATCACACAATTGCCCCGATTTACCTTTCATGACTTACGTACCTGTCTGCGTGCCAATTTACTAAGCTGAACTTTCTGAAATTGCTTCCAGCTTCGATAATTTGGCGTTCTCATTTGAAAGAGCCTTGAGACTCCTTACCGACTCTGTTTTCTTTCTGCCTTCACCTGTCTCAATCTGCTCCAGTCTGTGAATCAGTGACCGGAATGTCTGGCCGTTTTCATCGATCAATTCATGGGGAAAGACAAAAACGGGGTCAATTCCGGGAGAAGCACGCTTAAGCTGGAAAAAATAATCAACGATATTCTGCCCCGTGTTCTGGTCACATCCGAATCCAGACAAATCTACCAGGCCAACAACCTGTTTAGTTTCTCCCGCCGGAAAAGCGATAAGATCAACCACCCTTGACGCATCACCGACAACAATATCTTCACGAAAGTCGATACTTGCTTCCCAGATATTCTGACGCACTTCCTGAATACTCCGCTTGCTGGATCTGTCCAGAGTGAATCTCAACAGACTCCCCAATAGAGATTCGTTCAGGACGTCGTCACCCGTATCGGCCGATCGCTTAGCCGTGTTGTCCTTCTGTTGATGGTACGTCTTCCACAGATACCTGGTAATATTTGTGCGCCCGTGTTCAAGTTGATCAAAGTTACGGTGCAGGTAGTGAAAGGCTTTTTTCTTCGGTCGGCTCAGCAGCACATTCAGCTCGCCTTTTCTTTTATCCGCATCATCACCCTGTTTGAATGCACCCATGTTGTACCGTGTGACGTCCCAAAAATAGAAAATGTAATCCCGCTCCTTACCTTGCAGGGCCGCCCCAGCGCCGTCCAGAATATCTTCACCCCGGTTCAGTTTCCTGAGATAGTTGTCTTTAACGGATTTCACATAAGGTTCGTTCTTGAGCAGGAAGTAACACAGGGCTACATCGGTTTCAACGTCGATCTTTTCCCCGGTCGTTTTTTCAATTTTCTTGAGGGTGCTGACCACGAAATCCATGAAGCGATCGATCATTTCGGTCTCAATGCCTTTGAATTTTCCGCTAGTAGGCTTTTTGGACGATTCAACACGCTGCTCGTTGTAGTTTACGACAACTGACGGTGCCTGTTGCGGTAGTCTCCATTGCATGATTCTTAGCTCATCGTTGTAAACGTACTTATTTGAGAACTCGATGATTTCTGCTGGACAGCGGTAGTGCTCATCCAACATCACTGAAGCCTGTTTGATGGATTTAACCAATGCGAATATATTCGAACCACCACCTTTGAAACCGCGCGCCTGGGTCGACCTTAAGTGTTCATCGAGCTCATGATCTTTAAACAGGTAGTCGTCAATCACCGAATCTTTTTGCAGTACGGTTTGTTTATCATCACCCACAACGAGAATTTTTTTCGCCCGGAACATTAACGAAAGAGAATCATCAACCCTGCATTGGGTCGCCTCATCGATAACGACAAGATCAAAACTCTGTTCCACACAGGGCAGCAGGAATGGAACCACCTGCTTTCTGACTACCCATATCGGGAAGGTATCGAACAGGGCTTGGGTCAGCTCTTGAAAAACATCACCGCTTTCACTGATGGATGTGAACTGTTTCAAGCTATCCACCAGGGCCATGATACTGGTGATTTTGTTGGTGCCCGAACCTGACCTGGATGCCGTAGCTGATTGAACAATTTCACGCAGATTTTCAGCCAGACGCTGCTTGACAATTTTGTCATGCTGCATATACAAGTCGTCAATCTCTTCCAGGTCACCCTGTATTGATGTACCCTGATTCGTGTCTGCTCCAATTTCACCAGCCACCTGCCGATCCAGGCTACGGTACATACCCAATGCACAGTTGGGCGCCTCGCCAATCCGTATGGATTCATGCATTTCCCTTAGCACCTGCCACAAACCGTCCGAGCAGGTATCAGATATTTTAAGGAGAGTAATCTGATCCTGAACCATATTTTGTAGTCTTCTCGTTTTTAGCAGTAATGGCGACCTGAACGCGATGCGTATCTTCCTGATCAGCCTGGCAAAACCGCTACCTTCGATGGAAGTCTGTGCCTTTATGACGGACTCGAGATAACGTATAAGTTCATGGCGTGGGTATTCGCTGGTTGCGGCATGAAAAGCATCTACTGTCTTTATTTTCTTTCTCAGAATGCTCGCCAGTATTTTTTTATCATCTATCAGCGTCTGTACCTCTGAAGGAAAATTCCTGGCGGGTATTTTGAAGAAATGGTAACAGTCTTCCATATTCTCACTGACGAGTTCAAAACGGTTTCTGACAAAGGAATCAATCAAACGTCGCTGCTGTAGTTTTTCATCCTGTAGCAAGCCGAGGAATTCCAGCAACCGGTAGTTCTTGGGATAGCTTTCACCTTTTTTCAACACCCTGTGATCAAACGGCACATCTTCACCCATTTGGCCAAGCATCTTGCAAGTAATCTGTAACGTCAGTGCTTCTATTTTTTCTTTCAGAACGACAAGCCTTTTTTCAAGTCTGCTTCCGCTACTGGGAACCCCGGGTGGAAGTTCCTGAACACTAAATGATTTCGTCAGCCTGGTTATCAGGTCAGGCAAACTCTGGTCACCGGTCTCTACTTCATCAACTACCTTGATAGCACTGAACAAAAGCTCCTTCCACTTAATTTCGGCTGGGGTTCCTTTGTCTTTTCCAACCAGATGATCCTGTAGTTTCTCTATTAAAGCCTCAATCGCGCCCTGTTGGTCACTGACGATGAGCATCCGCTGTTTACTGTTAATACAGTGAATCAACAGATTCATAATGGTATGAGTCTTACCGGTGCCAGGGGGGCCTTCAAGCAACACCAGATCATGACTGTTAAGCCCTTCCACAAGATTTCTGGTACTTTTTGGAAGCATGCCGGGCATCCAGACTATGGGGGCAAATTCATCTTTACGATGATCGTCTGTCTGCTGTTCCGGGATCAAAAACTTGCCCAGCAGGGAATTGTAGAATCGCTTGGTAGAATGGTGCGCTATCGCATTGATTTTATCCAAATCAAGCTCAAGTGCCTGATCAATAGGATTCTGGAGTTTCGGCGCCCGGTACAGATACACACTCTGCAAATCACATTCGATACCCTGAATCGTGAGGTCTCCCAAAATACCGCCTTTTCCATTTTCGTCCTGGTAACCAAAAAGAATTTCCCTGGTTCTGTCAAATATGCTCTCTTTGATGGGCAGGTAACGTGACAAACAAATTCTGTCGTTCAACCTGTCAACGCTAACATCCTGGGCCAGCAAGGTTTTAAAAAACTTATCGACATTGTCCACTCCGGCAACCTTATTGCTGAACTTGTCGACCAGATTTGCAAGGGCAATATGGTTCAGGTAGAACTGACCGTTCTGTTTCGACTCAAGGTGAACCCCACGACCTGACTCACGAATACGGACCTTGGAATAGTAAAGTGGAAAACGAAACGTTTTTACTGATTTGTTAAAGGTAAACAGCGCGTCAACAATTTCAAACCCCATATAAAAATCAGCGGATCGATCGCTGATAAAACGATTGCGAAACTCGCTGACTTGTGTGGGACTGAGTTCAAAATAAAACTTTCCGTCCTCAAACCGCTTGACCTCTGGTGTGGCTAAAGGGATTGGGAACTGGGATAAAACTGGTTTCTTTTTCGCGCCTTTTTCCTCATCATCATCAGCGACTGCGTACAGATTGACCTTTTTGTCCCCAAATACTTCTTCGTAATCAACCTTGATATTCTTTTCGTTAAGTCGTTCGCCTAGTTTTGGACCAAAAAGGCTAGACTCTGCCTTCGCTCTCAAGCCGCTCTTCTCCACCACCGGCTTCGGCCGGGACTTTTTATCTGTATCATTCACGTCGATGTCCAGAACCACCTTTTGTGCAAGACTCGGGGTGTATCGTTCTGTCTGCTGGAGCACGTCCTTGCGTAACACGAGACCGCTGGTAATGCTTTTACTGCCTTTCACAAAACTAAACTGGAATAGTTTATGGTAGGAAATTATCTCACCCAGTACATCATTCGGATGCTGAAGTTTGTCACTGTAAAGAAGGCTGTCAAGCGCGTGCAGGCCGCGACGACTCACCGTGATGTACCCCGAGGAACCCTCTCTTTCTTCAATATCCTGAATAATCAGATTGTCCAAATCGGCGCTCGAAGACTTAAAATAAAAATACTCCCGATTGAGAAACGAAACCGGATACTCAAAGGTCACGGGCTCTTTCTTGCTGAGTTCATTTTTAACGATCATCCTGATGCAGGCGCGAAATGGCCCAAAAATAAAACGGGGAATGAATATTTTTCGACCTTCCACCTTGTTCTCTAAGACATAAACCTGAAACCCATGATCATTGGTATAAAGCTGGATATGAAAAGCATTGCTACGACCACCTCTTTTCGATAGTCCTACCTCTGCACTTGATCGTCTGAAATTCGTTTTTCCCATCACTTTTCCATACCTTTCCCCATTAAGGGCTATCTTATTAACAGCGAAACCCGTCTGTTACGCGCCCTGGCTTTCTCCAGCGCTATGCCACTTTTACCTTTAACATCAACCAGCGAACGGGTATCGGCGTAACCCACTGCACGCAGCCTTTCAGCTGAGAATCCAAAGGAACTCAAGTGCAGTATCACACTGCTGGCTCTCTTTCCGCTTAGACTCCAATTGGTTTCCACCTCACCGTCATATCGTCTATAAAGAGGCACATCATCGCTGTGCCCTTCAACATCGATAAGATATTGCGTCTTCCGAATTTCTTTTAACAGTGGGGCAATAGAGTCGAGCGCTTCACCTCTAATCTGGGCCTTACCCATGGCAAATAGAACACCCGTATCCAGGTCAAGCCGAACACCATCTTTCGCCAGTTGAACAGTTGCACCGGGAATACCTGGTGCCTTTTCAATGATTTTTTGCAAAGAATCTGCCAATTCAACTAAAGTATTCTCAGTCTTGCCTGTCATCACGCTTTTTATCTTCTCGAAAGAGCCTACTTCGATGTTACTCATACTAAGTAGCATTACGAAAAAGACGCAGAGGATTACCATCAGGTCGCCAAAACTCACGTAAAAAGAATCAAGCCCTGTTTCGTCATGTTCCGCTTCCAGCTGATCCAGGTTCATACCGCCACACCCAGTTTCTTGTTCATCGCCATCGAATCCAGTTGCCGGTCTTCCCGCCGCAGCAGGACACTAACCCTGTTCATCAGCAGCTTGTGAGTTTCCACATACACAATGTTGTGGTGCTCAAGTCGACCAGCCAGAGGGGTGAACACCAGTGACCCCAGTACTGAACCAAATGCGGTTGTCATCAAGGCCAGAGACATCGCTGGCCCGATCTTTGTCGGGTCTTCCAGAGTCTGCAATACCTGGATAAGCCCTATCACCGTACCTAACAACCCCAGTGCCGGAGCGATCTTGGCGCCTTTATTCAGAAGTGAAACTGCTATTTTTCTAACCAGAAATATCGAAGCGACACGATTGCTAACAAAGTCCTCTATTTCTTCATAAAAAAGTTTCTCTTTCGCCATGTAAATGATGTCATTCAGCAATTCACCCTCAATTTCCTTACCATCTCGAAGCTCAAGAATACTGCCTCCGGTAATAATGGCTTCGTCCAGCTCTTCAATGGCAGGGTTGAGGTATTTTACCGGGTTGGTAATAAAGGAGCGTACGACTAGCAACAATGTATGAAAAAAAGTTCCCAGGTCGAATTGAAACAACAGGACACCCAGGGTGCCTCCTATCACAAAGAAGAAACTCCGGAAATCGTTAAACATCAGGTTGTTGTTTTCACCTGAATCAAAGCCAATAGCTGTAACTAGAACAGCCACCAGCAAGCCGGTACTGAAGAATACCGTTATAGGGTCAAACCTCTTCTTTGAAATGCTTAAGTACTTTTTCTCTTGTAGACCAATCATGATTTACCCTCTAACGGTTGCCCCTGGGTTGAGCCTAAATCGACCAGCTGATTTCGGGCAAGGCTGTAAACAAGGAGCTGTTCCTCTATCCGATTGTTGAAGTATTTCGAATCAGTAGAGGCAAGAACAGAAAATCGAACCACGTAACCATCAGCGATTGAAATAACAACTTTCATTCCACGCTCCAATGATTCTATTGTTGCCGCCTCCATATTATTCAGCGCTTTGACCTGAAATTCGTTGCGCATCGAATCACGTGCCTTGAACCTGTTCCCTTCTACGTACAACAGGTCCGCAGTGCGCCTCTCCAGACTCCCTAGCTCCTCGCTGTCGAAGAAAATAATACCGGCAGGAGACGCCTCAATGGGATCGAAAGTGATCAGGCAGCGAGCTTGTAAATCAGGGACTCTATCCAGCATATGCGTGGGGACGTCAATCACCTCACGGTCGCATTTTATCTTCACAATTCTCTGCCTCAGATCCACCTGCTCAACCCGGCAGATTTTCGCGTTGTCAGGCAATATACGTTGAGAGTCCAATGCCCGGGATGCCCTACTGAGGGACTTTTGTTCCCGGCTCAACTGATAGGTAAGCTCACTGACCTGATCGCTAAGCTCGTTGTTAGTTTTTTTAAGTTCCTTTATCTCCGCCAGCAGATCTTTGTTCTTTTTCAGTTCAGGGCCGGTTCCCGGGGACATTTTTTCAGGTTCCGCCAGCCTCGATTCATATTTAGCAATTTCACTGTAGAAACTCTTGAGCACGGCTCCCACTTTATTTTTTTGTGGCAGTTCAAATCTAATACAAGGGTAATAAGCATTCACCTTGAACTGAGATGAATCTGCATCACCGTTGTCAGAACGACTGGCATGAACAGAGAAAACAAAACTATCCAGGCAAGACAGTATATTCTCAAGATTAGGGACAAAACCGTGAGCATCCAGAACCGATTTGATCATGCTGACCGGGTTTGAAAACAGAACACGGTCAATGGTGATGTAAAAAAACTTCTTTTCGTTATTGAAGTCAACGACTGACAGATTTTTGTCAATAGAAGCTTTCGAAAGATCCACAAGATCTTTCTCAGAGATTACCTCGAGTCTTTCTTTTTCAAAAATGGCCATTTACTCTGCCTTAACGAAACTCCACCTCTACCGCTGTAATCGGGAGATGTTTTGCAATGATATAAGAGGATTACTGACAGCATTAACGGCGTTATCCCGACAATCTAGCTAGCTCTTGTCTATCTCCAAACAAGTACCTGCTAAAATATTAGTCTAGTTCAAGCCGCAAACCTATAGTACAAACTGCAGTTCGTCGGCACTCCTATCGACCTCATCCATGAGTCGCACTTACGATCCCGCATTCGGGGAAATTGGAGGGATAGCAGAGCAGTTCAGGCCTTTGGGCTAACAAACTTCGGAGTAGGTGGACTCGGGAAATGGGAACTTACCGCAGATATTTAATAGACGAAACTACGTTATTCTGGAGTGAGCGGTAGCTCGTCTTCAGGGGCTCACCAAATTCAAACTGATCGCCGCGATAGTTGCCTCTGCACGATTGTGTACGTCAAGCTTTTCGTGAATTTTTTTAACATGCGCGCTAACGGTACCATCGGCAATTTCAAGCAAGGTAGTGACTTCGTTTACCCGACAACCCTTCGCGATCAGCTGCAATACCTCTGATTCTCTTTTGGTCAAAGACAGGGCAGGTTGCCTTATCGGTAAAGTTGTTTTTGACGGAGGCTGCTTGCGAAAATGCGCGAGCATNNNGGTACCCACTGGCCCCGGATTGCAACGACTGAAACAGATGTTCATCGTCATCAAAAATGGTAGTGACAACAATAAACGTATTCTGGGTAGACGAGAGCGCCTTGATCAGGTCTATACCGCTGCCATCGGGCAAACCCAGATCAACCAGGGCTAAGTCAAACGACTGTTCCCGGATTCTGTCGAGCCCGTCGCTGAGACTGGCGGCAGTTACGACGGTGGCAGAACCAAACACCAGGTTGACGACAGATTGCAGGGCAGTCGTGGTTTCGATATGGTCTTCGATGATAAGAATTGTGCTGGGTGAAGCTGTAGTCATCTGCTAATTGATCGGCAATTGGATGTCGGATTCGGAGGTCCATTGCACGATACCGCCCAGTTAATTCTTTCCTTAATATTTCTTAGGCCGTCTCCAGGGGAGATCAATTCCGCATTGAAGCCATTGCCATCATCCTTAATGGTGAGGTTCAGGCCACGGCCACCGTCAGATATCAGGATTGACGTATCAACATGCGATGCTCCCGAATGACGAACGATATTGTTTAGTGCCTCCCTTACGACACTCAACAGGTTTTTATGAACTATGGGGTTGACCTTTTGCCGGTTGTCAATTTCGTTATGGGATGTGCACCTGATATCTGCTGACTGACAAAATTCTTCCACTGTTTTTTGAAGCTCTGTTGCGAAATCAGTCACAGAAACCGATTGCAGTTGAACATCTTTTATCGAGTTTGCCAGCTCCCTCATCGCCTCTTCGGCAAGCACGTGGCTCGTTGCATCAGGTGCTGCGTGGATCATCTTCAATAGCTTATGCCCAACGTGATCATGTAAGTCTCTTCTAATGCGTTTACGTTCATCCATCCCACCGGCTGAATAAGACGCCTGGTAGTCCCAGAGTCTTTCAAAAACTTTCTCCAGCTCATTTACCAGTTGTGTATCACTGTCGGTGAAAGCTCTGCCGCCCATGTTGGGGTACTCCAGCTGGTAGGCATCCGCGAATCGATTGCTGGCTGTTACGAGAATATAGCCACCATCGATTGTGCGATTCTGTTCCGCAGTTTGACTGACCTTGTGCATCGAAACCGGCCTGAACAGCACCTGTAACATATTGTTCCAGGATTGTTGCGGGGAAACAGACCCTTCGACCGAATCGTTTAACAATGCCTTTAACGCATCGCTGAACAGGCTGTCTTGTTTCGCGGTATCGCGACTTAGCCACTGATACAGCCGCTGCCGCAGAGGGATGTAAATGATGAGTGCCAGTGAGAACAAAAAGAATAATTGCTCACTAAAGCTCAAACTGAATGGATCAGGTTATCGACGGGACTGCTGATTGTAATAACAATTCATATTTCTTTCTCGCATCTCCAAAATTGATTAAGTCCTGGCCGAAAATCAAAATGACCAATGGCTACTCCTTGCCGAAACTCTATTGCCATGTCTCCATGCGGTATATACCCCTTATAGGGGATTGAATTGCTGGCTTGCAGCGAGGGAAAGGCTAAACCTGGCGACGTTTAAATTTTTCTGAATATTCTACAGAGCAGTAGTCGTAGGTTCTGGCGGCAATTCAACCGACCATTGATTCTTACATGCTGGCAGGTGATACCTGGGTTCGGTTTTATCGAATAAGAGTCAGCATGTTCCGATGATCTGCTAAAATACAGGGATGAAACGCGCATCATCATCTGAGCAAAGCTACTTTCACCGGATCGCATATCAGAACCGAATCTTCCTGTCGACAAACCACCGGAGTCATTGACAGAAATGTTTGAACGCCTCGAACGACTAAGGCATCAAATCGGAGAACTCGCAGAATCCAGGCTGCCAAGCAAAGATGCTGGAGACCTCAGATCTCATCTAGACTACCTGAAACGGCTGCGAAGCGTTGGCGACTCCAACAGCACTTAATCAACTCGCCGGGATTCTAGAGGGTTTGTCGATCCAGTAGGCACTTATCGGTGCACTTGCGGCAAACCGCTACCGCTCGTCACCTCGAATGACCAATGCCATTGATCTGCTGCTAGTTGATACCGGCCCAGGATTAGACGAGTTAGAAAAAAACATGATGCGAGCTGGTTGGGCTGTTCATAGATCGAAGCCATTATTGATTCAATGATAACCTTTGATCAGGATTACATAGAGAATTAGGCGAACTTCTGGAGCTCTGGGAGCAATTCAAAACGTTAGCAGTATCTACCCAGATAACGGACAGATTACGCTGGCTGCAGGAAATAATCCGAAACCGGCAGAGAGCGAATTCTACGTCGGGTAATCCCGTAGATTGCATTTATCACCGCAGGCGCGACGCAAGGCAAGCCGGGTTCGCCCAGGCCGCCCCAATTCTCTCCACCGGACAATAGCCAATGGGTTTCAATCACGGGTGTTTCGCTTAAAGACAGCACCCGGTAGGTATCGAAGTTGTCTTCAAGTACCCTGCCCTTTTCAATGGTGATTTTACCGAACAGCGCAGCCGACAGACCAAAAATAATAGCGCTCTCAATCTGCATTTCTGCTGTCAGTGGATTGACCAGGTTACCGCAGTCAACTACAGACACCACCCGATGTACTTTTACCTTACCATCATCAGTGACGGAAACTTCTGCGACCTGGGCCACCGTGGTGCCGAAACTCTGGTGAATGGCAATCCCCTGGGCATGGCCACCTGGAACGCCTCTGCCCCATTGTGACTTGTCTGCCACCTCTTGCAGAACAGCAATCAAGTCAGGTCGATGGGACAGGTACTTCTTACGAAACGCATAAGGATCCATATTCGCCTTCGCAGCCATTTCGTCAACAAAACACTCCCGCGCAAACACATTCTGTGAGTTTCCCACTGAACGCCACCACCAGCTACTCATGTGAGTATTGCGAATGGTGTGAGTGATCTTTTTTGGACCCAGAGCGTAGGGTATATTAGCCAGGCCCTCGAGCGATGCTTTGTCGATTCCATTCTCCAGCGGAGCACCGATGTCTTTCAAAATGGAGTGAGCAACGCTGTGGTTGGTATAGGCCACCACATTTCTGTTCAAATCGAATCCAGCCTTGAAGCGCATCGAGGCCATGGGACGATACTGCCCTTGCCGAATATCATCCTCCCGGCTCCATATCATTTGCACCGGGGAATCTACTTCCCTCGCAATCTGCACGGCTTCACGAACAAAATCATCGTTGGCACGGCGCCCGAAGCCGCCGCCAAGGAAGCAGTTATGCACATAAACATTTTCTGCCGCTACACCGGATTCCTCAGCGGCGGCTTTCAGGGCTGACTCCGGGTCCTGCAGACCGGCCCATACATCGACGCGATCCGGCTTGACACTAACCGTACAATTAAGGGGCTCCATGCAAGCGTGGGCAAGGTACGGGACCAGGTAATCCGACTCAATTCTTTTGTCAGCAGCTTCCATCTCGGCGACAACTTCTCCCTCTTCTTCGACGATTGTACCTGCCTCATTCAATGCCGCGGAGTACTCTCGGCGGAATGTCTCGGAATAGGTTTTCCCTTCCGGCCCGATATCCCACTGCACGACCAGTTTTTCTGCTGCTGTTTTTGCCTGCCAGAACGATTTTGCAACGACTGCAATACCGGATTTCATACGTACAGCCTGTAGCACGCCTGGCATATTTCGAATGGCGTTGTAACGAAAGCTTCTGACGGTACCACCCAACACCGGGCAGTGGACAACTGCGGCATAGACCATACCCTCAATCCGGATGTCCATCCCGAAGACGGCTGAACCATTCACCTTTGCAGGCGTGTCGACACGTGGAGTATCCACACCAATCAGGCTAAAGCTCTCGGATGTTTTTATTTTTACATTCGCCACAGAAACCAGCGCGGCCGCACCTGCTATTTCGCCATAGGTTACCTTCTGCCTGGACGGTTTGTGGTAAATACTGCCGTAATCGGCGTAACATTCCCCGGGTTCAACCTGCCACTTCTCGGCGGCTGCCTTGATCATTTTTTCCCGTGCCTGCGCACCAGCCTGTTGAAGATATGGCATGGAACTGCGAACCGCAGCACTACTACCAGTCAACATTCGCTTGTAAACGCGCCCCTCCGCAAGACTTCTATTGGCATCGGCATACTCGACGCGTACGGTACGCCAATCTGCTTCCAATTCATCGGCAATGATCATCGGCAGGGAGGTAAAGACGCCTTGTCCCATCTCCGCCTGTGCGACGCGAATGGTAATCGTATTATCAGACTCAATGATCAGCCAGGCGTTCAGTTCCGCGCCCTTGCTGGCATAAGGTTTAAAAGGTCTGGCTTTCGCTGGAACATGAAATGAAATCATCATGCCTCCAGCCACTGTCAGTCCAGTCATAAGGCTGTTTCCCAGAAAATCCCGGCGTGTAAGTACCATCAGGATTGCTGGTTGGCGGCAGCGTTGTGAATCGCCTTGCGAATTCGGGTATAGGTGCCACAGCGACAGATATTCGTCATGGCAGCATTAATGTCAGCATCTGTAGGGTTTGCTTTGCGGCGTAACAGCGCGACGGCAACCATAATTTGCCCTGACTGACAATAGCCACATTGCGGTACATCTTCTTCTATCCAGGCGAGTTGTACCGGGTTGCTGCTATTCTCAGACAAGCCTTCGATGGTAGTGATATCAAAATCCTTCACCTCGGAAACCGGGGTCATGCAACTGCGAACAGGCTGACCATTCATATGCACCGTGCAGGCACCACACTGGGCTATGCCGCAGCCGTACTTAGTGCCAGTCAGGTTAAGATTATCTCTGAGTACCCAGAGCAGGGGGGTATCAGGGTCCACATCCAATTCATGTTGCTTACCGTTTACTACCAGCTTTAGCATGAATACTCCTGTTACCGAATACCTTCCCAGGCTTCGCGCTTACCGGCATCAGGGTCAGCAACCTGTCCGGACTTTTCATCAAATCGCATGTTTATTCTATTTTTGAGGTCATACGGGGGCCAGCCCGGGTCACCGGACTGAATAAAGTCAATCCAGACCTGATGCATCTCGCTGGCAACTGCCTGTGGAAGTTCTCCCGGTCCAAGAAAAACATCCACTCCCCCCTTATCCAGATTGTCAAAGACGAATGGAATTTCGAGGGAATGGGTTGATTTCAGGTGGGCGTGCCTGGATTCCCAGGCGAACAAGTACATCCACGTTCTTGAAACAGAGCTTGAATCAGCACTTGAACCATAGCTTAGTCTCGCTTCAGCCAGGCGTAGAGCCGGTATACGAAACACATGGTCTGTCGACAGATAGGTCGCAATTTCTGTTGGACTCGCATCCGGATAAGCTGCGCGGTAAGCATCAACCAGCTTCTGGCCGCCGCCAAGTCGATCAGCCATTGACAGGAGTTTAGCCTCATCCACAGCTTCGGTTAAGAATAAAGTGCCTTCATCCTTGTTCGAGCCGATCAGCACATCAACCTCGCTTCCCATACCCTTCTTTATCGCCTCCAAAGGTGACTCGGGTAGCACTTCGTTACCTGTGCAAGGGTAAAATGGCGACACCGCAACGCCCAATCGCGATGAACCCACGCCTCGAGCGACGTCCTGGTCTACTTTCGCCTGGGCCGCCAGAATATCATCTACCGAGGCGGCTAACAGTTCTTCCATGGTGGAAACCTGCATCACATCCATAAAAAAATCGGTCACCTTGTCGGCGGCATCTGCCGGTAAAGTGTGATGCGCAGCACCACTTTGAGGAACCGCTCTTTTAAACAATCCCTGTGCCATGGGGGAGCCCAAAATAGTACCAACGCTAAACCCGCCTGCTGATTCCCCCGCAATCGTGATCTGCTCGGGGTCCCCGCCAAAGTTCACGATGTTCTCACTGACCCATTGCAATGCCTTGATCTGGTCGAGGGTTCCATTCACCCCGGAGGTGGCATATTCGGCACCGAAGCGGGACAGGTCTGTAAATCCCAGTGCACCCATACGGTAGTTAATACTCACCACAACGATATCACCGTTTTTTGCGAAGTTGGCACCGTTATACCAGGGGATTGCACCTTGACCTGTGCGGTAACCACCACCGTGAATCCAGAAGAAGACCGGCCGCTTTTTATCATCAATCATAGGCGTTGTGATATTGAGCGTTAAACAGTCTTCATTCCAGTTGACCGGGGCACTGTCGGTCATACCACCGGTAGGAATCTGCGGCGCAGCAGGAGAGAAGCGCGTGGTTTGCCTGACTTCTGACCAGCCATCGTGGACCTGGGCTGCCTTAAACCTCAATTCTCCAACGGGTGGTTTGGCATAGGGAATACCGGCGAACAAAATCACATCTTCTTTCACACGCCCCTGCACGGGACCATAGGATGTTTCTGCGATTGTACTCAAGACTCAACTCCTGCAATTAGCGTTTTTTATGATCAACCTGATTTCTTTTCGTAAACTAAACACGCTCAATGATGGTCGCTGTGCCCATACCGCCGCCGGTACACATTGCAATCAGTGCCGTGTTTTTGTCCTGCCGCTCCAGTTCATCGAGCACCGTCTGGATTAGCATGGGGCCAGTCGCTCCAATCGGGTGGCCGAGTGATATGGCACCACCACAAACGTTGATCTTGTCGTCCTCACAGCGGCAAAGGCCTCATTGACTTCAAACAGATCAATATCGTCTTTGGTCATACCTGCTTTCTTCAGGCAGATCTCTGCAGCCGGTCCCGGAGCCGTTAACATAATGACAGGCTCAGTTCCTGCGGTGGCAGTCATTCGAATCCTGGCTCTGGGTTTCAGGCCATTGGCTTTAGCATATTCCGGTGAAGCAAGCAGAATCGCGCTGGCTCCGTCGACAACACCAGATGAGTTACCGGCATGATGAATATGAGTGACACTATCTATCGCCGGATAAACGTCTTTGCATATTTCATCAAATGTTTTTACATGACCGTCATGCAAGGTCTTACCCATCTTCTCGAATGCGGGGTTCAGGCCGACCATACTCTCCATGGTGGTTCCGGGACGCGGGTGTTCATCTCTGTCCAGGGCCAGTTTGCCGTCCTCATGATAAATGGGCACGAGTGAATCATTAAATCGTCCATCCTCAATTGACTGCATGGTTCGATCCTGGCTGCGAACAGCATAGGAGTCCGCATCTTCCCGGCTAAAGCCCTCGATTGTCGCAATCAGGTCTGCGGATATCCCTTGTGGGATGAGGGGGTATTGCTCAAACAGATGGGTGTTGTTTGCCGTAAAACCATCGGCATGCAACGGTGCCGGTCGGGACATGGATTCAACTCCACCGCCGATCACCAGATCCTGATGGCCTGCCATAATACCCATGGCGGCGAAAGTAACTGCCTGTTGCCCCGAACCACAGAAGCGATGCAAGGTCACGCCGGGAGCTGTCGTTGGCCAGCCCGCATCAAGAACAGACATCCTGGCAATATCATGGGCATGGTCACCGGTACCTGATCCGCAACCTGCAACCACGTCCTCAATATCCGCGGTATTGAACCCAACCTTGGCTTGCAAACCATTTAACACCTGCGCCAGAATCCGCTGCGGATGAATTTCACTCAGACTGCCAACACCCGGTTTTCCCCTGCCTCTGGGTGATCTAACACCGTCAATAATCCATGCTTCGCCCATAACTGTTGTCCCCTAATAATGATTAACGAGTAAGAAATTCGTTTGATTGTACTTCTGATTGTACTTCTGATTCCTACTGCTCCACAAATTCCATTTATGAACGGTTCAGGTTGTATTGTTTCACTGCTTCAATGAAGTCCCGCCGCGCGCCCGGGTCCATCAAACCCAGTTCATCTGAAACAGGTAGAGACGGTGATAACTTAACAATAGTCGCGGCAAAGATACCACTGCCTGGTTCCTTTTCCAGCGCAAACCCACCCGTCAGTTTATAGATGGGGGTGGTTTTCAATCCGCAACTTGGTGATCTCGATTTGAATACATAACCGGACAAATTATCAAATCTTTTGACAATTTCTGCACCATAGTTGAAGAGCCGCTCGGTGAAGTCCTTCTGGCCATCCTCCACCCCGACGGCACGAATTTGTCCGTCTTGACTCACCAGATGCATGGGTGGCCTCGGCACACCCAGGCCTATCGCAACTTCAGGGCAGAGTGACACCAGATTTAATTCCTCCTCAAGACACTCGATGAGATCGGGCATAAAACTGTCCTGACCGTCGTAACGAACCCTTTCGCCCAGAAGACAACCTGATATTGCAACCGCAGGGAATTCAACGATCGTTTTCATCAGAGGTACTCAACAGGTCAAGAGGCTTACCGTCGAGGTCGGGTGGAGCCGCGATACCTATGTGGTTAGCCAGTGTTGGACCAGTATCAATGGTGTGGGCGGTACCGGACACTTTTGCTGCCTGAACTCCCCAGCCATAGAAGATCAAAGGTACATTCCTGTCATAGTCGTAAACAGAGCCGTGCGTTGTACCACCTCCAATGGTGAGCACACAGTCAGGATGCAGTTGAATGGTTAAATCGCCACTCCTGTCATGGGTCAGAGAATTACGCAGCAACGCTGCCACCTTACCTTTCCCGGCCCTAATCTGTTGTTGCGTCCAGGTTCTCTTTACAATGTTAATCCCCGTGAGCGCTTCATTCAGGGTGGCCAGCACCTGTGCAGGGTCCAACATATTCTCGGCAAGATACTCACGACTGAGGGTCAATTGCTGCCCGGTGAACTTTACCAGTTCACCAGGCATGTCGAATGGATGAGTGTAATCCCGGTAGATCGACCAATATATTTGGCCAATGATTGGTACAAACGACAACCTGCCCTGGCTGGGGCAGGAATTTGATCCATTTTCGGTCATGTACTCCGGCAGCTCGGCGACGCCATGATCGGCGGTGAGGACGACCAATACATTGCCAAGACCAAGTTTTTTTTCGAGTCCGGCAATAAGCTCATTAAGTATATTATCAACATTGTCCAGGGTCGCTTCGGCTTCAGAGCTGCGTGGTCCATAAAGATGTCCCACTGTATCGGTGGCAGACAAGGCAAGTAACAAAAGATCAGGATTTTCGCCCTCACCCAGGCTTTCTTCGCGGATAATGATATTGGCAAGCTTAATGGTTTGCGTATCGATGACCGGTGAGCGATAAATGCGGTTAAATACAGTATCGCCGTCACCATCCTTCAGAGGATGACCGCTGCTGCGATCAAACAAACTCGATTCCCCGTCATAGTCATCCTGCCTGTAGGTGCCTGCAGGGTGCACCCAGGTACCTGGGATATCGCGTAAATGGCCATCAACCACGGGGTCAGTACCATTAAATTTATCGATATAGCCGGGCAGAGACTTGCTCTGGTTGTACCAGAATACGCCGTCGGCCTTGTGCCCACCCATAGTGATAACAGCGCGATCTTTACCGCCAACAGAAAACACCCGGGATTGCGGATAGCGATCTTTTAACCAGTCACCAAAAGTACTGGCTCTTAAATTGACGGGTGAACGATTGTGATCGCTATCAATCACCTGATGGGCATTGTTTTCATCGTCGACACAATAGCGTTCTTGAAAGGTTTGCTGATCGACAAACGTGTTTCCCGGTATGCCTGCTCTGCCTGGCGTAACACCGGTTACTAAAACACTGTGACCAGGGCATGTACTGGTGATTGCGTGATTGAGTTCCGAATCGACAAAGACCCTGCCCTGCCGGGATAACATACCCAACGCCCCTGGCAGATCATCTGTCACCCTGTCCCGACGTAACTGATCTACCGATATAATGACAATAAGTTTCGGGTTCGCCTGTAGTGCAGAACTATTGAAAACAAAAAGGAAAATAACCGGGAGAACTGTTGTCAGTTTTAACCTAACCACTCGATTGTGCCGTCGAGCATTGTCTGAAATCGAGATGCATCTGGTAAACTTACAACCTTTCAATCTTAATGATGGTCACGGGAATCACGGGTACATTCTGATGCCCGTTTCGATTCACCGTGGGCTCGAACTCAATCCTGCGTACGTTCTCCATACCCTTTACAACATGTCCAAAGACGACATAGCCAAATGTTTTACAGCTTTGCGGACGATACAAACCTCTGGCCGTCGCCGCCTTTTGTTTTTGCTCATCTTCCCGGGTACAGCTAGCTTCACTGTGGTCAAGAAATGCGTTGTTATTGACGTTGATAAAAAACTGCCGCTGGGCAGTATCAATCTCATTCAGGCGGGCCATGGCGATTGTCCCGGTCACATTGCGCAAACCATTGTCTGCTTCATTATATATGCCCTTGTGCTCTGTCACGGCTCGCATGTTTACCCGCATGCCGCCGCCCTGAATCATAAACCCCTCGATAACCCGATGGAAAATAGTGTCTGCGTAACCATCTTCATCTACATATGAAAGAAAGTTTGCCACCGTAATTGGGGCTTTCTCGGCATTTAATTGCACCTGAAAGTCACCCAGGGTTGTCTTGATAACAACCGTGACATTCTTGTTGTCAGATTGGGTGTCGTTTGCAAGGCAGGAAAAGGCCATGCACAAGCAACAGAAGGTAATGATCTTTTTCATGCTATTTCTCATCAAAATCAAGTTTGCAAGCTTAAGGTAGTTTCATTTGCCTAACAACTCGCGGTAGGATCAGATCATGAGTGAGAATACTGAACACTTCCGTGAAGAAACAAGAACATGGCTTGAGGACAATTGTCCGGCGGGTGTAAGAAAACCGGGATTTATTCCCTGGGGCAGCCAGAAAATTGAGCTTGAAGATGACACCCGAATCTGGCTGGAAAGAATGTCGGACAAGGGTTGGACTGTGCCTACCTGGCCTACGGAGTATGGCGGAGCAGGTCTTAGCAGAGCCGAATACATGGTTGTCCAGCAGGAGATGCGACGGATAGGTGCCCGTCCCGCGTTGACCGGCCGCGGTGTTAATTACATTGGTCCGACGGTACTGGAATTTGGAAGCGACGCCCAGAAAGCCAAATGGCTTCCCCGTTTCGCCCGTGGGGAAGGCGGTTGGTGCATGGGATACAGCGAGCCTGCTGCCGGTAGCGATCTCGCTAATCTGCAACTTCGCTGTGTCGACGCCGGTGACGTTTACAAGCTTAACGGTATGAAAATCTGGACATCCGATGGTATCTATGGCGATTGGATTTTTTGCCTGGTGCGCACCGACCCGGAGAAACCAAAACACGAAGGCATCAGCCTGGTCCTGGTCAATATGGACCAGCCTGGCGTTCGCGTCAGGCCAATCCGGTTGATCAGCGGCAACTCACCATTCTGTGAAACTTTTTTTGAAGATGCCGTTGTCGATAAGGACGATATGATTGGACCCAGGAACCAGGGATGGGCCGTCGGTAAGCGCCTGTTGCAATACGAACGTTCCGTACATGGCGGGGTCAACACGAGCGGTGCCCAGGTCGAACAAAAAACCCAGTCCCTGGCGGACATTACCAAAACCTATGTTGGTACCAGTGTCGACGGGAGAATAGCAGATCCAGCCATTCGGGATCGTTTGCTCCAGCTGGAAATGAATTCCGTTGCCTACAAACTCACCCAGCAACGGGTATTAGCTGAGACCCAGGCCAGTGCGCCTGCCCTGGCGACATCAATCCTGAAGGTAAAAGGCGCAGAATTTACCAAAGAGCGCGTCGATATACTGCAACATGCCATGGGTATCCAGGGATTTGGCTGGGAAGGCAGCGCCTTCAGCAGCAAAGAAATCGACACCAACCGGGAATGGTTAACGAGTCGTGCGGTATCGATTTACGGCGGCACCAGTGAAATTCAAATGAACATTATCGCCAAGCGCGTACTGGGACTGCCTGATTAATGTCGGAGCCCGCAACGCACAAGAACCAGAACAAGGACGAGAACCAGGATAACAAGGTCCAGGACCAGCCTATTCGACCTGCGGCAACGGTTATTGTCGTCCGGGATGCTGAGCCCCAGTATGAAATTTTCATGTTACGTCGAACCAACCAGGCTGCTTTCGCAGGAGGTATGTACGTCTTTCCCGGTGGCAGGGTTGATGAACACGATCATTCGCAACTCTATGCAGGTCACCATCTTGAACCCGGAGAACACCAGTCAGGACAACGACAGGCGTTGGGGAAAAACTGGCGGGCCTATTGGATAGCAGGAATTCGGGAGACATTCGAGGAAGCCGGGATTCTGCTTGCCTATGACAGAAATGGCAGGATATTCGAGTTCAATACCTCCAACCAGACACGATTCGACCGGTATCGCCAGCAGATACACGATCATGAAATCACCCTGGTTGATATTTGCGAAAAAGAAAACCTGACCCTCGCCATCGACCTGATACACTTTTACAACCGCTGGGTCACGCCAGTCGGCCGACCTCGACGTTTCGACACCCGGTTTTTCATCACAGCGACACCAGAAGCCCAGTCCGGTTTACATGACGGCAAGGAAACCATCGATAGTTGTTGGATCTCTCCTAAAAAAGCCCTGCAACTGCATGAGAACCATGAATTCGGCATGATGCGAGTGACTGCAATGCAACTGCGTGAATTCGAAAATTACAAAACCGCTGCAGAATTCCTGGATATGGCTGCTTCAAATACGGCATTTCCCACTAATAATCCAAGCGGTTCTGCCATCCAAGACTGAGCCGGATTCACCCGCTAAAAGCCAGTTTCCTCCGACTCAAAACCCATTTTAATGCGCTGCTTCACAATCTTTCTACTCAGGCCCCCGTTTACCCCCGGAATTGGGCCGTTCCTCCAGCACAGACCCGATTTTGTCTTGTAGTGACCATAATAAATACATCGTAATTGTCCAATTTACTATCTTCGATAGAAAAAGCTTCGAGAGAATTAGTTGAACGAAATATCACGAACCCAATCGGAATTTGTCCGAAAAGGAGTCAGAGACAATGAAAACACTACTTTTACTTACGCTTGCTCTAATAGCGAACATGGCAAATGCTGCGGACAGATCGGTAAACGAATTGTCAGACGTAGAACTGTGTCTTGAATGGGATGAACGGGTAAAAATGCACTCAACATCGAGCGGATTTTTTGCGAGCCTGTGGAGCCCATCCAGCAATAAACGGCGGTCCCCTGAAATGTCTTTTATGCGCGTTTCGGACCTTATCAGGGAACGTAACCTTAGAGAGTTATCCTGTACGATCAATTATCCCAGCTAACTGTAATATCAACTGCTGGCCACTACTGGCGGTCGCGAATTTCCGCCGCCAGCGTTCCCCGCCGTGTTAACATTTCATCAAAGATACCGTAGAACTCAGGTGCAACAGAATTGTTCACGGCTTCATTTTCCGAAAGTGCATCAGACCAGGACTGGATATTAGGATAGTTGTCCAATAGCCCGCTTTGCAGGTACTTTTCGGCGATTGAAAAGCGCTGCAGAAACGGTGCATATGAAGCATCCACGAGACTCAAACTATCCCCGTTGAAGTAAGGACCCTCGTTGTCCCGCTCATTCTCCATGGCTTCTTCCAGCCGGGACAGTGCCGATGGCACCTTGTCCAATGCCAGTTCCAACGCCTCGGCATCCTTAGCGTAGGTGACGGTACCCAACTGCCTTGAGAAATCCGGGACAAAATCTGTCCAGGCGCGGTTTCGCGCCCGTTTAACCGGATCCGCTGGATGTAGTTGTGGTTCGCTGGTTTCATCCAGATATTCAGCGATGGCGTTGGATTCAAAAAGAACCTTGTCATCCACTTTCAATACCGGGACCTTGCCGTGGGGTGAAATTTCAAGAAACCAGTCCGGCTTCTCACGAAGATTGATATAGGTGACGTCGAACTCGACCTCTTTAGCCCGCAGAACAATAACTGCTCGCTGTACCCAGGGTCATGTGTACGAGCTGACCAGATGATATTTAGGCATAGTAGTTTCTCCTTTGCCTGATCATCGCCCTAAAAACAACCCTGAGTCAATTCTGATTGCCAATTGCAGGGTTATGGAGCCTGAACCGCGTTGAGTTAAGAGGGGGGTGCCTTTGTTCTCATTAAATTAGTCATAGAAAGCGGGTAGCCCCACAAACGGCAGGTCGAGCGCAAAGTGGACTGTTTGGCGGGATGGCCGAGCCGTAGCATTCACAAAATTTATTTACCAACTAAAATAGGCGCCACCAGGGTTTAAGCATCAATATTTCTACGCAGCAGTATCTACCGTCAACGTTGGGATCCCGTCTTTTTCGCCCCTAAACTTCACAATAAGGGCTCTGATGGCATGGGGCGCCATTAGCAAGGCAGGCGTCACAATAAGGGTCAGTACGGTCGCAAAACTTAAACCCGAGACGATAGACGATGCCAATAGCACCCAGAAGGAAGCAATGGGACCGCCGACTTCAATTTCACGCGCCAGCAGGTCAACGGATACGCCACTTGCCATGGGTAACAAGCCAAAACCGGTCGTGAAGGTGGTTAGAAATACCGGGCGAATACGCAGGCATCCGGTTTGCATGACCACTCTTTGCATCGTCCAGCCAGGATTTTCCTTGTGCAGGTAATTAAATGTATCGATGAGGACAATATTGTTGTTCACAATAATACCCGCCAGGGCAACAATACCCACACCGGTCATGATGGCACTAAAGGACTGGTCGAGAACCAGTAGTCCCAGCAGAACCCCGCAGGTGGACATCACCACGGCAGACAAGATGAGCGCGGCTTGATAGAAGCTGTTAAATTGCGTCACCAGCAATATCCCCATCAGTGCCAGGGCCAGGGAGAAGGCTTTACCGATAAAACTCATCGACTTGTTCTGTTCCTCGTTCGAACCCCGGAACACGACCTGAAGGGAGGGATCAATAGCGGCGTCTTCCAGCCAGCCTGCAATTTCGTTTACCTTATCGCTGGCGAGTACGCCAGTCATCGTATTGGCCCGCACGTACATCACTCGTTGGCCATTCTGACGGAAGATTGTACTGACCTTTGGTTTCGCTTTTCTCTCAACAAAACTGCTAAGGGGCACCTGCCCGTCCCTGGTCGACACGCGTAAAGCATCCAATCGGGTAACGGTTCGATATTCTTTAGGGTAGCGCACCCGGATATCTACTTCATCATCTACGTCATCCGGGCGGTACTTGCCCACCAAAATGCCATTGGTTACCAATTGAATTGCTGCGCCGACACTGACCACATCTGCACCGAGCATCGCTGCCTTGACACGATCTACTTTCACTTCCCATTCAATACCCGGTACCGGTGCCGTGTCATCAACCGATGTCAATCCATCCATGGATTCAAGAAATTTGCGGATTCGCCTTGTTTCAGACGCCAGGATTTCCAGATCGTCACCGCTGAGCTGAATCTGGATGTCTTTACCAACCGGGGGACCTGACTCCTGTTTTCGGACTTCCGCCCTGACTCCGGGAATGTCCTCGATCGCTTCGCGATATTGGTTTTCAATATCCCAGCCAGAGATATCGCGAGTTCGTCGATCTGAGAGCTCGATGAACATATTGCCTATCTGGTCAGCCGATGACCCCGATCCACCTCGAACACCGCCGCTACCGGTGCGGGTGTAGATACTGTTAATGTAACCCACGCCGGTAATTCGTTGCTCTACATCCGTGACGATATCGCGGACTTCTGACGCTGAGTAGTTACCCTTTGCTGCGACGTCGATCCCTGCGAATGTGGGATCAACTTCGGTGAAGAACTGCATTCCATTACCATAAACGCTGTAAGCCCTGACAATGCTGAGCAGGCAGACAAAGGTAATTCCGATGACTAGCAGTGGGTGATCAGTGGTAAAACGTAACACTCGTGCATAGTAACCAAGCACACCAGTCAGATCTTCGAACCGGCCTTCGTCAACCGCCAGGACATTGCCACCTTCCAGTTTTGGTTGCTGTTTTGACAGCAATGTGCCAAGAACCGGGGCGAAAATCAGCGCATAGGCCAGGGACCCGAAGAGAACGGCAAATACCGTCACAGGCAGGTACTTCATAAACCCACCGACCACACCCGGCCAGAACATCAATGGCAGGAAGGCGGCAAGGGTTGTACCGGTCGAAGCAAGCACCGGCCAGAACATGCGTTTGATGGAATACACATACGCATCTCGTGGTGACGTCCCTTCGGTCATCTTTCGATCCGCCAGTTCAATGATAACGATGGCACCGTCAATCAGCATCCCAAGACCTAACAGCATGCCAAACATCACCATAAAGTTGTAGGTGAACCCTAATGCGTTAACAACTATAAAGGCGAACAGGAATGAAAACGGTATCCCCATCGCAACCAGCAAACCAGACCGAACCCCCACGGCAGCGACAACAACGGTCAGGACCAGGAACATGGCAGTAGATATATTTCCCTCCAGTGTATTAATCTGATCCAGTGTTTCCGGCGCCTGGTCAGCCATATAACCCACACTGACATTGGCGGGAAAATCCACCCTGGTGGCCTCAACAACAGTCTTGATCTTGTCAACGGCAGCAATCAAACTGGCCCCCTTGCGCTTGGAAAGCTCCACCGCAACGGCTGGTATGGAATTTGCGCGGGTGTAGCCCCTGGCATCCTTAAAGGTGCGGCGAATAGTGGTGACATCAGCCAATGTTACAACGCCATTACTGGTTGCTTTAACAGGAATCGACAGAATGTCCTTGGCGGTTTCAATCACACTGGGTATTTTTACGGAGAAGCTGCCCTTACCGGTATCCACAGCGCCTGCTGCAATCAAACGATTGTTTCTGCTTACCGCGCCGATCAGTTCTTCGTTGGTAATGCCATAGGCCTCTAACTGGGACGGGTCAACAATGGCTTCAAGCAGCTCTTCACGCTGGCCATTGAGATTGGCCTCGAGAACTTCCGGGATGCTCTCCAGCTCATCTTTGAGGCTTCTGGCCAGTTTGTATAAGACTCGATCTGGTACACCTTCACCGCCAAGCGTTATTGTTATGATAGGGAAGTCGCCAGCGGCCACCTCATTAACGATGGGTTCGTCAGCGGAACTGGGGATCTTGACCTTTGCCTTGTCAACCGCCTCGTGGACATCCAGCAACGCCTGTTCCGACTCAAAACTGTAATCAAACTCGATAACGATGGTTGCACTGCCCTCTCCAGAGTAGGAGTTAATCTCTTTAACTCCTTCAACATTCTTTAGTTCGAGCTCCATGGGTCGCGCCAACAGGCGTTCTGCATCCTGGGGCGAAATTCCTTCATGCGGGACAGTGACGATGATGATTGGAATGGAAACGTCGGGTTTGGCTTCAAGAGGAATCGTTTTGTACGAAACGAAACCCGCGAGCAGAATCACACACAATAAGGAGATGATGGTTCGAGAGCGATCGATCAAGACCGCGACATAGGAGGACATAGATGTACCCGTTATGATCTAACGATTGTACCCAGGGGGGTCAGGCTAACTTTAACGACCTGGCCTTCAAAAACTTCTTCATGCCCGACGGTGATCAAATTGACTCGCTGTTCTAATCCGCTGACCCAGACTCCTTGTGTGGTTTCGCTTAAAATGCTGACTGGATTAAAATGAACAACATTATCGCTATCAACCGTACGAACCCCCATGACGCCATCATCGTTTAAAACCAGGGATGCTGCTGAGATTACATGTGCAGGTTGCAAACCCAGTGGCACTTTCATTTGCGCTGTGAGACCGGCGCGGATGTTCTCGCCGGGCTGGTTGACCACGACTTCAACGGGATAGGTTCGGGTTGTTGAATCCGGAGATCGGCTGATGAAACCAACCTCACCGGTTAACTTATCACCGGTAATCAGTTCCACTGTTACCTGTCCACCAAGCTGGATGGTATTAATGTTCTTCTCGGCGACCTGGCCGACGACCAGGATCGGGTCAATTTCCATGAGGGTGGCACAGTTTTGGCCAATGTTAAGAAAATCACCGATTTCCACGGATTGAGTTTCGACGACACCATCAAAAGGAGCCCTGATCATTGTTTTTGCCAGTGCAAGTTCCGCCCGCTTCGCATCGGCTCGACTGGATTCCAACGCTGCTTGTGCACGCGCTACATTGATTTCTGATTGCAGGCCACGGCCTTTCAGATCCTGGATGCCATTGTACTCAAGCTGGGCACTTTTAAGATCAGCGCGGGCTTTGTTAAAATCACTTTGTCGGGTGTCTATGGCAATTTTACAGAGCAGGTCTCCCTTGTTGACCACAGAACCTTTGACCGCAGGTACCTGCTCAACACGACCGAAAACCTCTGCTTTGACCTGGACAATCCTGTTGGCACGAGTTTGCCCGCTCACCTCAAGGTACAGTTGACGTAAACTTGCTTCACTTTGTGTGGCTCTAATATGCGGAACTTCTGATAGTGCGGCAGGCTTCACATTGTCATCAGCAATTACGATGTTGGAAGTCAGCTCACCGGAAAATAGCCATATAGTCACCATCACTGCAATAAACGCGGCGATTAGATTTTTGTTACTCACACAACCTCCTTTCAGGCACGACGAATTCTGAACCAATGATCCTTAATATTTTCTTTGTTTGGTTATTTTTATCGTCTCATCGGAACCGAACGCCTGGGGAGGCTTGTTAAGGCACTATTGAAGAGCGCCTTGAAATGTTCGTTCACGTGATGCTTATTCGTGATTAGGGGAATTTTAGTTGTATCGCAACAAAAATGCAAGGTAATCCTTTGAAAGGCTTTATTTATCTACCTTTGCGCAAATGCATCAGGCAGCATGATGCTGCATATGTGGCACGAAGAGCAGCCAAATCAGATAAATGCCGGAAATTGCGACGGAAAAGCCAATAGATTTACTGAATGGTGATATTTACCCCGGCAGCCATCCGCGTGTATCCTTTGACCGCCTGATTCACAGTACGATTGCAATGCTCGACATTATCAACACAGCCGTAGTTTTTTTCCTGATCATGGATCCCCTGGGCAACGTGCCATTGTTTCTTGCCGTACTAAAGGATGTTGATGCAACCCGGCATCTGCGAATTACCATTCGTGAGCTCTGTATCGCTTATGTCGCGCTACTTGTTTATCTGTTCGCCGGTAGATACGTCCTGGACTTTCTTAACCTCTCCCAGGCTGCCATATCAATCTCCGGCGGCATTATCCTGTTCATCATCGCCATGCGCATGATTTTCCCTTCGAAGAACGGTGTTTTCGGCGATACCGACGATGGTGAACCATTGATCGTCCCGTTGGCCATACCCGCCGTCGCTGGACCTTCTATTCTTGCGGTACTGATGCTCATGACCCAGACTAAACCCCTCATTGATCTGTCGGCATCAATTACACTGGCCTGGATATGTACTGCCGTTATCCTGCTGGCTGCAACACCACTCCACAAAATACTGGGGCGGCGCGGTCTGTCAGCCATAGAACGGCTCATGGGCATGATTTTGGTCATGATGTCTGTGCAGATGATGCTAAACGCCCTTCAGGTAGTTAGTTCCTGATCCGGCAAGCGCGCCCGGACAGGGACTAACCATGAACTGTCACTAACTTTCACGCTTCTACAAACGTCACCACCATATCTCTCTTGTTGGTCGTAAGGCCTAAGCCTGTGTGTACGAAGAGTGGGGGGAGCGAAGAGTGCGGTGTGTCTTTATCAGGACGTGTTTTGCAGGGATGCAAAACTTGAGTGCACATGGATGTGCGGTACGAGTCCAGATAAAGACTCACCGTACTCGTAGCGGGTTGAAGTGTTTTGTCAGAATTTCTAAACAACAACTATTTGAGGTTGATTGATACTCCCCAGTTAGCATATAAATCAGCCTGAGTATCAAAAATTTAGGCTGGTGATGGCTGAGCAAGCAAGTGACGATAGCGCCGATAGTCTTACGGTTTCCTCAATTGGTGAAGCAGGTGCCGAGCACCTCTCGCTGGGGGTCATCTGGGCCTATTCGCTCCCGCGAATAGGCTTCGGTGTTATGGGCCTGCTGTTTGTCAGCTACCTGATGAAGTTTTCCACCGATGTTTTACTCATCGCCCCCGCCGCGATGGGTGCATTGATATTTGCCTCGCGCCTGTGGGATGCCGTCTCGGACCCACTGGCGGGTTACCTGTCCGACAAGACCCGGTCCCGCTATGGTCGTCGAAGGGTCTGGATGTTCGCGTCGGCTGTACCTGTTGGTCTGGGGATCATCATGATCTGGTCACCACCGACGTTTCTGGATGGTCTGATGCTGATTGCCTGGATGGGTGCTGCGCTATTGATCTATGAGACCGCCAGCACCGCATTCTTTGTCCCCCATGGCGCTCTTGGAATCGAGCTAACACCCAATTTTCATGAAAGGACGCGCCTTTTCGGCTATATCCATATGATTGTCTCCCTAGGCTCATTACTGGGCATCGGGACCCTTTATTTGTTAGACAGTGCTGAAGACAAGCGTAGCACCGCCGTCTACATCTCTATCTTTGCCGGGGTTTTCGTCAGTAGCCTGATCCTCTGGGCCACAATGCTGCTGCCGGAAAGAGCTGATTATCAGGGTCGAGGCGCGTTGAACCCGTACAAGTCTTTCAGCGATGTCTTTCGCAACCCCCATGCTCTACTTTTATTGTGTGTCTATTTTATCGAGACCTTTGGTGCGTCCAGTATCGCCATGCTGGTTCCCTATTTAGTTGAATACGTCATACCCAAAGACAATATGCCCGTCGCCCCGTCGGTGTTTATGGTTTCAGTCCTCATCATCTACTTTGTACCGCAGGTTATCTTTACACCTCTCTGGATCAAGCTCTCAAGGGTCGTCGGCAAGAAGAGTCTATGGGCTTTTTCAATGTGGCTGTCAGGTTTTGTTTTTGTTGGTTATTTTTTCGCACTGCAAATGCCGATTATGATCTGGGTATTGTCATTCTGCCTGGGTCTGGCGGGTGGAATCGGCGCAGTGATCGCGCCGGCCATTAAAGCGGATATCATCGACTACGATGAATACAAAACGGGGGAACGCAAGGAAGGGGCTTATTACGCAGTCTGGAATATGGTGCGAAAAGGTGCAGCTTCCTTAACGGCCATCGTCACGGGCTTTGTACTACAAAGTGTGGGTTTTGAACCCAATGCCGAACAAACAGAGGCCACTAAATTCGCCCTCCGCGCCCTCTTCGCCTTGTTACCCGCTTGCGGTTACCTGATAGGTGCGGCCCTGTTTATGCGATTCAAGTTCAATGAGGCGGAACATGCGCATATCAGGCAGCTATTGCAGGATCGAAAATTAACCTGAAAAAGCCCTACTTACATCCCTTTGCCCGACGCGTTATATTCCTCCTTCCTTTTATTAAATTAGCAGGATTCTCATGAGCGATTTGACCGGTAAAAACCTTGTCATCATTGGCGGTACTTCAGGTATTGGTCTCGCGACCGCGAGGCAGGCCCAGGAAGCGGGCGCAAATGTCTGGGCGGTGAGTCGATCAGAAGATCGCGTGAAAAAGGTTGCCGCTGAGTTCCCCGGAATTAACTTTGAAGTCTGTGATACCCACGACACGGATGGTTTGACAGCCTTGTTTAGTAAGGTTGCAAGCGTCGACCATATTGTCGCTGCTGCCACGGGTGCGAATAGAACCATGGCGCCTTTTATGGAACAAACTGCGGAACAGTTCTCCGAGGCATTTAACAAATTCTGGGGTTACTGCAATGTCGTGCGGCAAGGCGTACCTTTTTTGACAGATAATGGTTCAGTGACGCTGGTCAGCGGCACCCCTGCCAGGAAGTGCAATCCAGGCATGTCTTCAGTGTCCTGCGTCGGCAACGCGGTCGAAGGTCTCACCCGCGCTCTGGCTAACGAGTTAGCACCACGCCGGGTTAATGTGGTTGCGCCGGGGATTATTGACACGGGAATGTTTGATCGGTTCGGGGACAACAAACCCGCTGCATTGGAACAGATGGGAAAAAATATACTTTTGAATCGGGTTGGCCAGGCAGACGAGGTAGCCAGTGCGATCATGTTGACACTCACCAACACCTATATGACTGGTGTAACCATTGATGTAGATGGCGGAGTATTGCTCCCCTAAAGTCCCTCATTGCCAAGGAGGAATTACCTGATATTCGACTAACATGAAGGTTAGCCTGTCAGTGATTCTTCGCGTAAACTTGTATATTAAGCTGTAAGGCGATCACAAAAATCACAACAAACGGAAACCCGGCTATGGCTATTCTACGATCACTGATTACCGTAATCTTACTCGTTCTTCCGCTATCAACCCTTGGAGCACCCATGGTTGGTGACCCAGCCCCTGACTTTAGTATCAAAGGGTCTGATGGCAATAGTTATTCACTGTCACAGTTCAGGGGCGAAAAGCCCGTCGTGATTGCCTTCTTCCCCAAAGCATTCACCGGAGGATGAACTATTGAATGCAAGGCGCTGCGTGACAGTGACCAGGAAATTCAGAATTACAACGTCGCCTACTTTATGGCCAGCACCGACTCCATTGAAGACAACACTGCTTTCGCGGAAAAAAATGGTGCCACCTTCCCAATTCTCGCGGATCCACAGAAGGAAATGTGCCAGCAATATGGTGTGCTATCAAAACGGGGTTACGCCAGACGCTGGACCTTCTACATTGATGCAGATGGAATTATTCAGAAAATTGACAAGAGTGTCAGCCCAAAAACGGCCGGAACAGACCTTGTGAAGCACCTGGAAGAACTGGGCTTTCCGGCAAAAACACAGGGTAGCTCGGACTAGACCCATGGCAATCTCTGCAACTGAGATTTCTCCACAAGCTTACGCCCGCACCGGCGGGCTACTCTATCTTGTTATTATCGCCGCAGGAATCTTTGCCCAGGTATTTGTTCGCTCAAGACTCGTTGTTTCCGGAGACGTCACGGCGACCGCGAGCAACATATTGGCATCCGAATCAGTGTTTCGCATCGCCTTTGCCGGTGAGCTGCTGATGCTGGTCTGTGATGTCATAGTCGCGTTGATCTTTTATGTACTACTTAACCTGTCAACCAGAATATTGCGCTGCTCGCGACCTTTTTTAGGCTGGTGATGGTCGCCATTTCAGGATTGAACTCGCTCAACCATTTTGCCGCTCTGTTTTTTCTCAATGGCGCTGACTATCTGCTGCCATTTACTACAGAGCAGCTACAGACGCTCGCCTATCTTTCTCTAAAGACTCATAACTGGGGCTATCATATCGCCCTGGTATTTTTCGGATTTCACTGTCTCTTACTGGGGTACCTGATTTTCAAATCAAACTATCTGCCCAGAACTCTGGGTGTTCTGATGGCCATTGCAGCGGTATGTTACCTCGCCAACAGTTTTGTCAGCATCATTTCACCGGCTTTAGCCTCGATCATCTCACCGGCTGTGCTGGTACCTTGCCTGGTCGCAGAAGTTTCACTCTGCGGTTGGCTTATTGTGAAAGGCGTGGATATCAATGGGTGGAACTCGAGAAATGACTAGCATGAAAGCGGGAGAATCAGAAACCGTGCATTCTCGATCCGAACTGGAAATCATCAACCGTTTTGCCATCGACATGTTACAGTCGAATAACCTGGATGATTTACTCTGGTCCATCGCGAAGAATGTTGGCCAGCTCCTCGACTTCGAAGATTTCGTGCTGTACCTGCTCGAGAACAAGCAATTACATCGGCGGGCAGCGTTTGGCCCCAAAGCCCGTATGATCAAAACACCCCTCGTCATTGAATCAGGTCAAGGTATCGTCGGCGCCGTCGCCGAATCCGGGCGAGCAGAAGTGTCGGCAGACCTGTCCGCGGATCCTCGTTACATCATGGACGGGATCGCGGGTCATTCAGAAATAACGGTGCCGGTAATGTATCACGGCAAGGTGATCGCGGTGTTCGATGCGGGGTCAACCCAGCGAAATAAATTTACCGACGATGACCTACGGCTCCTGCAAACACTGGCTAATATTAGCGCCACCAGAATCGCAGCTGCGCAAGCGGAGGAACATCGAGACAGGACAGACGAATTGCGGCGCATACAGGAAGATAAATATCGCCTCCTGGCCGAGAACATTCGGGACGTCATATGGACCAGCGATCTTCGAATGCGTCTGACTTACATCAGCCCTTCCATTGAGCGTTTAACAGGCTACACCCCTGAAGAAGCAATGTCGCTTTCCATGGAGGAATTCTATGCAGCGGAATCTCTCAAGGCTGTGACGACGGTTTACAAAGAGGAATGGCAGAACGAAAAATCAACAGCCGACCCTGATAGAACACGCAGGACGGAGATGCAATTCAAACGCAAAGACGGGTCAACAGTCTGGGCCGAGACGGTCCAGTCATTTGTCCGGGATGATTCTGGGAAACCGATTAGCATACAGGGCGTCATGCGGGACATTACAGAACGGCATAAGTTAGAAGAAGCGCAGCGGCTTTCAGAACGAAAGTTTCGCCTGTTTATTGAACAAAGTCCTGACCCTATTGTTATTCACGACCGAACGCAGTTCCTGTTTGCCAATGTCGCGACCCTGAAACTTCTGGGCTACGAGCACGATGAATTACTCGACGTGCCGATGATGGATCTTATTCTTCCCGATGACCTGGAAATTGTTTCAGCCCGCACAGCTATCCTGGATAAAGGCGGTCGACCTCCGAGTGATGTATTCCGACTTCGCCACAAGGATGGTTCCGTGGTGCTCATCGAAGTTCATGCACACACCACAACCTTTGAGGGCAAGGAAGCCAGAATTATGATGGGTCGTGATATAACCCAGCGTAAGGCCGCGGAACAGGCACTGTTAAGGTCAGAAGAGCAGTTTCGTACCTTGATGAGTGAGATACCCGACCCTGTTTCAGTCCACCAGGCGGGGCGGTTACGGTTACTCTTTATGAATCAGGCAGGCCTTGATCTACTCGGTTATCGGTGGGATGAAATCAACGCAATGGATATCCTGGATACCATACACCCTGACGATCACGAGCTGTTTGCTCGCAGACAATCAATTTTCGACAGAGGTGAAGTGCCTCCCATTGAAGAGCTTACACTCGTGAGACGCGATGGCACCACGGTTGTTTGCGAGGTTCACGCTCATGCCACGACTTTCGATGGCCAGGAGGCTCGAATCGTCGTGATGCGAAATACCACAGAGCGAAAGAAAGCGGAAGACGCACTGCGGCGCTCTGAAGAACAATATCGAATGCTGATCGAGCAGATGCCAGACCCGGTCCTGATACACTACAAAGGCCATGCTCTCTTCATGAACCAGGCCATGCTCAATTTTCTGGGCTACACGAGGAATGAGGTGATGGAGATCCCAATGCTGGATCATATACACCCGGACGATCACCCCCTCGTTCTACGAAGACAGACAGAACATGAACGTGGCAAAGCTCCGCCAATGGAGGAAATACGATACCTAACGCGTGACGGTAATATCATCGTCGGTGACGCCCACAGCTTTCCGATCACGTTCGATGGATATAACGCAAGAATAGCCGTAATCAGGGACGTAACGACTCGCAAGAAATCCGAAGAATCAGCCGATGCCCTGCGCCAGCAGCTCGAAAAACTGGTTGAGGAAAAAACCCAGGAACTAAAGGAGAGTGAACAGCAGCTTCGTCAGTCTCAAAAAATGGAAGCAGTGGGCCAGCTTGCAGGTGGAATTGCGCACGACTTTAACAATATTCTGACAGTTATTATCGGCTACAGTAACTTGCACCTGAAAGGTCTCAAACCAGCGGACCCTTTGCATCAAGGCTTAAGTGAGATCAAGAAAGCTGGCGACCGGGCTACAACCTTAACCCGGCAGCTCCTTGCATTCAGCAGTAAACAGCTATTGCTACCGAGGGTAATCAATCTGGGCACGATCGTTGTCGAAATGCAGGATATGCTGCATCGACTCATTGGATCACATATTCAATTGGAAGTTCGATGCAATAAAAATCTGCAAAAAGTGCTGGCGGACCCTGGCCAGATCGAGCAGGTCATTATGAATCTGTTAGTCAATGCGCGCGATGCCATAGGAAAAAATGGAAAAATAGTAATTGATATTGAGAATGTGGTGCTGGATGCCTCAGCCAGACTCAAGCACCTCAAGCTGCCCTCTGGAGACTACGTCGTGCTTTCTGTCGCTGACGATGGTGCCGGTATTCAGCAAGAGATGCTTTCCCATATTTTCGAACCTTTCTATACAACAAAAGAGGTGGACAAGGGTACAGGGCTTGGACTATCAACGGTTTTCGGCATCGTCAAACAAAGCGGCGGTGAAATTCAGGTACAAAGCGAGTTGGGCAATGGCTCGACCTTTTATATCTACCTCCCCGCGGCCAATACGCCGGTGCAGGTCGAAGAACAGACAACTGGTTTTTCTTCCCCCATTGAAGGCAAGGAAACGCTTTTAGTGGTTGAGGACGAGGATAATCTACGCCAGTTATTGAAGCACACCCTGGCAATGTTCGGTTATACCGTACTGGTGGCCTGTGATGGCAAGGACGCACTGAAAGTTGCCAATAAACACCAGGAAATCATTGACCTGATGATAACCGATATCTCGATGCCTGAAATGACCGGCTACGAACTGGCACGGCAGATCCATCCACTGCGCCCTGACATGCCCGTGTTGTACATATCGGGTCACACTGAGGAATTGCCCGGTGAACATGGTCTTGTGGATTCTGTAAAACATTTCCTCCAGACACCATTTGAGTCAAGGGATATGGCTAAGAAAATTCGGGACATCCTCGATTAGGAGCCTTCATTACATTAACCAGCTTCTGCGTTATCACTACCCGTCACAAGCCGCCTGGGATCATCCCGAATTGCCTCACCGATGAAGATCAGCAACACCAACATGGTACTCAAAGTAAACACCACAGTGAGCCCCAGCCACGGCGCCTGAAGATTGGCGTTGACTTGCCGAAGTAACCGCCCCGGAGAGGCACTTTCAGGCGGTAATCCAAACCCAAGAAAACAAGCGAAGTCAGCAGCGTAATGGAACCGTTCAGGATGAAAGGCAGGAATGTCAGTGCCGCTACCATGGCGTTCGGTAAAACATGCTTGTACATAATATGATAATCACTCATGCCAAGGGCTCGCGCCGCCCTGACATATTCAAAATTCCGTGCCCGCAGGTAGTTCATCTGCACGCATCAGGGCGTTTGTGTTCCTACCTACACCATCACTTTTCGGCAGTGTAAACACTTCGGTAAATACACGCACGGGTAGCACGTTCCGAAAGGGTTCCAACAGTTCTAATCAGACTCAGGTTCTTTAACCTTCAAACAGAGAGGTAAAACTACGCGATGCATTGCTGGTCCTGGATCCCTGAATGGCCCGCGCCAGTACTGGAATGCCGTCCCTGATCAGGTCGTCGGGCACATGCCCGAAAGCCAGGCGAATGTACGGCTTATTAGCATAATCGACATGGAATGCCGCACCCGGGGCAAAGAAAAAGCCTGTCTCGTTAGCGGTCGTGGTTAACTTTTGCATGTCAATATCTTCCGAGGCCGCCAACCGGGTTCGACCAGACACAGATATCAGATAGATGCTCTTTTAATCCTGCACTAACGAGGTCTCGCTTATGCATCAGTACCGGGTTAGTCACATCACAATGATCCCAGATACCATCTTTATAAAATTCCGCGACCACCGCCGCTGCAAAGTAATTGCTACCGGCATCAAAACGTTTGTTCACAATTTTGCTGTACATGGGCTCCCTGGCGAGCAAATAACCCAAACGAACCCCCGGCGCGAGAATTTTTGAGAGGGAACCGATGTAAATCTGGTTGGGACTTTCATCCATGGCGAACATGGCAGGCACCTTCTCGCCTTCGAAATGCACATCGCCATAGCAGTTATCTTCCACCAGAGGCAGATCGTAGTCTGCCGCGATCCGAATCAGTTCTTCCTTGCGGCTTTTCGGCATGCAGGTGCCGGTGGGATTCTGGTAGGTGGTCAGCGTGTAAATAAAGCGGGGCAGTCGATCCTGGTCACTTAACTCTTTTAACTTCTCACTTAGTACATCCATTCTCATCCCGTCCTCATCGAGCGGGATACCCACCATTTCCAGACCAATACCCTTGTAGGCGCCAATGGTGCCCGAATAGGTAAATTCCTCGGTAATAACACTATCGTCTTTGCCCCGCATTAGGGCCTGGCCCACGAGAGTCACCGCCTGCATGGAGCCGTTCATTATTGCGATCTGCTCGGCATCCACAGGTACGCCTTCCCGCTTGCTTTCCCTTTCTGCCATAGTTATTGCCGGGATAACGATTAAAATTGTCATGTTCTGCATCAATCGCACGCATCGCAGCCTGCTTAAATGCTTCCACGGGAAATGTTTCAGGATTGGTCTGCCCAACCGCAAAATCATAGACTGGCATTCAGGGTCTCCTTAAGCAATCGCACCATAAATGATGTTTTTAAGCTGGCCTCGAAAGTTAAACGTATTCGATGGCATTAACTGGGTCATAAATATCGCCACAAGATCTTCTTTCGGATCCACCCAGAAGATTGTCGATGCAGCCCCTCCCCAGTAGTAATCGCCGACACCGGTACCACCAGCACTTACCTGATCCAGGGTCATCGCAAAACCAAGGCCAAAACCAACACCTTCATAAGCAGTTTCTGAGAAAGCGCCAATAGCCATCTGCGCCAGATCCTGGCCACCTTTGAGGTGATTCATATGCATCATCTCCAGGGTTCTAGGCCCAACCATCCGCTCTCCATCCAACTCACCGCCCCGCCGGAGCATTTCGCAAAATTTATAGTAGTCAGCGGTCGTTCCTGTTAACCCCCCACCACCAGAGAAGAAAGACGGATTCTTTAAATATTGACTGTTTTCAGGGTCATCCAATAGCTCAAGTTTCTTTTCCGCATTTCGATTGTAATTTGCCGTTAATCTGTCCTGTTTTTCTTCTGGTACATAAAAAGCAGTATCGTCCATCCCCAACGGCTCAAATATGTTCTGCTTCAGGTACTCATCGAAAGGCTGCCCGGATATCGCTTCAACCAGGCCTCCACAAACATCCGTTGACAGTGAATACAGCCATTGCTGGCCCGGATCGTAGCGCAGTGGCACTTTTGCCAGTTTCTGCATAAAGGAGCTCAGGGTTTCACCTTTGCCTCGATTGACCTTATGCACTTTGTACATCTGGTCAACCGGGTGCCTGGATTCACCGTAAGTAAGACCGCCGCTGTGACTCAGAATATGGCGGAAGGTGATCGGCGTTTCCGGTGCTCTGGTGACCATTGATTCACCTTCCCCGGAAACCCAGACCCTGTGGTCGCGCCATTCCGGGACCAGACGATAAACAGGATCGTTGAGTTGAAAATAACCACGCTCGTAAAGCTGCATCAGGGCGATCGAGGTAATGGGTTTACTCATTGAATAGATTCGAAAAATCGCATCGTCCGCCATCGGCTTGTTGCGCTCAATGTCCATCTGTCCAAATGACTGGAAATAGGCAGGATGCCCGTGACGACTCACCAGTATCTGGCAACCAGCAATTTTTTGCGGGTCAACGTAGTTTCGGTTGATGTGGTCAGTTATCCAGTTAAGTCGGCTGGTAGAAAAGCCAGCTTTCTCAGGAGCCAGTTGCATGGGAGCTCTCCTTTTCCAGTTTAGTTGTTCAGGTAGAAGTCAGGTGAAGCGCAGTTTTAATAAATACTCCACAAACGCTATTATAGAAGCACTTTTCCTAGTGTCTCATCAAGTGGTGTCAATTCCAATCCAACCTCGGTGCAGCCATCTGCCACATCTATGTTGTCATCGTGATCCAGCACGCCGAGCATGGCCCGACTTAGCGGAGCATTGGGTAGTTGTTCAAGCAATCCCGCAATTGACAAACCCAACGAGATGGGAAGTGATACAACCACCGGAGATGAATGCAGTATTCCAGCTGCTCTTTGGATGAGTTGCTTTCTCGTCACAGATTCCATACCCGCCAGGTTTACCGTTTCAGCGATATCAGATTTACCGATTGCACTAGCAATGGCTTTGATAACATCACCTGCATAAATTGGTTGTTCCAGGCTGTTGGCGCGAAAAGTGAACGCGAAGCGGGATAATGCATTTTTTCTCAAGGCGAAGGATGCAAAATCGCCCTCTCCCAGCACCATCGGAACTTTGATGATCACTGCCGGGATATCACATTCTTGAAGTATAGCTTCCGCCCTCGCCTTGGATTTAAGGCAGGCATTGTTTGAGTCAACACCGGTACCGACGATGCTCATATAGACGATTCGCTGAATGCTACTCGCCGCGGCAGCCAAAACCAGCGCCTCGCAACTGGTCTCGTGAGCTTCAACGAATTTGCTATTTTTCGATTCCTTGATAATACCCACCAGGTGGACAACAACATCACAACCCTTCAGTGCCTCACCTAGTTGATTCGCATCAGTGTACTGAACGATCTGAATCTCAAGTGTTGGAAAACGCTGTCGCAGTTTTACCTGGGCTGGCCCGGAGCGGACGATCGCTCTTACCTGGTGTTCACCCAGAAGACTTTCCACAAGTCGAATACCCAGGTGACCGTTAGCGCCAGTTACCGCAATCTGCATCTTTACTACCTTGAAGTTAACTCAAACAACCAATAGCTCTGTGGCAAGGGACGTGAGGTCTCCCTACCACTCTGACGCATATTCCAGAGGACTTTCAATTCATCCTGATCATCTATCCGGTTCATCGTCACCGGATAAACCTTGTCTGCAATTTTTATTCGCGCTCGGTTGTCATTGGTTACATACCTGGACCAGACCTTACCTTCACAACCCATACAGCCTACATAGAGTTTTGGACCCTCATTGAAACAGTAGACCGTAATCGAATGTGGAAAATCCAACCTGGTCTCCAGGGCACACAACCCAGCATCAGCAACAAACGACCAGTCCCCGATATTGCCACTCACAGCCTCACCATTGACGACCCCCCCTGGCATCTGCTGTAGCCATCTCGGACCTGTTGTACAAGGGCCAAAACCGACTAGCACAGGAATCAATAGAACGACAATCACTCGCCAGCGCCGATTACTCAATATATCCATCCTTTACCTCCATTGAATGCCAATAGAAAATCACATTATGATGCAGCACTAACTAAAGTTATGCGCATGAACAAACTTACTGTACCAAATCTGCTAAGCAGCACCAGGCTATTTGCAGCTCCGTTCGCATTTTATTTCATTCTTCATACCGAGTGGATCGTGGCGGCTATCATTCTAATCGCCGCAATCGTGACAGATATACTCGATGGCTATCTTGCCCGACGCTGGCACCAGACTTCTTCCTTTGGCGGGCTGATTGATCATGGCAGTGACGCCATTTTAGTGACCACGATGCTGGCTGCAGAAGTGTCGCTCGGACTGGTACCTTTGATCCTGCCCATTCTGGTTATACTGGCATTCACCCAATATACCCTCGACTCAAAGGCCCTGGCAGGCCAACCTTTACGCGCCAGTGTCCTCGGGAGATACAACGGCATACTTTACTTTGTGCTGGCGGGCTTCCCGATCATGCAGCAGGCCCTGGGTATTTTCCTGCTACCCGATGAAGCATTTTGGTATGGAGGCTGGATTCTCGTGGTTTCTACCTCGATTTCAATGGCAGAACGTCTGGCTACGCTGTTACGCCTGGAGCACGAGGAGGCTGACCGAGAATAGACAACTTACTGCGGAAAAGCTGATTTGACAGTCCGCTGCTGCGGCCAAATTAAGGCATGTGCGAGTGGTAGCGAAGAGTGCGGTATGTCTTTATCAGGACGTGTTTTGCATGGATGCAAAACTTGAGTGCACACGGACCTGCGGTACGAGTCCAGATAAAGACATACCGTACTCGTAGCGGATTCTAGTATTGATTTCCTCTGCGTAAAGCTAGGTTTTTTCAATAAACAGTTCCTTATTCGCTTTCGGCAAAAACACCAATCCGATAACCGCATTAAACACCACAAAAAAGGTATGCATCACCATGGAGAAGACACCGACCTCCGGAAACTCAGGAAATAATACCGTCCACAACACCAGTGCACCGGCATGAAAAGGGAGTGGTAAAGCCGCAGCAAGAAAAATCACCGGTAGAAAAGCGAACATCTGTCCAAAACCCACATCGACCTTGAACAGAGAAAGCGCCAGGGTGTAGACCAACATGGCGCCAAGCATATTGGGAGCCTTAAACAATAACAAAAGTACGTAGTGCTTTAATTCAGCCTGCCGAAAGGCGTGTAACAATTGCCTGTCGCGAAGATGGAAACCTCTAAGGATATGCCCTCGAAAATACAGGAGATGGAATGGAAAATACAAAAACGCGACAGCGTAAACACTCAACATGATCGTTGGCAACGGGTAAGTCGTTGATGCTTCCACTACAAGGTCGTAATAAAGCAACACACCAACCGCTGAGAAAATCAGCAACTGGTATATTTCAACCAAGCCGAGCATGATCATCGACGAGACGGCTTTCCAAACCGGGACTTCGTAGCGCTGCAGCAAATACAATGACATGGCACCTTTGCCGACCTGCTCGTTAACAAGTGACAGGATGTAGGCGCTGGCTCGAATCGGCAGAATATTGGTGAACTTGATTTCAGGAGCATTGAACCAGCGAATCAGGCGCCAGGTAGCATGGGAGTCAATCAGGAAAAAGTAAATTGAATACGGGATCATTAAACACAGCCACAGGATCCAGTCCGCCTCGGCGAAAAAATTGACCATGTATTCTACAGCTGTCAGGTCTTCCCGGTAGGCAGCTTTCTCTACCCGGGTGTAGATAAGATAGAAACAGCCAAAGGTTATCAGCCAGGTTACCAGTCTTGCTATTCGCGATCGCCAGACGGTGCCCCTTGCGGCTAGGTCCTCGACTACACCTTTTTCGGATTGAATTGAATCACTCATAACTGCTTTTTTCTCGATGTGAAGAGCATACAGGTTCGTCTAAGTCAGCCAACATTTTCATGCGAGCAAGCGAACATTATCATGCCAGCCGAGGGTAACTCCATGTTTGAATTTGCAAACAACCGGTAGGATAGATATGTTGCACCTACACCTACAAAAATCTGCTGACCGGGCTCTGCAATGAACTACTTTAAATGGTTATCTGGCTTTATAGCCGTCTTAGCCCTGTTGTTCGGTGTGTTCCTGTTTTACATGCGCTTCCACGATGGGCCGATCCAGATTTTCTCTGGCGGGCCATTCAAGACAGGCCAGCTACAAACTGGCCCTGAGCCAAACTGGAACGAGATAAAGGACATAGGGACTATCCAGATTCAGACGATCACCCCGGCCCGGTCCCGTATCACCTGGCTTGCTGTTATCGATGGCAAAATTTACACCCCCAGTGGGTATATGAATTCAAGAATCGGCAAGATGTGGAAACAGTGGCCGGTAGAGGCCGAACGGGACGGCAGGGCGTTGTTGAGAATCGATGGGAAAATATACAAACGACAGTTGGTTCGTCTGCCAACGAACAGCGGGGTTATCCTACCCATTGTCGATGAACTCAACCGAAAATATGGTGCTCGTGGTTCAGTCGAAGATGTAAAGGCAAATGGCACCTGGCTGTTCGAATTGGCTCCCAGGGGTTAGTTCACACGCCGTAACGTCGCTCACGCTGTTGAAAAACCCGAATCGCCCGCCAGAAGTCGATTCTGCGGAATGCTGGCCAAAACACTTCAGTAAAATACAGTTCTGAGTAGGCACTCTGCCAGGATAGAAATCCACTCAGACGTTCCTCTCCTGAAGTTCGAATAATCAGGTCCGGGTCTGGTATCCCCTCAGTGTAAAGATATTTTGAAAACGACTCTTCATCTATATCATCCAGGTTAAGACAGCCACTCTTGACCTCCAAAGCCACCTTTTTAACCGCGTCAACAATTTCTGCGCGACCACCATAGCTAATGGCAATATTGAGCTGGAATCGATCATGGTTGCAGGTTTGTGACTCGATTTTGTCAATCTCACAGATCATCTCGTCAGAAAGGCCTCCCCGACGACCAATAACCTTAATCTTGACTTGCTCTTCAGCAATGATGGGGTCTGATTGGAAATCCCTCAACTTTTGCAGAATCAGTTTCATCAGATAGTCAACTTCTTCGTCGCTACGACTAAAATTTTCGGTAGAAAATGCATACAGGGTAACAATCCTGACCTCCAGTTCCCTGCACCAGCTTAGAAAATCTTCCAGCCTGTCAGACCCTGCAGAATGTCCCTCATTGATGTTGACAAAACCCCTTAGTTTTGCAAATCGACGATTACCATCAACAATAAGCCCAATATGGTTGGGCTTGGGTCCATCCTCTATCTGATGCCAGAGTATCTGTTCATACAGCTTGTAAAAAGGTGCAAATAAATTCATAACAGTTTTCAATAAGATTCTCAGAAAGGTGCTATCAACGTAAAAAGAATTTTATCTAGGCGGGAGTATACGTCATGGCGCGTGTCTACAAAACACGATCTACAAAACAAGCGTCTACAAAACAACTTAAAGATTATTGCCCCAAAACAAACGCTTGGGTATGGTGTTGATACAAACTTGGAGGACGCAAGCCGTGAAATTGTTAGTCGCAATGATGAGCCATGAGACCAATACCTTTTCACCGGTGCCAACCGAACTGGACCGCTTTGGCAGTGGGTCAAAGCCACTGGAGGGGATTCCGGCATACAACGCCATCAAGGGTCGAGGGATTACCATGGCAGGTATGATTTCGGTCGCCGAAGAAGCAGGCGCTGAGATCATCACCCCAATTGCGGCCGGTGCGCCGCCTTCGGGACCCGTATCCAACGAAGCCTACAACTACATCACTGACAGTATTCTTCAGGCCGCAGAAGGTTGTGATGGGCTGTTGCTCGATCTGCACGGCGCGATGGTGACCCGGTCCCATGAAGATGGAGAAGGTGCCCTGCTGCGGCGACTGCGGGAGACCTACCCGGATATTCCCATTGGCGTCGGACTGGATATGCACGCGAATCTGTACCCGGATATGGTGGAGCATTCCACAATTATTACGGGTTACCAGACCTATCCTCATATCGATATGTTCGAAACGGGACAAAGGACTGCCCGCATACTGATTAGCACCATGCAGGGAAACGTCAAACCGACAATGGTCTGGGGAAACTGCCCGATGCTGCCTCATGTGATGCGCCAGGGTACTGATGATTTCCCTAACAAAGCACTCCAGCAACGGGTCCAGGAATTGGAAAAAACCGAAGCTCTTGCCGTCTCTTTGTTTACCGGCTTCCCTCATGCGGACATATACAATGCGGGATTAAGTGTTGTTGTTGCCACAAACAACGATCCACAAAAGGCCAGCGAGATACGCGATGAACTGCTGGAACTCGCCTGGAAAGACAGGCAGTCGTTCGTCTACCAGATTAAACCGCTCGAGGAATCCATCGGTGAAGCCAACGATGCAGCAGATAAACCCGGCGACGGCCCCGTGATATTGCTGGATCACTACGACAATACCGCTTCCGGTGGGACGATGGACACCACCGAGGTCCTGCGGGAAATTCTTCAACAGGAACTGGAAGATGTTGCCGCCTTTGGCATATTCGACCCTGAAGCTGTGCAGAAAATGGTCGAAGCAGGCGTGGGCAACGAAATCACCGTTACCCTTGGTGCAAATTTCCATATGGATGCCTTACAAAAACAAAGCAAACCTTTGACGGTCACTGGCGTCGTTCGCCTGATATCCGATGGTAGATTCACAATCACGGGCCCCATGAGCACCGGCTCGAAAACCAGCATGGGGACAACGGCAGTACTTGATACCGGTAATGTAGAGATTATTGTGATCAGCAGGCATGTTGAACCTTATGATCTGGGCTATTTTTCCAGCCTGGGTATCAACCCCCTGACGAAGCGATTTTTGATGCTGAAAAGCCGCATTCATTATCGAGCGACTTATATGCCGATCGCAAAATCAATTATCGAATGTGCAGGATGCGGCGTCTGCACGTCGGACTATGATCAACTGGAATTTAAGAACGTCAGACGTCCAATTTTTCCCCTCGACAATATTAATTCCGACAGCTTTAAGGAAGGTTTTCCACAACAATAATCTGCCAACAGGGAGCCAAAATGCCTGTATTCGAACGAGATGACGTAAAAATATACTATGAAATTCACGGTGAAGGCTTTCCGGTTCTGCTTTTCGCCCCCGGTGGTATGCGATCAGCTCTGTCCTTCTGGTCGAGTTCACCCTGGAATCCAATGACAGCATTGTCGCCGCATTTCAAGGTGATCGCCATGGATCAGCGCAACGCGGGTCAGTCGAGTGCGCCAGTGACCGGTGAAGATGGCTGGCACAGCTACACGGAGGATCATATCGCGCTATTGGATCACCTCCAGGCTGACCAGTGTCATATCCTCGGTGGCTGCATCGGTGGGCCCTATTGTTTTGGCCTGATGCAGGCACAACCCGGCAGAGTGACCGCTGCAATTATTCAGCAAACCATTGGTCTCGATAATAATCGCGAGGCTTTTTACGATATGTTCGACGGATGGTCCAAAAACCTTACCGGTGTCGCTGAAGCCGACCTGGTCTCTTTCCGGTCAAATATGTACGATGGCGACTTTCTACTCAATGTTGACGAAGCCTTTGTCGAACAATGTTCAACCCCACTGCTCGTTCTGATGGGCAATGACCTATACCATCCGGAGTCGACATCACGGAAAGTGGCAGCGCTGGCTGAGAACGCTACGCTGCTGGAGTCCTGGAGCGGGGAGGAGTTAATTGATCAAACTGTTGCTACCTCCATCGAGTTCCTGAAAAGTCATACACCGGGCTAACCAGAACCCGGCATCCAGTTTCCATGGAATCCAAACGGGACCCGATGATCCAGATAGGCTCTGGCCAGCGGTCCCTGGGACAGGTTTTGTGCATCAAGAATAACCAGATGAGATTTGTCAATCGTCGCATCATAGACATTCGATAGCAGATAGCCCTCCCCTTCCCCGGCGTTACCGGATTTGGGGACAAACACCGCCTCCGAGGTTGCCATCTCAGGTGGCATTTCGAAAGTCTCTCTTGCACTCTGCTGGTGATCTACCCGCGCAATCGCATTAAATCCACCGGCATCCCCTGGTTGTTTACCGTCACATAACATGTACCCGTATCGGTACGACAAACCGGTAAAACGTTCGTCGAGCCGACCAAACTCGCAGCTCACATCGTCCAGTTGACGGGTAACATAGTCGTTAGTGTTCTGTCCAAGATCGAGAGTCCAGCGGGTCAGTTTGGCCCCCGAGGGACTACCTTCCGAGCCATCCGGGTTAGGGAACAAGGGTGCCCGGTCGTATTCCGATACATCGCAGGTAATCACATCGCCATCGTTGAATGCATTCATGGGGTGAAAAACAAAGGTCGCTTCGCTGGTGAACCAGCGAATGTCATCAACACTGCCCCCCCTGCGCATCACACCGATCTGGTTCCCCATCTCAGGCTCCCAGGCAAAAGCAGGTTTTCCTTCCATGGCTCTCTCCAGAGAACCCGTCAGGGGCATGATTGGAAACAGCACATAATCCCGGGTCACCATGAAGTCGTGAACCATCGCGGCGTAAGGCGCGTCAAAAAACTGGGATGTCTGCAATTTCCCATCCGGACCGACCACATGGTAGGACATTTTGTTCGACAACATCCCATCAACACTGTAGCCAAAGAAGATCATTTCACCCGTTTCAGGGTCTATTTTCGGATGGGCAGTCATCGGACCTACGAGGGATTCATCAAATTTCCATGCACCCCTGGACTCTAACGTCACCGGGTCCAGTTCAAATGGCGCATGACCTTCCTCCAGGGCCAGTAACTTGCCACCGTGCCAGACAATATTGGTATTGGCCAGGCCATCAGTCTCCAGGCCAGCAACATCAGGATCGCTGTCCATGGGATTGAACGCGCTGAACAGGCTGCGGCCCGCGTTGTTCTCGGTTTTGAATTTCACCGTCTTTGCCCATCGGTTCTTGTATGACACCTTGCCATTCTCAATGTGAAAGGCGTGAATCATCCCATCCCCACCAAACCAGTGATACTGACCCCGTGGTGCAAATTGTGGATTCGGGCCATTTCGAAAAAACGTTCCATGCAGGTCTGCCGGAATTTCACCCTCGATGATTAGATCACGGGCATCGCACTCCATCTGGATGGGGGCGAATCCACCGACCAGGTTCGGATGATTTGGGAATGGTTGTGCCATGTCTAACTCCTGTTACTGATTCTGATAGTTTGCTTCTGATAGTTTAATCAGAAACCTGGTCTACTGATATCTGTGATCCCATTGGTCAAGATAAACCAGCTTTTCAACCGGCCGCCTGGAAATAGGTCCATGCCCTTTCAGGACCGGGTATCCGATGGGTATATGGGCGCAGGTACCCCAATCCGCGGGAATACCGAGCAGTGATTTAATTTCAGTCTCCTTGAAACAGAGTAACGTCGTCAGGACGCATCCTAATCCTTCTGCCCGGCAGGCCAGCATGACATTCTGTACCGCAGTATAGACAGACCCGCCACCCACCACGGAGGGTCGTCCAAGGTCAGCATCGGTAATCGCCATGAATTTCGGATTGAAGCAAAACACCAGCATTGCCGGGACTTCTGCCATATGGTGTGCCAGGTAGTCACCTGCTTTTAGCATTTTTTCTGCCTGCTGGCGGGCATCCTCTGGCATTTTTGACAACCCGGTGCGGTTCGGCGCCGTATATTTACTCCATTCCTCGGCATACCAGCCCTGAATATTGCCAAGGTGGTCTGGCTCCTTCACGACGACTATTCTAAAAGGCTGGACATTGCCCCCGGTCGGTGCCCAGGCCGCTGCCTGCAATACCCGCTGCATCACATCTGCTGGTATCGGGTCGGGTTTTAGTCGACGCACCGCTCGTAACGAACTCTTTGCTTCATAGAGTACAACCATCATTCTCTCCTACTTTCTCTACTTATAACGGTTGTCGTGGGTCAATGCCCAATTCAACTTTGCCCGTCAGTTCAAAAATCGGTGATGCCACCATAATATGCTGCGTTGTTACATGGATGTCGCGCAAACACTGCTGAAGGACATTATTTTCATAGATGGAACTACCGCCCCCCAGCTGGTACAAACGGTCAACCGCTGCAACCGAACGACGTGTGGCATTGACGGCAGCCAATCGTAGTTTACCTTTGTGCGCAAGGCTTAACTTTTCCCCCTGGTTTGCCAGCGCCCAGGCATTATCAATGGTGAAATTGATATAAGCCTCGGCAGATTCCAGGTCTGCTACAGACTTTGCGACATCGCTTTGAACCGCGGGTCTGTCAATCAGTTTTCGCCTCGCGCCTGTTGGCGTTTTAACACCAGCCAGATCTTTGAATGCACTCAGGGCCTTGTATCCCAGACCCAGGCTGACACTCGACACTCCCAGGGCCAGTAATCCCAGCAATGGGAACTGATACAAGGGGCGTTGAACCCTCGCCCTGGCGCCCAAAATGACCGACCGGCCCGTGGGTACAAAAACATCCTTGACATTAAAATGATGACTACCCGTGCCTTTCAGGCCGGCGACGTCCCAGGTATCCTCGATATTCACCTGGCTCGCCTCAAACATCATCAATTGACTTTCCGGGCCATGCTTACCCATTACCTGTTCACCGTTTTTGTAGATGAAACAACCACCGCAAATCCAGTCCGCATTTTGTGAACCACTGCCAAAGGGCCAGCGACCAGAAACCCGGTAGCCACCTTCGACAACATCTGAACGCCCAATGGGTGCGGTGACGCCGACTGTCATCACACCTGGCTTGTCAGCATAGATTTTTCGCGCAAATTCATCGGGCAGCGAAGCTGACAAGACCCCGGTGGTACCGCCGATCATCGCGTTCCAACCGGCGGAGCCATCGCCGGTGGATAGTAATTTAAGCACCTGGACGAAGTCCCGGGGGTGCAACTCAAGTCCACCGTATTCTTCCGGCACTAACATATGGTAAACACCAGCATTGGCGAACTCGTTGGAAATTTCTGCCGACAATCTACGCTCTTGTTCGAATTGCGCTGAATATTCAGGCAGTTTTTGGGACCATTGCCGAGCGAAATCCAGAATCTTCCCGGTTGAATCGATGGGCATTATGTAGCATCTCCCAGGCCGACAAGATCGTTAAATTCGCTGAATGACAGCCGGGGTTGCCCTTTATCCAGGCTGCTGGATTCGTACAGCGCGGTATAACTGAGCTGCAGGCTCTTCGACGCTGCCAACAAGGCGGAGACGGGACGGAGAATTATCTGGTATCCCAGCTTCACCAGTTCTTCAGCAGAGAGATCAGGTGTCTTGCCATCTTCAACCATATTCGCCACCAGTGGTACATCCCCAAACGCAGATTTCACCTGCTCCATTTCTGCCACTGTTCGTGGTGCTTCAATAAACAGGATATCGGCGCCCGCCTCCAAAAATGCCTGACACCGCTGAATCGCCTCATCCAAATCATGGGTTGCCCTGGCGTCTGTTCTTGCCATCACAAGAAATTCATCCGAAGCACGACTGGATACGGCGGCAAGAATCTTACTCACCGCTTCCTCCAGCGGTACGACCTGTTTGTTTTCCATATGCCCGCATCGCTTGGGACTCACCTGGTCTTCCAACTGGATACACTGCACCCCGGCTGCTTCATAACCCTGTACCAGGCGAGCCACGTTATGCTCTCCACCATAGCCATTATCACCATCTGCGATCACCGGTACACCATCAGCCGCAGCGACAATCTGTTGTGCGCGTTCAGTCATTTCGCAAGCAGTCACCAGATCAATGTCGGGACGGCCAAGCAAGCTACCCGCCACGGCGAAACCGGACATATACAGGGATTCAAAGCCAGCCTGTACGGCTATTTTTGCTGAGAGGGCATCATAAACACCTGGCACCAGCAACCGATCCCTGGTATTTAACAGTTTCTTTAACATTACAACCCGCTACTTATTCGAGGGAGGCAGTCTATCATTCAGCCATTAGCCAATGGTACATTTAGATCATCTGAACAAACCCAAATCACCATTAACCGGAGAACAAAAAAATGCCCAGACTACGAGAAGTCAGTCGAAAAGACGCCGATCCTGCTGTGTTACCTCTATACGATGCCCTGTTTGGTGATCGAGACCCGGTTGCTGAACCCGGCACGGCTACCGGGACACCCGGCAACTGGTGGACCGTCTTCGCCCTGGTGCCCGATTGCTTTGCGCACGCCGTCGCCGGTTTCCAGTTTTATCGGGCAAAAAACAGGAAGGTCAGTGCCAGACTACGTGAACTCGGTCAGACACGAGCCGGTTATAGTCGGGGTAGCCAGTTTGTGTTTTCCCAGCATTGTAAAAGCATGAGAGCCGTAGGCTTTAGTGAAGAACAGATTGCCGCAATTCCCCATTGGCAGAGCACCGATCTTTTTTCCAACATCGAGCGAGCCGTGCTCTCCTACACAGATGACCTCGTGCTTTCCGGTGGACGCGTACCCGACGGTACATTCAAGGTGTTACAGGAGCACCTGTCTGATGAGGAGATACTGGAACTAACCTACATTACCTGTAGCTATGAACTGCATGCGACCATGTGCCGAGCACTGCACCTGGAATATGATGACGTTGAAGAAAGAATCAGGGAAATCGCCGCCCCGGATGACGATCTGCAAAAAATGGATTTTATGGGCGCCGTCGATGCTGAGAAGAAAAAAGACTAGTCAGGAAGAAGTCCATGAGCCAGTTCAAAGACAAGGTGGTCATCGTCACCGGCGCTGGTGGCGGCATTGGTCGTCATCATGCGCTCGAATTCGCCAGTCGCGGCGCCAGGGTACTGGTTAATGATCTGGGTACCGGCGTCCACGGCGACGGCGACGGAAACCTTGCGGACCAGGTGGTTAAGGAGATTCGTAAAGCCGGTGGGACAGCAGTGGCTAATTACGATTCAGTGGCCGATAACCAACAGGCAAAATCGATTATTGACCAGGCTGTCTCTGAATTCGGCAGCCTCGATATCCTGGTTAACAATGCGGGAATTCTTAGAAACAGAACCTTTAAGAATATGCCGGTGGAAGATTTTGAACTTATCGTCCAGGTTCACTTGCTGGGTACCACCTATATGACACACGCTGCCTGGCCAGTGATGTACCAGCAAGGTTATGGGCGCATCATTTTGACTAGTAGCATTTCCGGTATCTACGGCATATTCGGACAGAGCAGTTACGCCAGCGCCAAAATGGCCATGCTCGGGCTAATGAATGTACTGGCGCTGGAAGGCAAGAGTCACAACATCACCGTTAACTGTCTGGCTCCGGGTGCAGACACCCGCATGACTGCCCTGGACAAAGAGCTGGGGATAGACCCGGACAACCCACGCGACAATATGCATCCGCGTCTCATCTCTCCAGCGGCACTGTACCTGGCTAGTGAAAATGCACCTACGGGTATGGTGATCCATGCAATGGGCGGGACTTTCTACCGGACAGAAACCGTTAGGAATACAGGCGTGGATCTGGGTACAGACGCCACCTTCGAGGATCTGTTGGAGCACCAGGCAGAGTTACTTGACCTGTCACAAATGCAGGTCCGGAAAACGCCCTAGCCGACTAACAAACACTTGAACTTGGATAAGTCACACCCGGGAGACCAATCAAATGCAAGACACTGATCCTGTTTTATTTACCAGCGCTGATGACATCGCAACCATTACGCTGAATCGCCCGGCTGCAATGAATGCGATGACCGACGGGTTGATGTGCGGTCTCAGCGAGGCACTGGCTCAGGTGCTGGACGACGACAGTATTCGGGTGGTTGTAATCACGGGGGCTGGTCGTGGATTTTGCGCCGGGGCGGATCTTGCCCAGGTTGCCGATCCTTCGCTGAAGGAAGCGGCGGAAGGTAAGGCTTCTGAGGTGGAATCTGATGATACGGAAGATTCGTTCAATACCGCGATGCGGGCGCTGATGGATTGCCCGGTTCCAACCATTGCCAGGGTCAATGGCCCTGCAGCTGGTGGTGGCTTCGGTCTCGCCCTTGCCTGCGACATTACCATCGCTGCGGAATCGGCGTTTTTTATTGCCACATTCGGACCCAGACTGGGTATTGTCCCTGATATGGGCGCGACCTGGAGCATACCGTTGCGAGTGGGCCGAGCCCGGGCGTTGGGAATTACGTTACTGGGTGATCGTATCACCGCTACCCAGGCACAGGAATGGGGCATGATCTGGCGTGCCGTTACAGATGACCAACTGGACAATGAGGTCGCAACAGTGGCTGCTGTTCTAAAACGCTCCTCACCCAGTACCGTCACGAGGATTCGTGCATCGATAGATGCGGCAATCCACAACACTTTTAGTGATCAACTGGATCTTGAAATGGAGCACCAGGGCGTATTGATTCCCCGCAATATGCAGAAAGGCGCACTGGCATTTATGGAGAAACGCGAACCCAGGTTCGGTGGCGAGCGGGACTAGCGGGATGTTGAAAAAGTTCCTGATAGATGCAAGGCAATGCGAAAATCACTGAAAGAGCTGAGTTTACAGGGAGTAAATGAGCATCTGAATCGGACTCACGCACGAGCAATTTTCAACACCGTATTGTGCTAACCGGGAGCAGCCTGCTGGCGCGATCGGTTAGAACCTGTAGGTAAACCCGACACTCAATACCGGCCACCATTCAAAATCCTTGATATCATCTTCCAACTGTAGGATTTCAGCCTGAATATCTGCATCTATAGCGGCACATAACAGCGGAGAAATACAGGAGTAGTCCATCCTGATATCAGAAGATCCAATGTTAATGACACCGACATCGATTGCGAAGCCAAACCCGCTGTTAGTCGCGGCATTACCCCAACCGATTCCCACATAGGGAGACACGGATCTAAAATCAAATCCCACTTCCAGGGAAGCGAGATCTGCTACGCTATAAACCACGTCGTTTAGAGTATAGGTTAGACCGGCTCCCGGAATAGCCAACCCTGTCAGCTCATTGTCCAGGTAGTACGCCACGCCGCCGGTAATACGAAATCCATTTGCAAAAGGGTGCAAATCCAGCATCAGGTTAGCGCTGTTCATTTTGAACTGGGCTTCGTAGGACAGATCGGTATCATCCACATCCTTGTCATATTCGAACGTGCTAAATCCACCGCGCAGATTGACTTTCTCTGACAGCGAATAGCTCATATCAATGCCATAGCCGATGGTGCCAATTTTGGCACCTATACCAAATTTATGCCCAATTTTACCGTTGTTTTCATCCGCCGCACTGCATGTTCCAGCGAAGCATAATAACGCTGCGATCAATACTGATTTTTGCATCTTCCCACCATTTCAAACGTTGACTTGTCACGTAGCCAGAATTAACAGAGACT